>JACKQG010002221.1_pt1 | contig 25648 bp, 25 predicted proteins | sample 8237621 | NCBI WGS metagenome assembly JACKQG01 (sample SAMN15677084, study PRJNA649215) | marine metagenome | biome: marine; feature: Black Sea; material: saline water; isolation source: suspended particulate matter (SPM) from the Black Sea western gyre | collected 2013-06-09/2013-06-10 | depth... | reverse complement strand
TCGCATTTTTTTCCGGCCAGTCCTCATTATAGTGCAGGCCGCGGCTCTCTTTGCGGCGTTGGGCGGAACGGATGATCAGCTCGGCCACGGCGGCGAGGTTGCGCAGCTCGATCAGGTCAGCCGTCACCAGATATTCCTTATAATAGTGGGCCACCTCTTCACGGATGGTGTGGATACGGCGGCGTGCACGCTTGAGGCGGCGGTCAGAACGAACGATGCCGACGTAGTCCCACATCACGGCGCGCACTTCGTTCCAGTCGTGCTCCACCACAACGGCGTCTTCGCTTGAGACCGCCTCGCCGGGAGTCCAGGCCGGAATCTCAACCCCGTCCGCCGGATTGTTTTTTCCGCCGTCGCTCGAAGAGCTATGGCGGACACGCCACTCTTTGGCAATTTTTTCGGCGCAGCGGTGCCCGCAGACGGCCGCTTCGAGTAGCGAATTGCTCGCCAGCCGGTTGGCGCCGTGCAGACCGGTGGAGGCCACCTCGCCAATGGCGTAAAGCCCGGGCATTTCGGTGGTCCCGTCCACATCCGCCACAACGCCGCCGCAGGAATAGTGAGCGGCGGGCACCACCGGCACCGGCGCGCGGGCCATATCGAAACCGAACTGCAGGCAGGTTTTATAAAGCGTGGGGAAGCGCTGCTGCAGAAAGTCCGCGTCGCGGTGTGAGATGTCGAGATAAACAAACGGATCGCCGCGGCGCTTCATCACCGAGTCGATGGCGCGGGCGGTGATGTCGCGCGGGGCGAGCGCGCCGCGGTCATCAAAGTCATAAACAAATTCATGCCCGCGCCGGTCGATCAGCTTGGCTCCCTCGCCGCGCACCGCTTCCGAAATCAGGAACGTTTTGGCCGCCGGGTGATACAGACAGGTGGGGTGGAACTGCACAAACTCCATGTCGCGAATGGGCAGGCCGGCCCGCCAGGCCATCGCCACGCCGTCGCCGGTGGCAACATCCGGATTCGAGGTGTAGAGGTAGACTTTGCCCAGCCCGCCCGTCGCCAGAATAGTGGCCGAAGCGCGCACGGCGAGAATCTCATTATCCGCCTTGTTCAGAAAATAACAGCCGACGCACCGGTTTTCGCCGGGCAGGCCGACCCAGCCGGTCGGCACCACGTCAATCGCGATCCAATTCTCGATCAGCGTGATATTTTTGTCGGCTCGGGCGCGTTCAAGCAGACGATCACTCAATTCACCGCCGGTCACATCCCCGGCATGCAGCACGCGGCGGCGCGAATGACCGCCCTCCTGCCCAAGGTCATATTCCTCCGGCTTATCCGCACAATGCTCAAACCGAACGCCGACCGCCTCCAGCTCGGCAATGCGCGCCGGGCCGTCCTCCACAATCGCCTGAACCGCCGCTTCTTCACTAAGACCGTTGCCGGTCTGCAGCGTGTCCGCCACATGCTCGGCCATGGAGTCCGACGGATCCATTACGCAGGAGATGCCGCCCTGCGCATAGCGGGTATTGCCCTCCTCGGCTTCTTTCTTCGATGCCAGCAAAACCCGCCCGTGAGCACTGAGGCTCAGCGCGGCCGTCAGTCCGGCCAGCCCGCTGCCGACAATCAAAAAATCTGTGTCTTGTGTTCTCATCTTCTGACAAGTTCCAACCATTGGAAAAATTTCATACCTTTTTTTCCAGCCCTTGGAAAAATCCGGAGCGAAGCTAGCACATTTTTTCCAGACATTGGAAGCCATAGCATGGCGGCTCCTTTTCTTTTCTTGACCTGCATCGCCCTCTGGCAACGCAGAGCCCAACCCTTGGAACCCCGAAATCCACAGCGCTTCACTCAAGGTTTGGCTTGGTGGGCACACGGAGAGCGTGATAGAAACCGTTATTATGAAAAAGACGCTCCTTCTTCTCGTGCTGGCGGCATCCTCTGTTTTTGCAGCGATACCGGCTGAAGAAACCATCACCCACGTAAGCACCCCGTTCCAACTGGGGGTCGATGAAGCTCACTACCTCTTCCCGGAAGAGTACGGCGTGCACGGCCTTCGCTTGAACTGCTATTTTGTGGATAACCGCTATATGTACGGGATCGACCTCGGATTCTGGAATGCTTCAGAAGACGCCGGCGGGCTGCAGCTGGCGCTCTATCGCGCAGAAACCTATCATTTTGGCGGAATTCAAATCGCCGGCTGGAGCAGTGGAACCAAAAACGTGGGCGGCTTCCAGTTCGCCACGGTCACAACCGATGCAGAAGATGTAGCCGGCATGCAGCTAACCGGCCTGCTCGGCAAAGCGCGTGGTGTTAACGGGTTTCAAATTGGAGGGCTTTCCGCCCTGTCGCAATCGGTAGAAAACAACGCCCGGATGAACGGCCTGCAAGCCGGTCTCTACGAGGCCCGCGCGGAAAATCTGGGCGGCATCCAGCTCGGCGGAATCTTTAGCGAGGCAGAACTCGACGCCAACGGCATTCAGCTAGCTCTGCTGTTTGCCCAGGCGCGCGATCTGCGCGGCATTCAGCTTGGCGGACTGACCGCACGGTCCAAGCGCACCCAAGGCATCCAGCTCGGCGGCCTAATGGCGAAGTCCGAACTGGAAGGCAACGGCCTGCTTCAAGGCTCCCTGATTTTAGCGGAAGCCGGCGAAATGAACAGCGGGCTTCAGCTGGCCGGAATCGCGGCGAATGTAATCGGCGAAGCCGACGGCGTTCAGCTCGGGATTGCCAGTACCATGGCGGGCTCGCTCAACGGGCTGCAGGGCTCCCTTCTGTGGAATTATGTGTTCGAACATGCCAGAGGGGTGCAGGCCTCTGTCCTTTACAACCACGCCCAGAGCGTACACGGCGTACAGATCGGCCTAATTAACCACTGTTCGCGCCTGGAAGGCGTGCAGATCGGCCTGCTGAATACGGTTCAAGAAGCCCGCTTCAGCTCCTGTCCGCTCCTTCGGGTCGATTTTTAAGCAACAAAAGGCTTTTTTTTCACAGCGAGTCTGGCATTGTCCGGCGCTTTTAAATCCAAACCGCCTGTTCGGCGGCGAAAGGAACAGCGATGATTAAAAAAGGCGGAACCTATGTCGTGATGGGGCTTCTGAATACAGACTCCATCGCCTACGCCACCGGGAAGATGATTGAAGATCTCGGCGGAAAAGTAATTTACACGGTGCAGAACGAACGGCTGAAAAAGATCTTTTTCGACCGCGGCTGCACCGACCTCCCCCAGGAAGTTAAAGATGAGATGGACATCCGCTACTGTGATGTCACTGTCGAAAACGAAGTCCGCAACCTATTCAACGGGATCGGCGAAATCTACGGCGTGGTTCACTCCATCGGCTTTGCCAACCCGAAGACCTGCCTGGGTGACAGCATTTACACCAATGCGGTTGAGGACATTAAACAGGGCTTCCACATCAGCTGCGCCTCACTGGCGACGGTTGCCCATTTCGGGCAGGAGCACATGCATAAAGGCGGATCGGTCGTAACTCTCTCGTTCGCCTCGCAGGTTGCCTTCCCCTTCTACAACTGGATGGGCGTCAACAAAGCCGCCCTCGAAGCGCTGGTGCGTGCGCTGGCCCGTGAATACGGCCGCGAGCACGTCCGCGTCAATGCGGTCTCCGCCGGCCCGCTGGCCACCAAGGCCGCGAAATCCATCCCGCACTTCGCCCATCTGGCGCGCGTCTGGAAAAAAATGAGCCCGCTGCCGTGGGATGTCATCAACGACAAAAAAGAAGTCGCTCATGCTGTGGTTTTCCTGCTGGGTGAAGGCTCCAAAAAAATCACCGGCCAGACCCTCTATGTGGATGGCGGCGCCTCGGTGGTCGGAGGCGAACTGCTTCCCAGAGAGCGGCCGATCAAATCCATGCCCGCCAAGCGGAAGCAAGCCGCCAAGGAACGCCTGGAGCGGATGCGGGAACTGAAAGCCTCGCACGAGAGCGAAAAATAAGCTTCCCCTTCGACTCCGCTCGGGGCAGGCAACCCCTGAAACCTGCGTCGCCAGCGGGCTATGCAGGTCAAAAAAAGCCGCTCCGAAAGGGGCGGCTTTTTTGTTATGTGGGGCAGACGCTCCTGTCTGCCCTTTTCTGGCTCGCAGGGATGAGCAGACAGGAGTGTCTGCTCCACTTTTTTGACATCACACAAAATTTCCCATTCCTGCCAAATGGTGCAAAAAACTTCGTTCAGCTGTACGCGGGACGGATCCGGGACATTCGCCGCGCCAAGATAAAACGATATCCTGCTGATGAATTGAGGGTCGAATGGCCTGCCATGAGCAAGCGAGTGAAACGAGCGCGTCGAATGGTGACCCCAACGGGAATCGAACCCGTGTTGCCAGGATGAAAACCTGGAGTCCTAACCGCTGAACGATGGGGCCATCGGCAAAAGCGAGCGAGCAAGATAACAAACGGAGCGAACGGCGCAACACAAAATAAGCGCTTTTTTGATCTATGCTTTTCCACCCCACCTTGGCATCCTCTCAAGCCTGTTCCCGGGGTGCCTCTTTTTTGGAGCGCTGAGATAATACCCGCAGAACCTGATCCGGTTAGTACCGGCGAAAGGGAGTGACGTTAAAAACTCCCGTCGTCTGCGCCGGGAGTTTTTTGCGTTCATGAAGAACGCGGATGGATGGATTAATGGAATACAGGATTAATGGAAAGGGTTACCCACCCATCCAACAATCCCCCACTCCAGTACTCCATTCATAAAATAGGAGATTTTATGAATCTGACAGTTAACGGCGAAAGCCACGAACACGCCGGCACCATCGCCGCCCTGCTCTCCGAACTCGGCGCCAACCCCGAATACACCGCGATCACCGTCAACGGCGATCTCGTTTTTTCCAAGGATTGGAACAATTTTAAATTCAGCGACGGCGACAGCGTCGAAGTGCTCACCTTTGTGGGAGGAGGCTGATATGAAATCAGAAGTCAGAAATCAGAAATCAGAGGTCGGCACTCAAAAACTCATTCTCGGAGGCGTTGAATTTACGTCCCGACTTATTTTAGGAACCGGAAAATTTTCGGATACCCAAACGATGATTCAGGCCATCGAAGCGTCCGGCACCGAACTGGTGACGGTCGCCCTGCGCCGCTTTAACCGCGACAAGCCGGACGACGATCTGTGCGCGCCGCTCGCCAAACTCAAAAACGTCAAGCTGATGCCCAACACCTCCGGGGCCATGAACGCCAAAGAGGCGGTGCGCGCCGCGCAGCTCGGTCGCGAACTGAGCGGAAGCCCCTTTGTGAAAGTAGAAATCCACCCCAACCCGCACCACCTGATGCCCGATGCGATCGAAACCTATCTCGCCGCCAAAGAGCTGGCCGCTGACGGCTTCATCGTTCTGCCTTACATCCCGGCCGATCCCGTCCTCGCCAAAAAACTCGAAGATGTCGGGTGCGCGGCCGTTATGCCGCTCGGCGCCGCCATCGGCTCCGGCGGGGGTCTTTCCACCGCCGAAATGATCAAACTGATCATCCGCGACAGCAATATTCCCGTCATCGTCGACGCCGGACTGCGCGCGCCGTCCGAAGCCGCCCGCGCCATGGAAATGGGCTGCGACGCCTGCCTGGTCAACTCCGCCATTGCGGCGGCCAACGATCCGTCCGGCATGGCCAGAGCCTTCGCGCTGGGCGTTAAAACCGGTTTTGCCGCCCGCCAAGCGGGCCTCATGCCAAAATCCGAAGTCGCCGTGGCCTCCAGCCCCCTGACATCATTTCTCTCATGAGCAACTCTCTCCCTACTTGGCTCGACCCGTCCCCGTGGCTGAACCGCATCTTTTCGGCTGCGGAGGTTCAACGCGCCCTCGGCGCGGAGTCGCCGGACGAAAAGACGCTGGCCGCGCTGCTTTCCCCCGCCGCCGCGGACTTCATCGAACCCATGGCCGCGCGCGCGCAGGCACTGACGCGCCGCCACTTCGGCCGCACCATCCAGCTCTACGTTCCGCTCTATCTATCGAGCTTCTGCCCCGGCGGTTGCGCCTACTGCGGATTTGCGTCCGATCGCGACACCGAACGCCACAAGCTCTCCTTCGATCAGGTTGAAACCGAACTGGCCGCGCTCAAAAAAATGGGGCTGGAAGAAATCCTGCTGCTGACCGGCGAACGCACACCGCAGGCAGACTTCGATTACGTTTTGAAATGTGTTGAGCTGGCCGCGAACCATTTCCACAAGGTCACCATCGAGGTTTTTCCAATGTCTGAAAAAGAGTACGGGCAGCTCGCCGAAGCGGGCTGCACCGGCGTGACGCTCTATCAGGAAACCTATCACCCGCAGACCTATCAGCAGATGCACCGCTGGGGGCCGAAAAGTGAAATGCTCGAACGGATCGATGCGCCCGGCCGCGCACTGGGCGGCGGCCTGCGCTTCGCCGGGCTCGGCGCACTGCTCGGGCTGGCCGATCCGCAGTTTGACCTGCTCGCGCTCTACCGGCATGTGCGCCACCTGCAGAAAACCCGGTGGCAGGCGGGCTTAAGCATCTCCTTCCCGCGCATCCAGAACGAAGCGGGGGGCTTTACCGCCCCGCATCCGGTTTCAGAACAGCAGCTCGCGCAGTTTGTCTTCGCCTTCCGCATCTGCCTGCCCGATGTCCCGCTGGTGCTCTCCACCCGCGAGTCTGCCGCCTTCCGCGACGGCATGGCCGGGCTCGGATGCAATAAGATGAGTGTTGCCAGTAAAACCACCGTCGGCGGCTATGGAGATGTAGGCTCCGACGAAGGACAGTTCGACGTGAACGACAACCGCGACGTGACGACCTTTTGCACCATGCTCCGCGAACGCAAACTGGAACCCGTCTTTAAAAACTGGGATGCGGCTTATAGGTAAAGTGGGACAGGCATCCTGCCTGTCTGCAGTGCATGGGTAGACAGGCAGGATGCCTGTCCCACTTTCTACCTTTACGATTTTGAATCATTCACTTCGTTCATTATTTGCATTCGCAAATTATCTGTCGCTTCGCTTTCGGACGCTTTTCACGGTCAACAAAACCTGTATGCTTGATGGCATGAAAACTTCTTACGGACTCTACATGGTAATGACCGACCCCTTGGTCGGATACGACGCGTGCGCGAAAGCGGGTGTGGCCTGCGGCGTGCCGTTTATCCAGTTGCGGATGAAGGGCGCGACGCGCGATGAAATTGTTTCCGAAGCCTCGAAAATCCGCGAAGTGACGCGCGGCACCGACAGCCTGTTTATCGTCAACGACGATGTGACCATTGCCAAAGAGGTGGACGCCGACGGCGTGCACCTCGGCCAGAGCGATATGCCGATTGCCGAGGCCCGCAGAATCTGGGACGCGCCCGGGAAAATCTTCGGCCTTTCAACGCACAGCGAGGAGCAGGCGGAAGCGGCGATTGCGCAACAGCCGGACTACATCGGCATCGGCCCGGTTTTCCCGACGCCGACCAAAGCCATTGCGGACCCCGCCCTCGGCATCGAACGCGCGGGCGCAATCGCCAAGGCCACGCCCCTGCCCCATGTGGTGCTCGGCGGAATTGATGAAACCAATCTGGCAGAAATTTTAAATGCCGGCGCAGTAAACTACTGCGCTGTGCGCGCCATCATGCAGAGCCAAACCCCGGAAGTGGAAATTCGCAAGCTCCAGAAGATCTGGGCCAGCTGCGCTCAATAACAGAAAAACCCGCTTGCCGCCATGCTATGGCTTCCAAGGCTCGAAACTTTACGGTAAAAATCTTCCAACCTTTGGAAAGGGATAGCCTTATGAAACGTAAACTTCTCGCCACACTGTCTTTACTGATCGTCCTGAGCGGCGGCGCGCACGCGTCCGAGCCGTTCACCAATGCCTACGAGGCAATCGGGCTGTTCACCAAGGTTCTCGAGGAGGTGCACCGCAACTATGTCGACACGGATGAGGCGGGATATGACGCCCTGATTCGCCACGCACTTACCGGCATGCTCCAAAACCTCGATCCCTACAGCCAGTTCATGGACGCGGAGGAATACCAAGATATGAGAGACGACACCGCCGGCAGCTTCGGCGGCATCGGCATCGTGATCAGCATGAAAGACGGCCTGCTCACCGTCGTTTCGCCAATGGAGGACACGCCCGGTTTCCGCGCCGGCATTGTATCCGGCGATGTCATCCTGGAAGTCGATAAACAGGAAACCCGGGAGCTCAGTCTCTCTGATTCCGTGAAGCTGATGCGCGGCGAGCCCGGAACCGACGTGCAACTTAAAACCCTGCGCCCTTCTACTCATAAGGTCGAAGAGATCACCATCACCCGCGAGGAAATTGATGTCGCGAGCGTGAAAGATGCCAAAATGGTTCAGGATGGAATCGGCTACATCCGCATCACCCAATTCAATGAGCCGACCGGCACCGATCTAAAAGCCGCGCTTAAAACGCTCGTCGACGAAGGGTTGACCGGACTGGTGCTCGACCTGCGCGGAAATCCCGGCGGCCTGCTGACCTCCGCCGCTGAAGTGGCCGAACTGTTTCTGCCGCGCGGCAAGTTAATTGTCTTCACCAAGGGCCGCGAAGCAGGCTCAGAAGACCGGCGGTTTACATCGAACGGGCTCACCCACTACACCGCCAAAAATTTCCCGATGGTGATTCTTATCAACGGCGGCAGCGCCAGCGCCTCTGAGATCGTGGCTGGCGCGCTGCAGGATCATAAACGGGCGATGCTCGTCGGCGAAAAAACCTTCGGCAAAGGCTCCGTGCAGAGTCTTGTGCCGCTCGAAGACGGCTCCGCCGTCAAACTCACCACCGCCAAATACTACACCCCGAGCGAGCGGGTTATTCATGACCACGGTATTGAGCCGGATCACACCGTTACCATGCCAGCCGAAGATCTCTTCCTGCTGCGCATCCAGGAAGCGCAGGACCCTGACGAAACAGACGAACTGCTCAACACCGAGCCGGAAATCCGTGACGTGCAGCTTGATGCCGCCATCGGCGCGCTCAAAGGAATGATTATCTCTCAGGAGTGGAAAAAATAACCAAACCACGAATGGACACGAATCCACACGAACAGATTCTCTTTAAAGAGGAAAGCTATCAAATCATTGGGCGCGCGCTGGATGTGCTCAAGGAAGTGGGACACGGGTATCATGAAAAGCCCTATGAGAATGCGCTGACCATTGCGTTTCGTCACAACAACATCCCCTACGAACAACAACGGGAATTCCCGATTCTCTACCGCCAGGAAAAGATAGGTACATTTATCCCCGATCTAATTGCTTTTGATAAAATCGTCATCGATACAAAAGTTATCGATAAAATCACCGATCATGAACGAGGCCAAATGCTAAATTATCTACGGATAATCGGCTTGCGACTTGGCATCATTATCAACTTCAAACACGCAAAGCTGGAATACGAACGCATCGTCCTCTAATCTGCCCTCTTTCGTGTAAATTCGTGTGCATTCGTGGTTAAAAATATGATCCTGTTAGGAATTGAAAGCTCGTGTGATGAAACCGCCGTGGCCGTGGTGAAAGATGGTGCCGTGAAGGCCAACGCCATCTACTCGCAAATCGCCAAGCACGCACCGTACGGCGGGGTGGTGCCGGAAATCGCCTCGCGTGACCATGTCAAAAAAATGCCGGGAATTATTGAGCAGGCGCTGGCTGAGGCAAACTGCACCTTCGACGATCTCGACGGCATCGCCGTTACTTACGGACCCGGGCTGTCCAGCTCACTGCTGATCGGCTACTCCGCCGCGCGCGCACTCTCCCTGCGACTCAACCTGCCGATCATGGGCGTGAATCACCACGAGGGGCACATCTACTCCGTCTTCCTCGGCGACGAGCCGCCCGTGCTCGAAGGCTCTTTTCCTATGCTGACCCTGCTGGTTTCCGGCGGGGATACCCGTCTGGTTTACATGAAAGAACCGGGACACTACGAAGTGATCGGCCAGACCATCGACGATGCTGCCGGCGAAGCGCTCGATAAAGGCGCCACCCTGCTCGGCCTCGGCTACCCCGGCGGGCCGGTCATTCAGAAGTTCGCCGAGGGCGGCAACCCGAACGCGGTGCGTTTCCCGCGCGGACTCGACAACCCTGGCGGTGAATGGACCTACTCCTACGACCGCAAACTCTGCTTCAGCTTCAGCGGCCTGAAAACCTCCCTGCTCTACTACCTGCAGAAAAACCCATCCGCACTCGAAGACGAGAATGAAAAGCGGGATGTGACCGCCAGCTATCAGGAAGCAGTCGCCGATGCGCTGACCCGACGAATGGAGCGCGCGCTCAAAAAATATAAGTGCGCCTCCTTTTCCTGCGCCGGCGGTGTGTCGCTCAATAAACCCCTGCGCGCAAAGCTCGCCGTGCTCTCCGAAAAAACCGGCATTCCGCTCAAGCTCTCAACGTCAAAATTTTGCACCGATAACGCCGCGATGATCGCCGGGGCCGCCGCCATCAAACTGCGGGCGGGCCTGCCCTTCGCCGCACCGGAGGATGTGAACCCCAACCTCACCCTCGAAAACTGGGCAGGCTAGGTTCCGAATGATCAGGATCTAATAACCTGCGCCTTTTTTGCAATTTGAGAAGCATCTGGATATACTTTTCATGATCAGTTTTTTGACAGGATAACAAGATGATCAGGATCAAATATCCTGTAAATCAGGAGGAGAGCCCTTTCTGATCAGCTGGGTCAAGAGCTGTCTCCTTTAGAAAATCCAGTCCATCCTGTTATCCTGTCAAAAATGAGCCGACTCCACGTGCAGATGTTGCGCGCTCTTCTAAACTCCAGAGCCCGTCGCGATATGAAACTGTAACGAATTTGCTCTTCGGAGCGGGGTGTTCCTTCGCGGTTAATTATCTGGTCGCTGGTCTGGCACGACAGGTTTGCTTGTGTTTAACTCCCCGCGTTTGAACAAGGAGAAATGATGAGCAACATCCCCAACTGCCCGAAATGCGATTCTGAATATGCCTACGAAGACGGCGCGCTACGGGTCTGCCCCGACTGCGGCCATGAGTGGAATCCGAACGCGGCCGCAGCTGAAGCGGAAGAGACCGGAGTAAAAGACGCCAACGGAAACCTTCTTCAGGACGGCGACACCGTCACCGTTATTAAAGGGCTGAAGGTTAAAGGCTCCCCCACCGGAATTAAGGCGGGCACCAAGGTCAAAAATATCCGCTTGGTCGAAGGCGACCACAACATCGACTGCAAAGTGGACGGCATCGGCCAGATGGGGTTGAAGTCCGAATTCGTCAAAAAGGTTTAACGGCCCTCGGAATTTTTTGCGCCGGGGCGAAAGAGATATTCAAGGCCGTTGGCTTTAACGGTGTAGACGGTCTCGAGCAAGATCCCTAGCTCGCCGTTCGGGAAACCCTTCTGCTTAAACCAAACCACATACGGCTCCGGCAGATCAATCAGCCGCTGCCCGGCGTATTTTCCAAACGGCATCGTCGCGGTGACCAGTTTTTTAAAAACCTCGGGGTCGGGTGTCAGTTCTTCGCTCATAATCACCAGAACCAGTAGGCGCCGGTATGGACGGCGTACCAGCCGAGCAGGCCGTTGGTGAGTGCGTGGGCGAAAATGCCCGCCCAGATGTCCTTCGTTCTCACGATCACCCAGGTGAACATCAGCCCGCACAGGAAGCCCATCAGCCACTCATTGTGTTCGAGGGCGAAAATGATGGCAACGAGGATGCACATCAGCGGGTTCATCACACCGATATCTTTTTTGAAAAAGGGACTGCCCTGCATCCAGCGATAGAGGAAGCCGCGGAACATAAACTCCTCAATCGCGCCGATGACCAGGGTGGTGCCGAGCATGTGCACCCAGAACAGCGGCCAGCCGGTGGTGCGCGGGTCGTAGTGATACAATCCGTTTTCACCCAGCTCCAACGGTTCGCGCAGGGTTCCGAAATGAATCAGGTCGACAAAATATTTTTCGTAGAAGGTGCTGACGCCCGGCAGTGCGCTTTTGAAAAATTCCGATTCAAGGCCGACCCAAAACACAAACACCAGCACGCCGACGGCGATGGCCAGCGGCAGGCTGCTGAGCTTCGGGCGCTCATACCAGCGCCACGGACGAAACGCCAAAAGAAGAATAAGTCCGCCGACGGTCTGGATCGCATAATGGGTTCCGGACGGATCGCCGAGCAGCGACATCATTAGCAGCCAGGCGAGGAAGGGAACCACATGCGCCCAGACGGCAGAGGAGTTTTCTTTGTCCAGCTCGGGCGTCCACTCAGGTTTTGTATTTTCAGACATGCGCGAAAATCTATCTGAACCCGTCCTAGGGAAAAAGAAAAAAGCGGGCAATCAGTTCATCCAGACGATCGCGGCATTGAGCGCGCCGGCAAACGATACCCACAGGAAGTACGGCAACATCAGCCAGGCCGCCAACCGGCTGCGCGGCGCAAACCGGCCGATGCAAAGCAAAATCAGAAACCACATCAAAATCAGATCCGCCAGCGCGAGCGCCGGGCGGTGCAGTCCAAAAAAGAGCGGAGTCCACAGTGCGTTGAGAAGGAGTTGCATTCCATACACGGCAAATACGGTAAGGCGGCCTCGCCGCCCGCCGCGCGTCCACGCAAAATATCCGGCCAGCCCAATCAGAACATACAAAGCCGTCCACACGGGGCCGAACACGGCAGGCGGCGGATTCCAGGCCGGTTTCGAAAGCTGGGCGTACCACCCGTCCGTCCGCACCGCGAGTGCTCCGAGCGACGGCAAAAACGCAATCAGTTGAAACAGGAGAACCCTTCCGACATTCTTAAGACCCTTCATGGTTGTGCATTTTATCCAAACATTGGAAACTGTGGAACTGTAATGAGCAACCAATCAAAAATTGAACTGATGGCTCCGGCCGGATCGCAGGCGGCGCTGAGCGCCGCCATTGACGCCGGCGCGGACTCGGTCTATTTCGGCGTCGGCAAACTCAATATGCGGGCGCGCTCAGCCGATTTCACCGCGGACGATCTGCCGAGCATCGCCGCGCGCTGCCGCGAAGCGGGCGTAAAAAGCTACCTCGCGCTCAACACCATCATCTACGACAACGAGATGCAAGAGATGCAGTCGCTGTGCGAGTCCGCCAAAGCCGCCGGCGTTTCCGCCGTCATCGCCACCGACATCGCCACCATCGAAACCGCCCGCTCACTCGGCCTCGAAGTGCATATCTCCGTGCAGGCCAATGTCGCCAATTTCCAAGCCTTGGAATTTTATTCGCGCTGGGCCGACACCGTCGTGCTCGCACGCGAGCTGACGCTTGACCAGATTTCCACTATTTATAAAAAAGTGCAGGAGCACGATGTGCGCGGCCCGTCCGGCGAACCGGTCCGGCTCGAACTGTTCGGCCACGGCGCGCTGTGCGTCGCCGTCAGCGGCAAGTGCTACATGAGTCTGGCGCAGAACAACCACTCCGCCAACCGCGGCGCCTGCCTGCAGACCTGCCGCCGCAGCTACCGCGTCACCGACGAGGAAACCGGCGAAGAACTGGTGATCGATAACAAACACATCATGTCACCCAAAGATCTCTGCACCGTTCAATACCTCGACAAAATTTCCGTCGCCGGCATTTCCGTGCTCAAGCTGGAGGGCCGCGCGCGCACCGCCGACTACGTGGCCGTCACCACCCGCGTCTACCGCGAAGCGCTCGACGCCCTCGCCGCCGGAACCTACGATCCGTCAACTTGCCAGCCATGGATTGACGAACTGAGTAAGGTCTTCAACCGCGGCTTCTGGCACGGCGGCTACTACTGCGGCAAACCGCTCGGCGAATGGTCGGGTAACTCCCATTCTCAGGCGACCGAAACGCGCGACCAGATCGGAACCGTCTCCAACTTTTTTGCCAACCTCAACGTGGCAGAGTTCAAACTGATCAAACACACCATTCAGCCGGGCGACCAGCTGCTGATTGAAGGCCCGACCACCGGCGCCGTTCGCTTCACCGCCGAAAACCTGCGCGTCGACGGCGAACCCACCGACGCGGCAAACCCCGGAGACATGGTCACCCTGCGCCTGCCCTGTAGCGAGCTGCGCTCTGCTGCCGGGGCGCTTACCGCCAAAGCCCGTCGACAGGATAAAGTGTTCCTGCTAGTCTCCCGCGATCACTCATAAGGAAACTTTATACGCACAAACCCTCTTCTGATTTTAGCCGACAAACTCCAGAACCTGATTGATAAAAAGGAGATCCAATGAGTCTACGCAGAGAACTTAGCCAAGCGGTGCAAACCCGTCTCAAAGCCGGGGAAAGCAAAATCGATATCTACAACGCCCTGAAAGAGCGGTTCAGTGCCGCATCGGTCGAGCGCGCCCTCGCCCAGTGGCCCCTTCCGGAAGCTTGCGAAAAGAACCGCTACCTGAACTACCCGCTGATGATCATTGTGATTGTCTTCACACTCGTCAATGCGCTCCGGCTGGCACCCGCATTTCAGACCCCGGGCCCCTACACTGCCCGCGCAGTGCTGATCGTGATCATCCATATCTACACGATCTACGGCATCAAAAACTTCAACCTGATTGGCTACCTGCTGGCCCTGCTGCTGGGAATCTCTACCGTGCTCAGCATAGGAACCGTCGGTCCGGGAACCGTTCTTCCGCTGGCACTGGCGGCGGCGGCCATCGTCCTCTCCTTCATGCAAAAAACACGCCTTTTCCCCAACACCCCCTGGATTTTGCGTCATAAAAAAGACGAAAACGGCCAGCCGGTTTTTTAGCGCGCGCCCGCCGTGCGATTATTCGCTCATGTGGCAGCGGCTGAGCATTATTTTGAGGTCATCCAGTAAATCCTGAAGATCCTGCTCATGCTCCACTTCCTGCTCAAGAATCTGCAGGGCCATGTTATAGGTGACCGGGTCCGCATCTTTCGTCAGCTTCATCAACTGGTCGTACACCCCAATCGCGCACTGCTCGCCTTTGATGTTCTGCTGCAGCACCGCCTGCACAAACGGATCTTCCGGCGCGTCATAACCGCAGGTGGTCGACTTAAACCACTGCTCCGGAGTTAACACCGGCGTGCCGCCCAGCTGAATAATTCGGGTGGAAAGCAGCTCCGCGTGTCCCATCTCCTCCGCAGCGTGCTGAACCAGCTCGGCAATCACCGCGTCCTTCATCGGCCCGGCCACTACCTTGGAGCCCACCCAATACTGATAGTGGGCCAGCCACTCATCACTGAGTGCTTTGTTGAGGATAGTCACCAGCTCGTTGACATCCATTCCGACGATTGAGATTCCACGACTTCCCATAGCGCACCTCCTCTTTCGCGTTGCTCCCGACATTACTCAGCCGGCCCGGAAATGCAAGCCGCCTGGGCGGGCAGGTGGAAATTCTCCAACGGGTGGAAAAGCCCTGGGGTTTGGATGATTTCCTCCTCCGGCCGTGTTGCGGCTTGCTTTCCGGTTCCAATGTCTGGAAAATTTTCCACATGCAATTTAATGGCAACACCGACGCAAGCAGCGCGCGCTACTGGAACGACATCGCGGAGCTCTATCAGAAAGAGACCCGCATCTCCACCAGCGACTTCCACTACGGCCCGCTCCTGCCCGGCGATTCGCAGCTTGAACTCCTTCCAAACATTGGAAAAAATTCCGGCGGAATTTTCCAATGTTTGGAAATCGGCTGCGGCGCGGGGCAGAACTCCATCTTTCTGGCCAAGCAGGGTGCGCAGTGTGTCGCCATCGATATTTCTGAAGAACAGCTCGCGCACGGCCGCAAGCTGGCCGCCAAAGAAAACGTCAACGTCGATTTCCGCTGCGTTTCGATGGACTCATTGCAAGAGGGAGCGTGGGAGCCTGCTTCCTTCGACCTCATTCATTCCTCTTACGCATTACCGTTCTCAGCCGACCCGGCCAAGGTGATCTCCGACTGCGCCGCAATGCTCAAGCTCGGCGGCACGCTGTTGCTGACCACCGGCCATCCGCTCTACGCCGGAGAATGGCTCGACATCGGCGACGGGGAGGACGGCGTCTTCCTGCCCGACTATTTTCAACTCGAAGCCGATGTGCGCATGTCGATGGACGACAAAACCATGAACGCCGCGCAAACCTGGCCGATTTCACAGATTGCCGAATGGATATATAACGCCGGATTGGTCATTGAGCGACTGCTCGAACCCGCCCCCCTGCCGATCCCCGACATGAGCAAAAAGGAGATCCTCGAAAAGGTTCCCTACGACAGCAAAGGCTGGCGCGCGCTGTACGACCAGCTCGCCCGCATTCCGGTGGTTGTTATTTTCAAATGCAGAAGAGCTTAATTTGCTTCAAAAGCCCGCTTTGATCTCTATAATCGCCGGAATGGCTAAAAAATCAAAACCCGCTGAACCCGTCCGTTCCACAAAGAAGGAAGCCTTTGGCATTATCCTGCTGGGACTCTGCTTTTGGAGCTTCTTCTGTTTTTTCAGTTACCGGCCGGAATACGTTCCACTGTTTAACAATCCGCCGGAGAGTTTCTCCCCCAGCGGAATCGTCGGCGTCTGGTTTTCCTTCGCCGGGTTTATGTGGTTCGGCATTGCCGGCTATCTGGTGCCGTTCGCTCTGTTGATGGGCGGGCTGCTGATGACCCTGCGCTCCTATGAACGGATCTGGCCGGTCTGGAGCTGGCTCGCCGGAGGGCTGATTGCGCTGGCCGGACTTTTTGAATATCTCCCCTGGCAGTGGGCTGACCGGTTGGCCGGCTGGCTGAATGTCGGCAGCCCCGGCGGACTGATTGGTCAGCTGTTGGCCGTCCGCACCCTTGGGAGCTGGATCGGCCATGCCGGCGCGAGCATCGTGTTTGTCACCGTTCTGGTGCTGGCCCTTCTTCAACTAACCGGCATGCATCCGTTCACGCCGTTCATCTTCCTCTGGACGCAGGTGAAAGCGTTGGTGAACCGCAAAAAGGGTTCGGTAGAAGAGCCGGTCGCCGCGCCAGTGCCAACGGCTAAACCGAAAAAGCGCACCCGCAAACAAAAAGCGCAAGAGCTCTTCACCCCGCCCGCTCCGGCGGCGGCTCCCGCACCCAAACCGGCTCCGAAGCCGGCGGCTCCTAAAATCGAAGCGAGGAAAAAAGCGCCGGTCGTCGCGCCGGAAAAAGATGATCTGGCGCACGTTTCCGTCAATATCGCCCCCGGTGTCGACAAGTCCGGCTACCAGCTGCCGCCGATCACGCTGCTCGACGAACTGCCCCCGGCCAGAACCATGCAGTCCACCGAGAACACAGCCGAAAAAGCCCGCATTCTACAAGCCACGCTGGAACAGTTCGGTGTGGAAGGCGAAGTGACTCACGTTGAGGTCGGCCCGACCGTCACCTCGTACGAGGTTACCCCGGCCCCCGGCGTGCGCGTCGAAAAAATCTCCTCGCTCGAACGCAACATCGCGCTGGCACTGCGCGCGCAGAGCATTCGTATTCAGGCTCCGATTCCCGGCAAAGGGGCGGTCGGCATTGAAATTCCCAACTCCAAAAGCTCGCCGGTCCTTCTGCGCCAGCTGGCGGAAAGCAGGGCGTTCCACGATCCCACCGTGGCGCTGCCGCTCGCGCTCGGAACCGATGTGTCCGGCAAACTGATTGTCGGCGACCTCGCCAGTATGCCGCATCTGCTGATCGCCGGCGCCACCGGCGCGGGCAAAACCGTCTGTATGAACTCCCTGCTGACCGGCCTGCTGCTCACGCGCACCCCGGAGCAGATGCGCATGATTCTCGTCGACCCGAAAACCTTCGAATTCCAAGCCTACGAAAACCTTAAACATCTCGTGGTGCCGATCATCACCGATGCCAAAAAGGTGACCCTCGGCCTGCGCTGGGCGATTAAAGAGATGGAAAAACGTTATGCGCTGTTCAAAAAAATGAAGGTGCGCGACATCAAGAGCTTCAACGAGCGCCCGATTGAAAAACAGGAAGACATGTTCGGCGAACTCAAACCCGCCGTGAATGACGTTCCGGCCAAGCTGCCCTACATCGTTATTGTGGTCGATGAGCTGGCCGAGCTGATGGGCGTCGCCCAGCAGGAGATTGAGCCGTGCATCGTACGTCTGGCCCAGCTCTCGCGCGCCGCCGGTATCCATATGATCCTCGCCACGCAGCGCCCGTCCGTGAACGTCATCACCGGAACCATCAAAGCCAACATCCCGGGCCGCATCGCCTTCCAGGTGGCGCAGGGCAACGACAGCCGCACCATTCTCGACACCATCGGCGCCGAAAAACTGCTCGGCAAAGGCGACATGCTCTACCTACCGCCCGGCAGGAGCAAGCCGGTCCGCCTGCAGGGAGCCTGGACCAAAGACACAGAGATGGCCCGCGTTACCGACTTTGTCCGCACGCAGGGCACGCCCGATTTCATCACCGAAATCACGCAGAAGATCGAGAGTAACAAACCGGCCATGCCGGAGCTCGACGAGAGCGACGAGCTGCTCGAACAGGCGATGGAGGTGCTGCGCTCCACCAAGCGCGCGTCGACCTCCTCGCTGCAGCGCCGCCTGCGGATCGGGTATAACCGCGCCGCCAACCTCATGGATCTGCTCGAAGAAAAAGGCATCATCGGTCCGCCGACCGAAACCGGTCCGCGCGATATTCTTGTGGATCTCGACGGCGAAATCCCCGATGCCCCCACCGTGTACACCCCCGCGGAGGAGCCCGGCGACATACCGGACGAACCGATCGCCGAGGCGGAAGCCCCGCAGGATTTTCCCGACGATGACGAGGAATACAGACCGGACGCATAGGAGAGCACGCCATGGCCACACTCGGACAGCAATTCAAAGCCGCACGCGAAGCCAAAGGAGCCTCGGAATCCGAGGCGGCTGCCGCGACCAAAATCCTGACGAAGATTATTGTCGCCATGGAAGCTGATGATTTTTCGGTGATGGCCGCCCCGACCTACGCCAAAGGCTTCATCCGTCTGTATGCGGAATACCTCGGCCTCGACCCCGCCCCGCTGGTGGACGAATACATCGAAAAACACGCGGGCGGCCCGCGGCGGCTGATCGACGAAAGCAGTCAGCTCGAACAGAACACGCAGGACTCCCGCATCTTCCCCAACCACACGAACCGATCCACCACAAAAAGCGGCACCCCGTTCGCCTGGCTCGCGCCTCTCGGCGGACTCCTCTCCGGCGGAATCAAAAAGGTGCCCCTTGGCCCGCTCAAGGATATCCGCGTGGCCGCCGGGGTCATCGCCGGGCTTCTGGTGCTGGCGGCCCTCGTCGGCTCTGTTTCCACCTGCGTGCGCAAACATGCGGTCGAAAAACCGGAGACCCCCGCCATCGCACCGGCCCGCATGCTGCTTGAGGAGCCCCTGCCAGATCTCTACCTCACCGAACCCGGAAAAATTGAAACCAACTGAGGTTGGAAATTCGAAACTTGAAACTCTGAACCCGAAACTCTTTCTATGAACCCACCCAACATTCTTACCCTCAGCCGTTTCGGCATGGCCGCTCTTTTAATGGTCTGCCTCAGCATCACCTTCCCCGGCTCCATGATTCTGGCGCTGGTGGTTTTTGCGCTCGCCGCGCTCACCGACGCGCTTGACGGGCACCTCGCCCGGACCGTTTACGGCTGCACCGATTTCGGCAAGCTGATGGATCCGCTGGCCGACAAAGTCCTGACCGCCGCCGCCTTCATCGGGTTTATCGAGTTGGGGGTTATGCCCGCCTGGATGGTCACGCTGATTCTCTCCCGTGAATTTATGGTGACCGGTCTGCGGCTGCTCGCCGCCGACAAAGGCATCGTGCTGGCTGCGGGCATCTGGGGGAAACACAAGACCATCTGGCAGATGGTCTTCATCCTCGTTGTTCTGTTCGCCGGCGTTTTCCACTGTTTGGACAAATGCGGTACGATCCTCTGGTGGGGCGGGCTGTTCGTCACCGCGCTCTCCATCTGGAGCGGCTGGCACTACTTTGTGCAGAACAAAAATCTACTTACAGCCAAATAAGGCTCCAGTCCTTATCGATTTTGTGATCGATTCCGGATCAGGCTTTCCGGCGCAGGGCAATCATGTTGGTTTGAAGCCACTCCTGCCGTCGGTAGAAAATCAGCGCCGGCACGTTACGACTGTCTGCCAGTAATTGAATCCGCGAGGCACCTTGGTCCTGCGCCCAGTTTACCGCCGACTTCAACAATGCTTTGCCGAGTCCGCGCCGGCGATACGCAGAGGAAACCACCAGATCTTCCAGCCAGCCCGAAAAGGCACCTTCCGCTGTGGACACAACGAGCTGAACGGCCACCATTCCGACCACCCGACCGCGACGATCCGCTACCCAGATGCCTGCCGTGGGCGAGTCCAGCAGCATTTCGAGCCCGCAACGCTGCTTTTCTTCGTCAAATTCAAATTCGGTTTCCACGGCGAACAGCTCCTGAAGCAGTCGCGTCATCGATCGCACATCCTCATGAGAAGCCGGCCGAATCCAAAAGGCATCCGCAGCAGCTTCTTGATTTTTATCCATTAGCTTGGTCATTCCCCATCCCCCCGCTCCTTTTCCGCACAAAAACATCTTTGTGGCAGGTGCACGCCGAAACTTTCATTATTGTATCTTTTACCCCTAAAAAATACGTAATGAGATCAAATCAAAGCATGGGGTATGCCGAAAAAAAAACCGCCCCAGATTTGGAGGCGGTTTTCGCGAAGCAACGGGGCGTTTTAAACGATAATGCCGCCGTTATCTTTTTTCAGGTCGCCAGGCGTAACGATCCTGTTGGCCTGTTCGCGCTGCATCCGCTGCGCCTCTTCAACCATTTGATTCATGGCGCTCTCCATCGCCAGCGGGAAACCGAGCACAGCTTCTTCAAGAGTGTTGGCTTCGATTACGCCCTGAATCGGAACCGGGCCGTGCGGGCTCATCACCTGCGTGTGGCCGCTGAATACCGCCGGACGGGATTCATCTTCAGAACCATCCAGTTTGATTGGAACCAGTTTGCGGATTCCGCCGGTTTTAAGATCGGTATAAGCCTCTTCGCGATACAGGTTGGCTGTATCCATTTTCACATCGCTGATTTTTTCGGGTTGGTCGCTCATCATTTTTTTCCTTTCTGAAAACGAGGCGCGATTAAGCCACACTCCCCCTTTCGGTGAAACCCTGTTTTTGGGTTTTATTTCCGACCGGAAGCTCTTTATGGTGCCCTCAGCGGACAAGGAGAGCGAAGATGAAAAAAAAAGCAGGCGAAATCGGCGACACAATTAAAACCTTTCTCTCACAGGGCCTGTGGGAGTTGGAACCGACATCCCTGACCAAAGCGCGCGCCGCCGGCCTCAAATTCCTGCGCGTGTGTATGCTCGTGATCAAAGGCTTCAAGGAAGACAAGTGCCCCATCCACGCCTCGGCCCTCACCTTTATTTCCGTCATGGCGCTTGTCCCCTTTCTCGTCATTCTCTTCGCCATCGCCAAAGGACTCGGCTTTGAAAGGGCGAGTGAGATGCTGCTCGAAAAAACAGCAGGAATGCCCGACGCCTTCCAACAGGCAATTACCAACATCATTACCACCGTGGAATCAGCCAGCGCCGGAGCTCTCGGCTCGATCGGCACCATCCTCTTCCTGTGGATCGCCATCAAAATGCTCAGCAATATCGAAGAAACATTCAATATGGTCTGGGGAGTAAAAACATCGCGCACCCTGATCGATAAAATCCGCAACTACATCGTCATCATGGTCGCGGCGCCAATTCTGATGATCGTCGCCACCTCCGGACAGCCGGTGATCATGGGCTTCGCCAGCCGACTGGAATGGATGGGCCCCCTCTTGAAAATCGGTCTGCAGCTGGTCCCAGTCTTCACAATGGCGATCGCGTTCAGCATCGTTTATCTCTTTCTACCCAACACCAAAGTCAACTTCTCCGCCGCCTTCACCGGCGCATTCATCGCCGCGCTGCTCTCTATCGCCTTCCAGTACGGCATCATCAAACTCGGCGTCGGCGTCAGCAAATACAACAAAATCTACGGGGCCCTGGCCGCCATCCCGATTTTCCTCTTCTGGGTTCAGATGAGCTGGATGATTCTGCTGATGGGCGCGGAGGTCGCCTTCTCGGTTCAGAACGCCGGCACCTATGCCCGCGAACGCCTCGCCGTCACGCCCAGCGCCCGCGCCCGCCTCTGCCTCGCCGTCGCGCTCATGAAAAAAATCACCGACAAATTTGAGTCTCCCGAACCGCCGTTCGACACCATCGCCTACGGAATAGAAAACCGAATCCCCATTCGCCTCATCAACGACGTCATCCATACGCTGGCGCAAGCCGGGTTAGTGGCGGAATCGGCCGAAAACCCCTCCTGCTACACGCTGCTGCGCAACCCGCTCAACATCACCGCCCGCGACATCACCGACGCGATTCTCGACGACGGCACCGCACCCACCGCGCTCGGTCTGGCCGCCGATTTTCCAATGTTTGGAAAAATAACCGATCCCTGCTTCCAAACATTGGAAAAACAGGTGCTCAAAAATTTTTAGCCTCAGTCTTTTTTCCAAGCATTGGAAAAACAACTCGCCTATCAAGTCGCCAGCTTTAACAGCGTCCGGCCCAACGTATTCGCTGGGATCCCAATGCGACACGACCTGTCGAGATTCCTCACGTAACCCCGCCGTATTAGCTTATCCAGATGGCGACAGAATGCAGAGGATGACATTCCCGTCGCATCCCGCAACGCCAACGCCGACAATGACCTCCCGCGCAGTGCCCGCAAAATTTCGATCCGTCGCTCATGAGTAAAAGCTGTCGCGTGACGAATCAATGTTTTGAAAGAAACACCCAACTCATGACATCTCCTCAGCGCCTCCAGAACCTCTGGTGCAAACTCCACCGCGCTGTTCGCCTCCGCCCGGCAAAATACCTCCATCTTTTCCCGACGCGAAATGACCAGACCGCACTCGCGCAGCATCTTCAGCTGGAAGCTCGTGTTCGACGGCGACAATCTCATAAACTGGCTGCACTCCATCACCGTTAACTCCCCTTCTGCAAAAAGATACCACAACATCTTCAACCGGGTTTCCGAAGCAATCACTCGGCACGTTTTCCAAAGGCCTCTTCGCAGTTCCATAACAACCTCCATTGCTTAAGCTAAAACCATCAGAGATATATTTTCATAACTATATAAACACAAGATGATTATAAATATTATTATCCCGTACCTGTAGAGGTATGGGACTTTTCACTCAGTAGTTTAAAGTTTCCCCCGTCAACCGGCCGTGATTTAATCGGCGGTCTATGAATTTCAAAAAGGAACTCAACGAAGAGCAGTACGCCGCCGTCACCGCTCCGGACGGGCCGGCGCTCGTCATTGCCGCGGCCGGAACCGGTAAAACCCGCACGCTGGTCTATCGTCTGGCCTGGCTGGTGAAAGAGCGCGGGCTCGACCCGCGCAACATGCTACTGCTGACCTTCACGAACAAAGCCGCCGGCGAAATGCTTGAGCGCGCGGAACGGCTGGTCAACCGCCCCTTCACCAGCGGCTATAGCGGCACATTCCACCGCTTCGCCAACCGCATCCTGCGCTCGCACGCGCCGCGCGTCGGCTTCGACAACAACTTCGCCATCCTCGACGCCGACGACTCCAAAAAGCTGCTCGGATCCTGCGCGGACGACCTGAAGATGGATAAAAAGCATTTTCCCAAGCCGCAGGTGCTGCAAAGCATCTTCGGCGTCATCGGCGGACAGATGGGCGATCTGGCCGACGGGCTGGCTGAGCGCTTCGAACACACCGAGGTGGACTTCGAAGATGTCATCCGCGTGCACGACCTCTATCAGAAGCGCAAGAAAGAGCAGAACGCGATGGACTTCGACGATCTCCTTTCCTACGCCCTGAAGCTGCTCGAACAAAACGAACAGATCCTGCGGTTCTATCAGGAGGAGTTTCAATACATCCTTGTCGATGAGTATCAGGACACCAACGCCATTCAGGCGCGCATGGTGGAGCTGCTCGCCAAGGTCCATCAGAACATCATGGTGGTGGGGGACGACTTCCAGAGCATCTACTCGTGGCGCGGCGCCGACTTCCGCAACTTTCTCGACTTCGGACGCCACTATCCCGGCACACGCGAATTTAAGCTGCAGATCAACTATCGCTCCACGCCGGAAATCCTCGAGGTCGCCAACGCGGCGATTGCCGGCAATCCCGACCAGTTCCAGAAAGAACTCAAAGCCGTCCGTCCGGAAGGGGCCTATCCCGTCCTCGCCGGACTGCGCGACGGCAGTGCGCAGGCGCGCTACATTATCGAAAAGGTACAGATGCTCCGCCGCGAAGGGATTTCCCCTTCGGACATGTGCGTGCTCTACCGCTCCCACTTCCACGCCATGGAACTGCAGATGGAGCTGGCGCGCGCGTCCATGCCCTACATCGTCACCTCCGGCGTCCGGTTCTTCGAGCAGGCGCACATCAAAGACGTCTGCACCGTACTGCGGATCCTGGTCAACCCCGGCGACGAGCTGGCCTTCACCCGTCTGTTGGAACTTTTTCCAAAGGTTGGAAAAAAGACCTCGCTCAAAATTTTCCGAACCCTCGGCGGACGGGTGAATCTGCAGCGCAAAGAGGTCTGTATGCAGGTTGAAACCGCCCTGCCCGCCGCCGCGCGCGACGAATGGAAAAAAATCGAGCCGGTCTTTCTGGCTTACCGCGAAGAAACCCTCGACGCCGACCCCGGCGAAATCGTCTACCGTTTCAATAAGGCGTTCTACAACGAGTTCATGGTAGAAAATTTTGATAACTCCAAATACCGCGCCGAAGATCTCGATGGACTGATCGACTTCACCACCAAATTTGAAACCACCGAGGCGTTTCTCAGCGAAATCGCCCTGCTCTCGAACCTCGATGCGGAGGGCGACACACGAACCGACACCGATCCGGCCGACTCCCTGCGCCTCAGCACCATTCATCAGGCCAAAGGACTGGAGTTCAAGGCGGTCTTTGTGCTCTTCCTGTGTGAGAGCATGTTCCCGGGCACCAAATCGATCGAAGAGGCGGGGGATTCCGAAGAGCGACGGCTGTTCTACGTCGCCGTCACCCGCGCCGAAGACCACCTCTTCCTGTGCAGCCCCGAGGTGCGCCGCCAGCGCGACGGCGGCATCATCTTTTTAGAGCCCTCCCGCTTCATCAACGAAATCCCTCCGCATCTCTTGCAAAAAGACCGTGGATTTTTTTAGGGATTGACCGCGAATCGTCACGAATGGTTTCCAATGATCGGAAGATTTAACCGCGGATGAACATGGATCAACGCGGATGTTTCCAAGGGTTGGAAAAGTGAATATCAATCAGCGAATTACTCGTCTGTATTCTTCGCGGGCTTCATTCGCCAGAAGGTCAAGGCGTCCACTACGGGCATCAGCCTCCAACTGCCGATCCCATGCGGCGGCCTCAAATGCCTCGAACCAGTTGCGGAACTGGTTCAAATCTTTGGGCGGAAGATGCTCAACCGCTTTTTCGATTTCTTTTACCGTTGTCATGCCCGCTTTGTAGAGCCAAACCCTCCCTTTTTCAAGGCGCATTCTTAAGGTGGGGCGAACCGTCCCGGTGAGCCGCAGAACTGAAAAGGCGGCTCCGCCGGAGGCGTCGCCCTACCCCTCGCTTCCAAAGTTTGGAAGAATTTTTTCCAAGGGCAGGACAACCGCGCCCGTCGTGCGTGGCTACAGATCTGTAGGTGCGGGCGGTGACCGCGCCGGTTCCAATGTTTGGAAACTGTTTTCACGCTAAACCTTCTTGCCGATGTGGATGGCAATCCGCACAATGCCGAAAAGCGACTTAATCAGTACGGAGTACAAATTTATGCTGGCGAAAGTGTTTTCGGGTGCGGTGTACGGTGTGGATGCCTACACGGTGGAGATCGAGGTCAACAGCGGCCACGGTGAACC
>JACKQG010000851.1_pt1 | contig 25656 bp, 13 predicted proteins | sample 8237621 | NCBI WGS metagenome assembly JACKQG01 (sample SAMN15677084, study PRJNA649215) | marine metagenome | biome: marine; feature: Black Sea; material: saline water; isolation source: suspended particulate matter (SPM) from the Black Sea western gyre | collected 2013-06-09/2013-06-10 | depth... | reverse complement strand
ATAAAAACATGGGATTGCCAGAATTGACAATCCCATGAGTAATAACGAGTTATTATTTAACTAATAACATCTTCTTAGTGATTTTTTTCGAATCCATTTTCAATCGATAGAAGTAAACGACACTTGCTAAAGATAATCCAGCATCACTTGTACCATCCCAAATAGCAGAATAATTTCCTGCTGTTACAGAACGGTCAATCAAAGTACGAACTTTTTGTCCCAAAGAATTGTAGATAACGAGTTTTACTTTGGAATGTTCCGGTATTGCATACCTGATTGTAGTTGTTGGATTGAACGGATTGGGATAATTGTTGCCAAGCGCAAATTTTGTTGGCACAGCAGAGTTACCCACCAAGTCAACATTAGTCGTAAGCATCATTGCACCGCGAGGCGTTAAATCAACGCCCCAATCATCCGCTGGCGTTTCAATCATGGCAGCTATGCCAACTTCATCACCCTCTTGAAATACATCAATACCTTTGTTTTTCCAGTACTGCTGAATTAAGGAAAGAGGTTGACCCATTTCGAGGAAATCATGACCCCAGGCGTGTGCATTCCAGTACAATTGATCAGTGACGAGTTCCGGATCATCACTTTCCATAACAGTTTGAAGACTAAGGTTTTTTAATCCTTTTGCTGAATCCGGATTTGCTACTGCAGTTCCGTAAATACCATAATCAGCACCAGCATCGGTTTCACTAATAATTTCTGAAACGTCAGCAACATAGTATTCAATCTGTTTGATACCAGAATTTTTGATACCACCACTATCTGGATGGGGCGCAGTGAACCAGCCTCTGCCTCCCCACATCAGATAGACTTCAGCACCAATTTTATCGGATGGAGTGATGCCCTGGCTTGCTAAATAACCAACAGGTGTGTAGTGGGCTTCATAATAATGGCTGTCCCATCCAGTAGTTGCATCATTATCAAGGTCCATCATAAGATGATAATAACCTCTGGATCGGTTAATTGGTGTGCCTTCATGTTCTCGCTGATCTGCCATGTTTGGCCAGGCAGGACCACCCCAGAAACGGACGAACCAATAGATCATATCTTCTTTGAATTCGACAAACGCTTTGATTTCTTTAACATCAACGTTATCTGTAACTGCAGCGCCAACTTCTGATGGGTAGAAACCATCAACATTATCGACTGCATCAACCAGGATAGGATGCGCTGCCCAATCCGAATCATCACCATCAAATGTGATAGCTTTTGGACGCGGCGGGATAGCACCTGAAATGAGAAAAGAGCCTCTTGGTGTTAAATCTACACCCCAGTCATCTGCAGGTGTTTCAATCATAGCAGCTATACCAATTTCATCACCATTTTTAAATACATCCATACCTTTGTTCGCCCAGTATTGCCGGATTAAGGAAATCGGTTGACCCATTTCGAGGAAATCATGACCCCAGGCGTGTCCATTCCAGTACAATTGATCAGTTACAAGTTCCGGATCATCACTTTCCATAACGGGTAGTAAGCCAAGGTGTTTTAAGCCAATCGCAGAATCCGGATTTGCTACTGCAGATCCGTAAATACCATAATCAGCACCGGCATCGGTTTCACTAATAATTTCTGAAACATCAGCAACATAGTATTCAACCTGTTTGATACCTGAGTTTTTAATACCACCACTATCAGGATGTGGAGCTGTAAACCAGCCTCTGCCTCCCCACATCAGATAGACTTCAGCACCAATTTTATCGGATGGAGTGATGCCCTGGCTTGCTAAATAACCAACAGGTGTGTAGTGGGCTTCATAATAATGGCTGTCCCATCCAGTAGTTGCATCATTATCAAGGTCCATCATAAGATGATAATAACCTCTGGATCGGTTAATTGGTGTGCCTTCATGTTCTCGCTGATCTGCCATGTTTGGCCAGGCAGGACCACCCCAGAAACGGACGAACCAATAGATCATATCTTCTTTGAATTCGACAAACGCTTTGATTTCTTTAACATCAACGTTATCTGTAACTGCAGCGCCAACTTCTGATGGGAAAAAGCCATCAACATTATCAACTGCGTCAACAAGAACGGGTTGCTCATCCCAATCCGAATCATCACCATCGAATGTAATGGCTGATGGACGGGCCGGAAGTGCAGTGACACCAAGTTGGCCTCGCGGAGTTAAATCGACCCCCCAATCATCTGCTGGAGTTTCGATCATGGCTGCGATACCAATTACATCACCCTCATTAAAATAATCCATGCCTTTGTTAGCCCAGTATTGTTTAACGATATCGATGCACTGTCCTACTTCCATAAAATCATGACCCCATGCATGAGCATTGAAGTGAACCACGTCATCCACGAGTGAAGCGTCATCACTTTCCATAACCGGAAGCATACCGTCATGCGCCAATCCAATCGCTGAATCAGGATCGGTAACTTCTGTCCAGTAAATATCATAATCAGCGCCAGCATCGGTTTCGCTTATGATCTCAGAAACATCAGCGGCATAGTATTCAACTTCTTTGATGCCTGGGTTTTTAATACCACCACTATCTGGATGAGGCGCAGTAAACCAGCCTCGGCCACCCCACATCATATAAACTTCAGCACCAATTTTGTCTGATGGCGTGATCCCTTGACTTGCCAGATAGCCGACTGGTGTATAGTGGGCTTCATAAAAATGACTGTCCCAACCTGTTGTCGCATCATTATCAAGGTCTAACATAAGATGATAATAACCTCTGGATCGGTTAATAGGCGTACCTTCATGTTCCCGTTGATCTGCCATGTTTGGCCAAGCAGGACCACCCCAGAATCGAACGAACCAATAAAGTGCGCCTTCGGCAGTATTGATGAAACCTTTAATTTCCTTTACATCAACATTATCAGTCACTGCGGCACCAACTTCTGATGGAAAAAAACCGTCGACATTGTCCACTGCTTCTACTAATGTTGGTAAAGAAGCCCAATCAAAATCTTCTCCATCAAAAGTAATACTGTTTGGACGAACAGGCATTTCCGGGCAGGTTATTTCACCGCGTGAGGTTAAATCAACGCCCCAGTCATCAGCCGGAGTTTCGATCATTGCGGCAAGACCAATTACATCACCAGCCCCAAAATAGCTCATGCCTTTATTTTCCCAATATTGTTGAATAACGGATAATTCAATACCATACTCGAGAAAATCAAAACCCCAAGCATGTCCCACCCAATAGGAGCGACCATCTTCCAAGAATGGATCATCGGTATCCATTACTGGCAAAGTTCCGCTCCAGGCAAGTCCTTTTGCAGAATCTGTGTTTGAAACAGCTGCGCCATAAATGCTATAGTCAGCACCAGCATCTGTCTCACTTATAATTTCGGAAACATCTGCAACGAAATATTCAACTTCTTTGATACCTGAGTTTTTAATACCACCACTATCCGGATGGGGTGCAGTAAACCAGCCTCTGCCTCCCCACATTAGATAAACTTCAGCGCCGATCTTGTCAGATGGAGTAATTCCCTGACTTGCCAGATAGCCAACCGGGGTATAATGGGCTTCATAATAATGACTATCCCATCCAGTGGCAGCATCATTGTCAAGGTCTAACATGAGATGGTAATATCCTCTAGATCTGTTAATCGGTGTACCCTCATGTTCTCTTTGATCCGCCATATTGGGCCAGACTGGTCCACCCTGGAAACGAATCAAAAAATAAAATACATTACCGACGATTTTTGCTTTAATTTCTTTCACATCAACGTTGTCAGTTACAGCTGCGCCAACTTCTGATGGAAAAAAACCGTCGACATTGTCCACCGCTTCAACCAAAAGTGGTTCCGCTGACCAGTCGCTATCGTCACCATCGAGCGCTATCTGGGCGAGAGCCGGTGAACTGATCAAAGCTAAAGACAATAGTAACAAAAGTAGCTTCTTCATAAACTCCTCCTAATTTGAGTTAATGATTAAATTAATTAATTAATTAAAAGACGTGTGTTTTTTTAACCACCTCCTTTCGAGTTTTGCCTCGATTAACGATTAGCGGACTCTTTATTAAAATTGAATCCATTTCATATCTGCGATAGGGACAAGCGCTTCCCCTGTAAAATTCTTTCTTACAAACAATGACGTCTGATGAGTTTTTGTTCCATCTGAAAGTTCTAACTCTTTGAGAAGTTCTTCATTTATCCAAACTGGATAACGTTTTCGCAAATCTGTCAATCTTTTTTCTAACTGTGCGATGTGTTTTTCATGAAGTAAAAAATTATATACCTGGTTTTCATATTTATAAAAACGAGTTGTATCCACATTAGCGAGCTGCAATTCCCGCCAGCGAAAATTGAAGAAATCGTGCATCTCCTGTTCGGTTACGTCCAAATCTTTTACAGTTTCAGTTCTGCACACATCATAAGTCCATTTCTGTTCCCACACCCTCAAATCATCAACAATTCTTACTGAATCAGCATACCCATCATCTTCTGCAATTCCAATAAAAACTTCATTTTTAAACATGGTGCCGATTTCTGTGATCAAGCGTTCTTTAAAATTATTATATGATAAGCTTTGCTTTAAATTTTTTCTGTGGTAGCTCAGATAATTCAGGTAATCTTTAACAGTCTTTTTTCCGTTTTGAGATGTTAACAGAGTCTGAACAAGTAAATCCCTGATTTGTTTAATATAGCTTTTTGCTGTGTCCGGCGCATTCCGCACCAGGTTCACTAAAGAACCCTTTTGAGGAAAACCATTTTTTAACCACTCAAACAGTGGCGGCGCCAATTGCTCAACAACCCCGCCTTTAACCCGGACATCGAGCGGCGTTATTATTGAATCCATGAGTGCATGTACAATTCGATCCGATTCAATATCATGCAACCGTTCATACATTTTTTTTCTTCTTGCACCGTATTGTAATTCTTCTACTTTAACGCCTTCGAGATTAATATCAAGAATTTGAGCCAGGGCGTAACCGTTTCCATAAGGTATTGGTTCAGAAACTTTACCAACTTCAAGATTTTTTATTTTATCAAAAACTTCCGGTCGTAGATCAAGAAAATCAAGCCAGTCAGTTTCAAAAAATTTCTTTTCTTTTAACTGAACTTCCTGGCTGGCAATTTTTTTCTCAATAAAATCTTCCAAATCCGATTTGCTCGCTTCGATTCGAGCTTCATGAGCTGCTTTTAAACTTGGCACGGGCCAAAAAATCATTCGCCATTTAACACTGCCTTTTTTAATTGCATCTTCTAATTTTTGTTCAGGGATATTAACCTTCCCCTGTACATGTTTCATAAAAAAGGCTTCCAATAAATCATTTCGGCGGCGATTGGAAACACGTGATGTTACATAACGGTTTTTATGATATCCCAGCCGATATCCTTCATTTGCCAACAGCAGCTCTTTGATCAAATAGTCAAGATAGGTGCGTCTCTGGCTTACTCCCCGTCTCAATGAAGCAAAACTAAATTCATAACTATACTTAAAATCGGAGGCTATAATGACTCGATCACCAACTTTGGCAAGTATTTGTTCGTTTAATGGTTTTTGCTTTTTTTCTTTGGCACAGGCAAATACAATTAATCCGGCTAAGAAAGACAATTTTAGCCAATTTGCTAATCGTAAAATTTGAATAGTTGTCAATTTTATATCCATGTTTCCTGTTACTATTTAGAGTTTGTCCGAAAATAGCAGATATCCGTATGGCAAGCATCTTGCTTGCAACACAAAATAAAGATTGAGCGTTTGTTTTAGAAGCAAGCTGGAAGCCTATGTTAGCGCATTGCCGCTGCCATAACCTACTATTCTTTAAACAGAAACGGAGAAATTACGTTCCGTTTTTGCAAATTCTTCAGGACTTCATATCAATTCATTTTATCGCACCAGCAGTAATTTAATTGTATTTATTTCATTACGTGTTCTAATGCTGGCAAAATACACACCAGCAGAAACATCATGGCCTGCGCTGTTTTTGCCATTCCATTGAACTGAATAGCTTCCCGCAACCATTTCTTCATCGACCAATGTGTGTACAAGCCGCCCAAGAATATCAAATATCTGCAATGTTACCGCTTTGTTTTCAGGAAGATCGAATTGAATCGTTGTCGAAGGATTGAATGGATTGGGGTAACTTTTGCAGACCAACGTTTTCGCTAGTTCTGATGATGATTTTGTCATACCTTTTGGGAATTCAAGTTTCGTCTCCATTGCGACTTCCAGGTCATATTCAAGGTAATCATCTTTGTGTTTTTCTTGCAAAATTCTGGCAATACGCTCGGCTGATTGTTGATCACCAAACGTGATGTAATAGCTTACCAATGATAGCAGCTCGGCTCGTTGAGATCGTGTCCCTTCCGGAGCCTGCAATGCGATTTTCTCCGCTTCTTCTATTTGACCTTGCATCGCATATAAATACGCCAGCCACACCCGAGACATATAACGCACCTCTAAATTCGGTGAACTCAACAGCATTTTCAAAAACGATTCATCACTGGCAAGTCTATTCAGTTTTAGTGCTGATTTTGCCATTTTAAAAACCGCGCTTGATGCTTTTTCCGATTCAGTATCCTGCTGCAGCGCGGATTGCAACGCTGCCAAAGCATCTTCATATTGTCCATTTTCATACAACTCCATGCCGGCGGCGTAGGGATTATTCAAAGCTTTCCATGTTGGACCGGCGCCATTGGGTGAAGATTCATAAGGAGAGAAATCAACACTGCCGCTGAACCACGATGTTTGTGGTGTGCCACCCCAGTAATTCACCTCCGCGTCGATCGTGCTGCCGGTGTTATTGTAAATATATTTATCAGCGCCGCGATTTATAAAATCATTTTTGCCGTCATGCGGACCTGTATCACCAAACTCGGGGTGACCTCCCGCAGCATAAGCGCCATGAGATGCAATCACCGATAAATCAAAAAGGTTTCCACTATCGCCTTCTTTTGAATCAAAATCCGGATCTGAGCTGGCACCGGTGATGTAAACTCCATAAGTCGTACCGCCCGAAGTACGAAATTCATTTTCATTAAAATCGCCGTCTGCCGAGGAAATATAAGCCGCGTGAGAATAATCGGCATAAAATTTATTATTGTAGATATTCGGGGTGCAATCCGAAGTCAACTTTAACGGGTAGCTGTCACAATCCTGAACAAGACATTTTTCAATGGTCGGCGATGCATTGGAACCCGTGATAGTGATACCAACGATAGCCGTCTCAATCGTACATTCATAAAGCGCAGAGGATGAGCACGAACTCCCGTCGAAAACCAGACCTCCCCATTCGCCATGCATTGAGGTGCTTTCGAAGGTAACATCATTGGCACTGAGAGTGCCTTTAATGGTAAGCTTTTCGTCGGGTTCAAATTTTATTATCGTACCTGGAGCTATGGTTAGTTCCGCACCACCTTCAATGGTGATATCTTCGTGGAATGTAAGGGTTTGACCGTCGCCGCCGATTGTACCGCCGTAGTTTTCCAATGTGTATAGTAACGCCTGGTGAGCATTAACGCGACCATAACCTATATAATCATTTCTACCGTTTGTATATGAAAATTGTCCTACTTTATCAGCAGTAGCTTGAAGAATGGCTTTTGCTTGTGCAGGTGTTAAAGAAGGATTGACTGAAAGGAGTAATGCAACAAGTCCCGAAACAGCGGGCGTCGCCATTGAAGTACCGGATTTTTCTTCATATCCTCCATTGAGCTTAGTAGATGTGACGATTGCACCTGGTGCTGAAATATCAGGCTTTAGCAATCCTGGCTCAGAAGGCGGGTTATAAGGATAATCATTATAACCAGGTACATTTTCCCAGCTTACGGGACCAATGCTACTACCCCAAATGGGCGAAGTTTCGCAATTATCCTTTGTGGCGACCTCATCATCAATTGTTGTAGCGCCAACTGTTATGACAGAAGGGACATCACCGGGTGTACGCAAGTTGTAAGGCACTTGATTGGCACTACCTTCATTTCCGGCAGCAACACACATAATAACTCCCGCGGTTGTTGCTGCATCACAAACAGTGCGAAAATCTGCACGCGTATCAGCCATAGGTATTTGGGTACTATATATAAAACCCTGGCTCAAATTTATTAGATCGCAACATGATTCTAAATAAACAAACTCAATTGCACTTATTATATCGGACGCGTAGGTTGAATCGCCTGGGCTACTTATTTTAAAACACATAATATTTGCTCCTGGCGCTACACCTGTTTGAGTACCGGATGAACCATCACCGCAAACTGTCCCGGATACATGAGTGCCATGACCGGATTCATCCATAGGGTCAATGTCTCTAACGCCATCATCGGAAGTGCAAAAATCATATCCGATCAGATCATCAACAAGACTGTTTCCATCATCATCAATCCCATTTATATCGCCAGGATCTAAGACCCATTCATTTCCGTTCCACTCTAAAGTATGACCGTCATCATCAGAATCTTCTCCTGAATTATTCCTTATATTATTATGAAGATCAGAATGGTTATAATCCGTACCGCCATCAATGACCGCAACAACAATCCCTAACCCCTCAATCCCTATATCACTCCAAACATCTTCTGCTTCAATTTTTTCAACGTTCCAGGTTGTGTTGCATGGGGTATAGAATTTTTTCTCTATGTATATGAAGGCGATATCATTGCGCTTTCTCAATTCTTCATATATATTTTTTTTAGCGCTTATAATTATTGTGTTTGTCGTGTAAATGGAATCCAGATATTTTGCATCATCAACTTGTTTTGTTTGTCGCAAGTAACCAAGAATACTATTTTGTGATCTTTGGCCAAAATCTTTTACTTCAGACCTGACAATATCACGAGCCTCTGTTTTGGTTTTACCCGCAGTTAATGATTTCAAGTGGGAAATTGATAATCTATCCTTCATTTTTATAACTGCTCGGATATATTCATTTTCACCAGCAAGGTTTATCTTTTTTTCAAGTTCCGGACTTAATATTTGGCTTTGTAAACTTGAGAAATAGAAAAGAATAAAAATGACTAAAAAGAATGACTTTTTCATCGCTTACTCATTTTTTAAAAATTCGTAGTTTTGTTAGACAAATACTTTAAACTCCTTATCATTTCCTTATTTTATCAGTAACATTTTGCTGGAGATAGTTTTATTACCTATATTTAATTGATAGATATATACACCGCTGCTTACATCCGTTCCATATTTATCTTTTCCATCCCATTTAACATTGTGGATGCCTGCTGTTTGAAAATTATTTATTAATGTTAACACTTTTTCCCCTCTTATATTATAAATATTTAAAGTGACTTTTTCATACTGCGGCAAATAATAAGTAATTATAGTTGTAGAATTAAAGGGATTGGGATAGTTTTGAGCGAGTTTAAACCCAGATGATAAATCAACGTTTCTTTCATCTACGGAAGTGAAAATTGACCCGGCTACGTATAAACCGGATTTAGAATTATCGCTTCTACACGTAACTGAAAAAAATAGTTTTTCAGTTCGTTCATCCAGAGCTAATCCAATAATCCATGAATCCGCTGGTAAAGGCTGCAACTGCTCCCACTTTTCCCCGGCGTCTTTGCTGATAAATATTCCAGAATCCCATGTTCCTAAAAACAGATGATCTGGATTGTTGTAATTGAGAAGAAAATGAGTAATCTTATTACTTAACAGTCCATCATTTTTTTCATGCCAGTTTTTACCACCGTCCATTGTTTTATAAACGCCATGATTTTCAATAGTGGAATAAATAATATCCGGATTTTTGGGATTTACAGCAATGTAATTATATCCATTCAACCCGCCAAGTCCCAATGAGTCCCAACTCTCTCCTTTATCTCTGCTGCGATAGATACCGCGTTTATAGGTAGCAAAATATATTAATGAATCGTTTCCTTCGATAAAATCGATTGATGTTGGCCATTCAGCAGCTATCTCCTTCCAGGTTTTACATGTATCATAACTTACTGATAATCCGTAATAAGTTGGCCGGTTTATGGGGGTTAAATCTGCATAAACTGGATATGGGAAATTAGGAGATGATTTAACAACAGTACGCTGCCCAATATCCCACTCGATTTCAGAACAATTCCACGTTTTTCCGCTATCAGTAGAAAAATGAAAACTTTGTGTCATATCCGTTTGGTCTCTAAAACCGTATAAAATTGCCGGGTCACCTGCGTTTAATCCTGCTTTATAAAAATAGCTCCCACTAACCTTTTCCCATTCATCACCTCCATCCATGCTGCGATAAATACCATCTCCGAAAACATACATTATATCAGGATCTGCTCTGAAAATATATATGCTGCCATAAGTGCCAATCTTATCAATTTTTTTTATATCAGCGCCGAAGGATTTATCCACCAAAATCCCACAGATAATTAAAAGAACTATTTTGAATGTTAATATAAAACGGTTCATGTTTGTACATCTATTTCTATTAGTGAATTATTTTTTGCAAAACGTCACTGAATTGTTTTTCGGCGCCGGGGGATCACCATGATAAGCAGTTACAAAATACCAGTCTTCACCATTTCTGTCCAGGATGTTCCCTGCTAAATCATTATGCGTCGTATCAATTCCTGAATCTACGATAACGATAATAATATCAGAATCACCGGATGTAATATCCCAAGCATTAAAAGCGTTGATGTCATTTCCCGAAATATATCCCGTTTCCTGACCTGTATTGTTTGTATGCCACTGTTGATTGAGATATGTATCGGCAAGCAGTTCATTATGAAGACAATAATAAACGGGCTCAAGAAACTTTACCTCTTGCCACTCCATATTGTTACGCACTGCTTCGAATACGTTCAATCCCTCAGTAAGTTTTAATGTGTAAAACCCAGGGGTCCAATGGTCATAGGCAATTGGACTACCCCATTCTTTCAAAATTTCAGTGATGCGTCTTTCTGTAATGTTTTCATTAAATTGCACTGTAAACAGATCAGGCACGACATATCTTTCATATCCTTCCTGATCAACAAATACAGGCATAATCCCTGTTACAAGCGGATTCTGCAATAGCTGGCTTTTAACATTTTCAAATGTATTGCCTGTTTGAAAAGTACAAACCTTATGATATTTTCCATGTAATTCATTTACTTTTAATAAACAATCTGCCTGCCTGATAATATCTTCTATCTCTGTTTGACTTGCAGTTTCGGAAAATTTTACAAAAAATTCCCTTTCTTTGGGCGTAAAGATAAACCTTTTACCAAAGAGTTTGTCAACAAATTGTTCTTCCTGGGAAAGTACAACATTGGGAAAGATGGCCAAATTTGCAATAATCATTAAACTGAACAATAAAAGATTTATATGCTTTTTCATGGTGGTTTTTCCTACATTAATGTGTAAAATTAACAATCGTCGGACGGAACAATTCACATTTTTTGAAGAATGATTTTTTTAAAGGATTAATTATCTGACTATTATCTGTTTTGCCATCAACAAAAAAAAACCGTTGAAAAAATTCATCAAAATTTCGCTGGTCCACAAGAATGAAAAACAACAAAGTTGAAAGAAAAAATTGTCATTTTTTTCATTACTAATTATCCTTAGGGACGTGAAATAAATAAATTGGATATGTAGCAATAGTTAAGTTATTAAAAATCAATCAAATTATTTTATCAATTGTCCAAGTTAATTATTTCTCTGTCCTTACCTAAAAATGGGATTGATAGTTTCGTTAGACAATTACTGGAAGTATTCCTTATTTGATCATCAACATTTTTCACTCTTGTACATAATTGATGTTCTTAAAGTAAGGCCATATGTTTGCGATACAAGTAACATATCAGGTTGATTTGGATTAATTACCAAAGGTCCAAACATTCCTGCTGCATGTTCAGCATCAACCGTTCCTGAATCCGCATAAAACCATGTTTCTCCTTTGTCGAAAGATTTAAGAACTCGATCTGAGCAAACATACATTATGTTTGGATTTTGGGGATGAAAATCAAAATCCCAAACAACTTCCTTAAGCAATGAATTCCACGTGGTTCCGCCGTCTAAGCTCCGGTATAGGCCGATCTCTTTTTCCCCTGTCATACAACCTGTGTAGAGTATACTCTCATCAGCCGGGTTGGTTGCTAAGACAGTAATCGCTCTTCCCTCCAGCCCAACGTATTTAGCGAACCAGTAATAATTTTCGCATCTGCGTAAATAAACCATTTTTAGTTAATACGTTTAGTTTATAAAAATATATTCCACTGGAAACCGATTGGCGATCATCGTTCTTGCCATCCCAACTTAACCGATATTTTCCTTCTTTTTTGAAAACGTGATAAAGCATACGCACCTTTTTGCCTGTTAAATCATAAATCTCCACCGAAACAAAGCCCGGTTCAGGCAACACATAATTAATAGTGGTGTTTGCGTTGAACGGATTCGGATAGTTCTGGTTTAGCTTTAATCCTGAAGGGATCTAAGAGTTGTCCTTGACCCTGCTCACCAAATTATTTTGCAGAATATAAAGACCATCCGCTCCGTCTGCTACGTGCCATTTGTTAGGCAGCGTCGTCTTCAACGATTTGTTGCTCAATTCCTTATGAGATAACAGATTCATTTTATAATCGCAAACTTCCCTCTCGATTTACCGAGGTCATCTGCTTCCACAACAAAAAAGTACATGCCAAACGATACCTCTGGTCCGTCCTCAGAAGTTAAATCCCATGATTCACGACCAAAATCGTATGCTGCATTATGTTTGAGTTCCTTCACCAACCTTCCGCTTGCTGTAAATATTTTTATCGTACACACAGGCGGCAGATTCACAAAATCCACTTTTCTCTGCTGATAGCCGGCAAGTTCGTAGATCGGTTCATAACTACTGGCAACTACGTAAGGATCAGGAACGACATAAATATCTCTCATGTCTTTTTTTGCATCTTCTTTTTTCCATTCTCCGCCATCAACAGTATAACGGAACACATCATGCCGGGTCGGGTTACGTGATGTTCGGAACCGATATATATCACCCTCTTCGGGTGGTAAAACAGGTCTCAATGAATCAAATGGATTTTTTACAAATCTAATTTGCCAGGATGCGTGATACTTACCTTCCTGGTGTTTTGGAAACATTATTGTAATTCGTGTTGAATCATAAATTTGTCCTTCCATTTCTTCCTTAACCGCCGGGTCAATTGATCGTTTATCCTTATCGTAAACAACAGTCACTTTCATTTTATGAGGATTATCCGGATCAGTCACATTCCAGGTTGTAAAGTTCAAAGGATAAGCAGGTATTAACACTGCTGATGGCGTATATGATGTATCAACACCTTTTTGACCTTCAACCCGTAACTCAATGTCAAATGGTGTTGCATAACCTGCTCCGGTTAATTCAATTGTCTGAACCCGAACATTGGTTTTTGTATCTGTTGCCCACTTTTTCCATTCAGGAGTTTCGCGTCCATATTCGTTCACTTTGATCATATCAATTCCCCTATCGTCATCTGCTTCACTCCCACCGGTGGAATATGCGCTTTTCCATCCGAATTCATAATGAATTCCTTCGTAAATATTTCTTTCAAGTTCAAAAAACACTTTTTGTGTGAATTCCCAGTTTCCATCGTACTGAAAATTGAACATGGTATCGCCAGTTGTTGTATTCATACACAACATACCTGTTGTATTACCCCACTCATAAGCTGGCGTTAATTTATCGAGATAAAAATCATCGCTAAACGTTAATTCATATACATTGTCCAACCTAACATGACGTTTATTGAAAACATCGATATTCCAGGTTCCACCTCGCGCTACACCGCTCACATGCTCAATTTTTGTGGAGTCAACAAACGGATTTTTATACCCGGCTGCCGGTTCTGTAGGAATACAAACTGCTGTATTGCGATCCCGGTAAACAACTTCCCCTAATAAATTTACTGTTATATTAAACGGAGATTCACTGGGCATGGCTTCAATTTCGTAATCTTCAGTGATAAGACCTTCCCTGAAGAATCCTGGGCCATTACCTGCATCAAAAGCAGAAACAGCATAAAAATAGGTTCTTCCATTCTCCACCAGGGTATCCCGGTAAGAATGTTTCAGACCACTATTGTTACCCATATCAAAATGAACACCGAGAGTAGGAAATGGTACCGGATGAGCGCCTTTTAATATATCGGCTTCATCGTAAATTGCCAACGGTTCAAAAAGGATCACGTTGCCAAAAGCATCGGTTATCGTTTTGATATCTAAAAACTTCGGATCAGTACTTTTATATACACGATAACCATTAAAATCCTCACCAAAGAATGGATCTTTCGATTTCTCCGCATCGGTATCCCAGTATAACTGAACCACACGATCACCAACATTTGATATGAGAGTAGGCTGCAGTGGCGGCGTGAGAAAACGATAATTCTCATCATAGATAGACTGCATTGTTGCTTTGTTGCGAATGGCGTCATCCTGATCCTCACCCATAATCATGGCAATGGCAAAACGTTTCCATTTCATTCTTTCCAATTTTACTGCCCTGGCGCCAAAGGTAAAGACGATGTCTTCATCAGTTTCTTCAACTTCAAACCAATCGTCTTTGATCATATATTTATTCCAGAAAAATTTATCATCTTCTAAATTTCTATTTTTATGAAACTCATAAACGTAAGCAATCTTCAGACCTGCCTGATCCGCTTCGTCAATATCCGTTAAATCAAAATCAGGTTCACCCAAATCCATTACGCCATTACATTCAGTGCCATTGGGATCAGGTCCTGTCCAACCATTCTCATCAGGTCCAATACCATCACTGCCCCGATCATCTTGAACAGGCTCCATATCTAATCTGTCGTTCATATTTGTATCTTCACCAGGATCCAATGCACCATTCCGATTCGTATCTTCAGTATCCCACTCTTCATTCCCTTCAGTGCCGTCTTGATCGGGACCTGTGTATCCTTCATCACCAGGTCCTTTTTTATCCAAGCCGATATCTTCAAATCGATCCCAATCGTTATCATTGTCTATCCCGTCTTCCATTGATTCATCGATCATATAATCAGCATCGTCATCCTTACCATTATAATCAATTCCCGGACTTTCAAGAAATGCAAATGCGAATGTACCAACTTTTTTATAAGTAGAAAGCTGTTCCGGAAACAGATGCCATTGGTATAAAATATCAAAATCAAGCCTGCCACCTGCCCCTTCATAATCATAAGATGCCTTAATATAACTGGCAGTGTTATATTCATGCTGACCAACATTTGCATCACACCACATCCCGGTAATAACATCGTGTAACACATAGTCACTGTAATTTCTAACACGGTAAATTGACACCATTAAATCTTCTGCTAAAGGATGGTACCAGGCATAAGTTCGGTTTTCTACTTCAATTCCAAGTCCGGCTATTCCTACATCATCATGCCAGTCCCTGGTATCGGGTGTGCCATCCGCATTTTTCATGGGCCAATACATGCCGTCATAATAATCATTTAACCTGTCATTTTCATGATCATCCATGCGATACACTGCTTCCTGATCCGCGATAGTACCTGCTTTGTATTCACCGTTCCACAGTCCTTTACGCAACCCGGGTTGTGTTGTCCGCGGCGGTCTTCCAAAATAGGGTCTGTCATCGCCAATATATGAACCGCCTGGCCAATATTCGGGCCAGGTACGTTTATCAGTGCTAACTGCCATACTTTTGAGAATACTTGATGGCGGATCAAGGTTATAGTCAAGTTGACCATTAAAATTAACATCCTCTGCCGGAGCCAGATCACCGTCTCCATTAATATCCTCATTAATTCCCCAGATATAGCCGTATTGACCATCATTGTAAAATCCCGGGATCGGCGCCCAAACTTGTTGATGCGAGTCATCAGAGGAGAGACGAGGTGGAGTCCAAACACTGACATGATAAAAATAAGAGTTAGTTACAATTGGGAGTTGTTCGCCATCCCACCGGTCTGGTACAACCTTTCCCTTATAAGCAGACATATCCGTTACCAGGCTTGCAATATAAAAATTTGCCTTGCCGACAAATGTATTACCCTGGCTGCCAGGCCAGCGCACACCATGTCCGGGTGTCAGAGCTGCATCTGTTACGTTGCCAATATTCCAGACCGGACTATAAAGCAGGTTTCTGTCAAAAAGCCCCCGAGCCCAGAAACGCGCCCAGTGCATGGGATGAGTATCGAATTGCGTGCCTGCAACTGGTTGTTGTGCGACTGTATTATTCACAACAGTAGATAAAAGCATAAATAATACAAAAACGAAAACTATGCCTTTACTCATCTTAATTTTATTTTCTAAGGATAACATTAACATTCTCCTGTTTTTATTAATTACAAAAATAATGTTATTCATTTACATCATTTTAATTTAAAAAGCGCTGATCCCAACCGTAAACCTATGAACAGATGCCAGCACACTCCAGTCGGACCAGGCATAATCAAAAGTAAAACCCATCCTGCCCATTACTTTATAAGCAAAACCAGCGCCAAGTGTCAAACCGTCTGCTGCATAATCAGCGAATAAAGAGTGATAGCCTGCCCTGAGAAAAAACATGTTCATAAATTTTGCTTCCATTCCGACATCCATCGTTTCAACATCATTACTTGGATGATTGACATTCGTTGCAATTAACACTGAATTGTAGGGATCAAAATCTAAAGTGTAAGCCATGCCGAATCGAAAGAGCAACGGTAAAGGATAAGTCTCAGTTGCTAATTGTATGGCTATATTGTCATTATTAAAATATTTATCTTTCCGCCCATCATAATCAGCAACGCGCGTTAAGTCCCTTCCGGAAAGTCCAAATTCAGGACCTAAATTACTGAGAGCGCCTCCCAATCGCAAACCTTTTAGCGGCGTATCAAATAGAATGGATAAATCGGCAGCCATGGTTGAGCCATTTACATGCCATATATTTTCCTGAAAATATTTCAATCCAACTCCCACTGATACTCTGTCCGTAATACTCAACGCCCAGTACAAACCAGCAACAAAATCAGATGCAGTATAAAACTCACCGGTTCCTTCCGGTCTGAACACAGTTCTCACTGGATTTGATCCATAATCAAGCATAGCCAAATGAAAACCAAATGAAGAACTGATCATTCTTAATGGCACTACCATATCCACTGTATGAAATTTAGTACCGACAAACCAGTCAGTTTTAGAAACCTGGAGAGAAAATGATTGCAACCTGGAAATGCCTGCCGGGTTCCAATAAAGCGCAGAAGGATCGTCAGCTACAGCGACAAATGCGCCGCCTAAAGCTTCTGCCCGTGCGCCAACACCGATTTCCAGCATTGCTCCTGCAGATGTGCCACGCCGGCTCACATCTGTATCATATTGCAAATCTCCAAGATCAACCTGTGCTATGCCCTCTTTTTCAATAAAAGCAAACAACAGCACAAGAGATAAAGCCAAATAGAATATTTTGTTATTTTTCCAATTCATTTGTAATATTCCTTTTTATTTATAATTCAAATGACAGTCCAAATTGAATTAAACGTGGTCTTGAATATTGAGTCGGATTATAATCCGCTTCATCACGCGTAAATTCGCCTACTTGCTCTAACCTGCTATATCTTCTTCGGGCGATTTCCGGCAAATATGCTTTTGGACCTGCTTGACCTGTAATGCTGTCAACATGATTTTGATTTAATTGATTGAAGACATTATATACATTCATGTAAGCACCAAATTTAAAACCCATAAGTTGTATTGACTTAAATATTTTCAGGTCAACATTCCATTGAAATGGTTTTCTGCCAGCATTAGCCCACCATCCTCCTGGAATCTCGATATTTGGATCCAGCGTCCCTGGTGAATATGGAAGCCCTGTGCCAAGCTGACTGATAATAGTTACATATATATCCTGTCTGGGTCTTAAACTGACAGCAGCATTTAAAGAATGAGTCTGATCCCAGCCTAAGTAATCAATTCTTCTCGTTGCCAAAGTGTAGGCGCCGGCACCTGAACCGGACATAATGGAGGCAGCCTGTACCGCTTCAGCGCTGGAAGCTGTGCCTTTTGCAACCATATAAGTATAATCAATATTCGCGTTAAATTTTCCATTAAAAGTAGTTTTATTGAATGCTAATGTAACTCCTGTAGCATTTCCGTATTCTTTATTGATATAGCGATAGAACGTTGTAGCATTACTCAAAGTTAAGAATTCCATGCCCAGAAGATCACGAATATCTTTGTAAAAAACAGTCAATTCCAATCCGAGCCCATCAGTCAATTCCTGTTGCAAACCAACTTCATATTGGATAGTTTTCTCAGGTTTTAAATTGGGATTTCCGATACTCCTGTTCATAATACTGAATTGATTATACTGTCTCAACACAGGATTTTGATACATCTTTTGAAAACTCGGTGCTTGAAAGAAATGTCCATAAGAAAGTCTCATTGCACCTCTTGATGATATTGGGAAGGACAATCCAAACCGGGGACTTAACTGGTATTTCATTTTAGCTTGTGTATAGTACTGATCTGCACCAACAAATTCCGGAAAAACAATCGAGTAATCGGGACAATAACGATCTCTCGGTCTGAATACATCTAACCTGACACCGGCATTGAGAATGATTTCATTTAAATTTAATTTGGTCTGCATATAACCAGCGCCTTCAGCAGGGTAGCGATTATAATCCACATATAATAGATGATCCTCAGAACTGTCAGGATGTGTTTCCCTTAATTGGATATTACCATATTTATAATCTTTGGTAGCATCATAAAAAATATTATAAGGAATTTCCCATCCTCGGATTTCATTTCGGGTATATGGATATTGCATCATTTCATGACCTAACACTTCTCTCAAAGGAGCATTTTTATAATGCAAATCATGAGCTTTCCCTTCAAAACCTGCTTTAACCTCAATCACTCTGTTTATCTGCCAGGTTAAATCACCATTCACTAAATGCATGGCTCTGTCCTGAAAACCCCGATTCCAACTGTAAATACCGCCATAATCAAAACCAGTGATTTTACCCGGATCCCAGGAATTTACAGCAGCAGTTTCGTAGCGAGGATCATTCGGGTCCTCATAAGTATAGCTTTTGCTATGATTTTCCTGAAATGAATATCTTAAATTATAGAATAAGTGTTCATTAGGTGCATGCGTAAAAACCAGCATGTGAGTAGCAGCATCACTATACCCGTATGGTAGTGCATCAGGACAAAATCTCCAACTGTGTGAATAAGATTTCCCTTTTGATGTAGTGAAAAATAAATTATACGATACTGTGATGTTTTGGGTTGGTTGATAAACTAATTTTGTGTTAATATTATATTTCTTACCCCAATTAATTGGCACAATTTTACCATCTCCGGTATGCAAAGAATCCGGGATTGGAATGACTAAAGGATCGCGGGGATCATAAGTTGCATCATACCATTCACGGAAAACTTCAATTTCCCAACCATCTTCAGGCATGAATCGCCTTTCACCATTCAAATATCCGCTATTATCAACAATACGACCATTCACATAAAAACCTAATTTCCCGAGCGATCTTGGAAATGGTATGGGACCTGAAACGGAAAATTTTAATTCTTTATCATTGAATGGATCGTAAGTATCTAAACCAATGTACATTGGCTTATTTGGCGCAAAGTATCCACCACACAACACTTCAAGTGTCCCATGATATTTAGCCTCCGGCACTTTAGTGATAACGTTAATAATACCTGATTGCGCCTGACCATATTCCGCATTAAAAGTGCCGGTGATCACTTGAAGCTCCTGGATAAAATTAGTCTCCAGCGAAACGTTAGAACCTCCACCCTGACTGAAACTATTAGTTACGGAGATGCCGTCAATCATATAAGCAACTTCCCGGGAACGCCCGCCCCTGAAATGTAATCCCCCACCGGCATCTCTGATAACACCGGCTTGCAATTGGATGACTTCGGACAGCGTCTGTACCGGAAGCGCGTCAATTTCCTTTTTACTGACATAAGCGGCTGAATTCGTTCGATCAAATTCTACAGGTTCACGACCTGCAACAATTACTACTTCTTCACCTTCAAGGATGGTAATTTTCAGCTTACAATCAACTGTTGCAATTCTGTCACTGTAAACAGTCACATCGGTTACTTTTGTAGTTTGGTACCCCATCATTCGGATAATTAAAGTATAGCTACCCGGTGGCATATTAATGATAACATACCTACCCTTACCATCAGCTGCAGCGCCACGACTTGTGCCTTCAACAATAATATTGGCACCGATCAGCGGTTCGCCTGTGTCTTTATCCTTGATGACTCCTGTTATTTTACCTGTAACGCCGGCAAATGAACCATAGCTCGTCATAAGAGCAATAAGAACAGTTAGAATCATCACATTTTTGAACAATTTTAAATTCACAACGCTACTCCATATTTTTGTTAATAACTAAGATTAGCTCATTAATTATTACTATATTTTTTAGTTGAATTTCTTATTGTAAACTCTGTCTCAATAATGATTTTTGAACATGGCAAAGAATTTCCTGTTGTCATTTGAGCAAGTAAAATCTCAAAAGATTTTGCTCCGACTTTCTGAACAGAATGTGTAATTGTTGTTAATGGGCAAACCAAATATGGAGAATAAATAGTATCAGTAAACGCAATGAGTGAAATATCATTTGGGATGGATAATCCCTTATCTATTATTGCCTGCATAGCACCGATTGTTATGATATTACCAGAACTCAACATAGCTGTAGGAGGATTAGGTAAGGACAAAAGCTGTATTGTTGAATCAAATCCATTTTGAAATGTAAAACCAGTTCCTTCTATTAATTCTTCTGAATCGGCCAAATTGAAGTCTGCGATAGCTTTTTTGTAACCGGTCAAACGTTTGTGAACCGGGTAAATTTCCCGGCGGCTGCTTAAAAATGCAATACGTTTATGTCCTAATTCTATGAGATGAACAATTGCATTGTAGGCTGCTTTTTCGTTGTCACTAATTACATAATTGGTCTCAATATCTTCAAAACAACGATCTATCAATACAAAAGGGAAATTTTTTTCTCGAAGATCACGAATATGCTGATCAGAATTTTGCACCGGGGCAATGATTAAACCATCGATGCCTCGACTGTACAAATCATTTACAGAACGAATTTCGTTTTCTTGATTTTCATTGGTCTCGCTCACAAGTAACGTGTAGCCAGCTTTGGCACATTCTTTTTCAATACTTCGTGCGACCCCGGCAAAAAAGGAATTTAATATATCAGGAATAATCAGTCCAATTGCATTGGATTTTTTTAACCGCAATGCTCTGGCTGTAATATCAGGTTGGTAATGGAGTTCGTTAACAGCTTTCATGATTCTTTCCCGGGTTTCTTTTGAAATGGGTATATTTTCCTTATTGCGAAGAACCCTGGAAACAGTTGAGGGATGTACTCCGGATAGCTTTGCGACATCTTTAAGAGTGGCTGCCATATTGGATCTTTCTTATTTTGATGCCTTGAAAATTTGCTACGCAATCGTTTGTTACAATCGTTCTTTCAATATAACATTTTTTCAATAAATGTCAAGTACTTTTTTAAAAAAAATGAAAATGCCTAAAATTTTAAGTGCCAAAAATGAACTAAAGATAGAAAAATAAAACGTATCCACTCAATATTTAATGGTAATTATTGAAAATAGCTTACTGTTATAAGTTCTCAATAATATTAGCAGAATAATTTATAGCAGAATTATTTCCGCCAAAAAAACGGCGGACAGGCTGCTATAAATTATTCTGCGATATTTTCTTTAGCTTGCAACAAAAAAATGACTTGTTTACCATTTATTATTAAGCGGATACAATAAAACGTTGCTAACGTCAACAATTTTTAAGCACTTTGGGCATAGTCTGTATTCCATTATTAAATAAGGTAACTATACAGGCATTTTAACTCACTTTAGGCTATAACACTTTAGTGCACTTTGTAATTAATCAGGATAGATTGGCTAATTCAAATTTTTATATTTTCAGAATCTCTTTTTCCACTAAAATATTTTTTATATTTTTAACTTCCTCTTCTGATGCTTGTAAAATTGGTTTGCTCGTATAAGCTTCACATAATCCCAACAAGCTCATCGCTGCCTTCACTCCGCCTAAAAAAGAACGGCATTCGTAAATCCGCCAAATTTCATCAATTTCTTTTTGAAAGTCAAATACATGGTCTGAGCCGGATTTGATCTTATCATATAATTTCACACAAAGACCAGGGATGACGTTGGAAATACCATCCAACCCACCATCAGCGCCAGACAGAATACCAGCAGTCCATAAATGTGATTTTCCAATAAATATTTTAAAATCGGGTCGCTGTTCTTTAAGTTTGATGAGATTTAACAAAAAAACATAATCAACCGAACTATCTTTTATGCCGATTAAATTTTCAAAATGCAGCAATCGTTCTATCGTATCGATTGCAATCGGGGCCTGAGTTGTAAAAGGGATATTGTAAATCATTACAGGCATCTTCGATTCGTTCAAAAGCGATTCATAATAAGTGTAAAGTTCTTCTTGAGAATTTGGGGGGTAAAAATACGGCGGATGTGCCACTGCGATATCAGCACCCAGGTCTTCCACCTGTTTAATATTATTTAAAGCCAATTTAACGCTGGTCGCGCTCACATTTGCATAAACCGGTACTTTTTTATTAACTCTTTGGACTACAATTTGCAGAACTTTTCGTCCTTCTTCATTTGTCAAACAGACGCCTTCGCCGGTTGTACTGTTAACAAAAATCCCGTGAACGCCCCCACTTATTAAATAGTCGGCAATTTTTAGCAGAGCATTCTCATCAATTGATTCGTCTTTGTTCAGTGGTGTAATCACCGGGACTACTATTCCGTGAATACGAGCTAAATCCAGTTTCATGTTACCTCCGGTTCATTTTTATATTATTATCTAAAATTCAAATTCATTAATTTTTACGCAAACGTTTGTTACAATCGTTTTTCTAATATAAGAATTTATTTTAGAAAGTCAAGTATCTTTTTAAAAAAATAGTAAAACCTCAGTTACGGGTAGAAACAGCAAAACCTTATTTTTGTTTTTTCAACCTTAATAGCTGCAAGTAACCACACCCCATTTTTACCTTATTACTTTATTATTCATGCTTTCATATCACAAATAAAGTAATAAGGTTTAGGCACTTGGTTGCTAATCATGCTAATTAAGGTGTAAAAGATAAAAATAAGGTTTTTAGTAACTCTGCAATGGGGAGCTCAGACTATAAAACAAAGCGAAGCTGCTTTTATCTACCCGAGGGTAAGGTTTTACAAAAAATATTACCTTTCATTTCTGATTTTTTTTATTAAGCGGATTCTTCATAAAATAAAAGAATCCATCTTCAGCGCCAATCAATAGATCGGGGATGTTGTTTTTATCCCAATCAACAATAGTCGGGCTGGTAGTATGACCTGCCAACAAATGATCCGTAACTTCTCCCATATCCTGAAAAATTATCGTATCGTTGCCGGTGGAAACATTCCGCATAAAATTTATATTTACGCTATTCACCAGCAAATCTAATTTTCCATCCAGGTCCCAATCAACGAAACATAATTTACGCCTGCCGCTTGACCCGGCAGTTCCATTATTAAGTTGCAGCACGCCACTTTGCGTATTCTTTGAACGTTGTTTATTATCAAAAATCGAAGACCCTTCGGTTTCAAATATTCGTTTACCAGGGAGCAGAATAGATTTTTCATTTTTCCTGATCCGTTCAAAAAATGCAAGGTATCCTTCATGGTCAAGCATTACCAGGTCAGTCAAACCATCTTTATTCAAATCAATTACTGCTGGTGTTGTGCGCCATTGAATCACTAAATTATTTCCTTTTGGATTCCACCAGTTCCATTCAGGTTTGGGTGGATCTCCCTGCCAGTCAACTTTAATCGCTTGTGCACCAATCAGCATCGGTTCTTCAAGAGTGCCAAAATTGCGGTACCATAAAATTTTTCCCCAGATAGAATTAACAACAATATCCGGCAAACCATCACCATCCCAATCAGCAACATTGAGCGTAGTGTACCCCCATTTGGCTTCGCACGGTCCCTGGATCGATCCGTTATATCCCGCCTGAATTCGGATTACTTTACCTTCGGCTTGCAAATATTTTGGTTCTGCCCATTTCGGCGGATTGCCGCCATCCAGGTTTTCAATGAATCCAATATAACCGGCAGTGTTTCCGCAAATCAAATCTTCATCGCCATCATTGTCCCAATCAAAACTGACCGGTGTTACCAATGCGCCAAATTTTACATCCGCTGCCTGCTGACGAAAATATTTTGGCGGAAAAAATTGTGGTACGCCATTTATCACTTTTCCGGTATTTTCGACAAAGCTCACCCTACCGTCCTCTTCTCCAACAATCAAATCCACATCGCCATCTTTATCCCAATCAAATGCCACAGGTACGATCATCTCCAGGTCCATTTTGATCGGCTCGTTTTCATATTTCAATATTACACCTTTGGAATACGTTGGAGACATCCGGCTGCCAATATTTTCAAAATAAGTAAATTTATCTATAAATTCTCCGCATAAAAGATCCAGATCACCGTCATTATCAAAGTCCGCAAAATTAGGTGTGGGCATGCCATACACATCAACAGGTTTGCCACCAGCTTCAATTTTTACCGGTTCTTCATATTCGGGCTTATTTGTGGTGCCATTATTTTGTATCAAATAAACAAAGCCATGAATAGGACCGTTCATCCATTCGCCATTGCTATTATATGCATTATCCCAGCCATATTCTTTTCCATCACCAATCCCGACAATTAGATCAAGGTCGCCATCTCCTTCATAATCGCAAAACTTCCACTGGTTAGCACGGACTTTTCCCTGGTGTATTTTATCGGTTGGATAAATTTGTTTTTGCTGTCCAAAATTTTTCTCTTTGAAATTAGTAATCTCCTGCCCGGGCGATAACAACCGAACTTGTCCATCAACATAAGAAACCTGAATATTATTGATCCCGGGACCGACTTTCACTGATGGCTTAAATACCGGCATTTTTTTATTGCCACCGATATTTTCAAAAAAGTACATTCCGAAATATGGCTTATCAACACAGGAGACTAACAAATCAAAATCGCCGTCTCCGTCATAATCCATTGGCAGAGGCCATGCCCATAGACCTACTCCGAGATCAACGTGTAAGCCGGGATTATTGTATTTTATTCGTTCTAATTTTGATTTAGTATTAATTGATGTACAGGCAACTGAAAGCAAAAAAGTAATAATTAATACGCTAATAATAAAAGCCACTCCGTTCGATTTTTGCATTTTTTTTGTTCCTTATTTTTTGATGGTAAAAAATAAATGTATCCACTCAATATTTATTGATAATTTGTAAAATAGTCTTTTATTATAGTTTGCTTATCGCAGAATAATTTGTAGCAGAATAATTCTGCTACAAATTATTCTGCGATAAAATTTTTAAACATGCAACAAAAAAGATATAATGCATTTACCATGTTTTATTGAGCGGATACAAATAAATACTTTAATTTTTATTTTAGCCCATAACGAATAGTGTAAAAAAATCTTTTTCCAACGGATAGAAACAATCCAACAGATATTAAATCCATGATTATCTGTGTAATCCGCGCTATCCGTTCTATGGAGAGTTGAGGGCAGCATTAAAAAAACAGGTAACTATTCGGTATGTCATTCCCGCACGTTTTAAGCGGGAATACATTGTTGAGATACATAGCTGGATTCCCGATTAAAAAATCTCGGGAATGACAAATCAAGATACTTGTTG
>JACKQG010002219.1_pt1 | contig 25657 bp, 19 predicted proteins | sample 8237621 | NCBI WGS metagenome assembly JACKQG01 (sample SAMN15677084, study PRJNA649215) | marine metagenome | biome: marine; feature: Black Sea; material: saline water; isolation source: suspended particulate matter (SPM) from the Black Sea western gyre | collected 2013-06-09/2013-06-10 | depth... | reverse complement strand
AAAAAACAAAATAAATTTGGGTGTCGTTTTCTGACAGTCTTATGTAGATTCAAAGGCTGTAATGATGGATATCTTCGAAAAAATCGCCCTTAAAACCAACCAGCGCCCACAAAAGCCAGGCATGAAAACACGCACATTGTTCATGATGAGTTTATTCTTTTCGCTCGTTTTTGCGGGAAACTCAAAAATTCTTCATCTTGAGGGGACGTATGATTTAGATAGCGATGGACATTTGGAATACATTACAATTGAAGAACAGCCTTCTGAAAACCGCTTTTTATCGTTTATTCGTTATTATGAAACAGATGATGCTGGAAGGCAGGAGTTATTATGGGACCTAAATGTTCCGGATGGAGCGCTGGGGAGTTTTATCGGTGTTGATATTGGCGATATTGACGGAGATACATATCCGGAATTAATTGTTGGTGTCAATGTGTCCGGTTCCGGGTCAGAAGATATTCTCCAGCCGCATTTTTTTGTGTATCGATGGTTTGACAACGGATTTGAAGAAATCCCGGATGTTACGCTGAACCTTGCCGGAAATAAAAAATTTCTTCGGTGTCATAACTTTGAACTTTTAGATATTGATGCTGATGGTGATGAAGAGGTTGTTGCTTCCCTGGGAATTCCCCTGCGCGGTGTTGCTATCATTGATATGGACGCTGAAGGAACTCTTTCTATCATTGAACAGCTAACCCCCACCTTTCTCCGCTCCGGTTCGGGATTTATCTTTGCAGATGTTGTGGATTATGATCACGATGGTTTTGATGATCTAATCGTCTTCAGCCCGGAGGGAAACGTCCTTAAAGCACAACCGTTTTATAATGTTCAAGGTACATTTATCCCAAGTAAGGGAACCCGGTTAAAAATCGACGGTATTAATGGATTTCTTCCGCTGAAAACCACAAAAACGGATTGGGATGCTGATGGATTTACGGACGTGGTTTTGTCTTTTCAGTCCGGGCACATAGCCGCCTTAACCATGACACCGGACAAGGTTGTTATAGAAGAAATTCCCGTAGAGGGGGGGCCTGTGTCTGATTTAAAAATCACAGATGTAGACCAAGACGGCTATACAGATATCATTCTTGTTTCCGGGGAAATGAACATGGTCTCGTTATTCTCCGGAACGAAAAACGGCATTGAGCCATCGGCAGAATATTTTTCGCTGGACGGCGGTAATGAAACCATGCAGATATTTTCAATTTTGCCGATGGTCCGCCTTGGCACTTATACCGGATATATTCTTGCCGCGGGATGGAACGGCTCCACCAACACGGTCTTCCTTACTGACCTTGGGAAAAAACCGACATCTCCGCCTGAAAAACCTGACGTCATAATTAGTAATGTTATTGAACAGGAAAAGCTATTAGAAACGTTTCCGGAAATCCCCATGGATCAATTCACGCTCCCGCAAGTGTCGAAACCAGAAAAAACAACAGGGCAGCCCCTCCCTGAAAATGTGCTTCCACGACATGTTTTACCGGTGAATAAATCCTTTGCGTACACCATCCCCGAAGATGAAGCCGAAATATTTTACAGTTTCCGGTGGCTGCAGCCACCGCCGAAAGGCATGTTTTTTCACTATGAAACCAAATCGATTCAATGGGTCCCGAATGAAAAAGACCTGGGTGCATTCCAGTTGGCGTATCATATCGAAATGAAAATCGGGGAAACCATTGTTCAAAACGAAGAAGATTCTCTTGCGTACCAAGTTATTCCGCAATTAGAGGGTTACGATGAACGACTGTGGATTTATGTCAATGACCCGCCAGTGTTTATCTCTGAACCCACTGGAACGGAATTTGTTGCGAACACATTGTTTTCGTATGAGCCTCTTATTCAAGACCGAAACGTTGACGCAAATATTCAGATAGACATAGAAGTTGCTCCCGATGAAATGGTAATGGACAGTAACACACTTACATGGCAAACCGACAGTGCTCATGTGGATATATATCCTGTGCGACTGGTGGCAACTGATGGATTTGACCGCGCGGCACAGGAATTTAAATTATTTGCCCGGGCTGGCGTGGTGATTTTATCCGAGCCGTTCGGAGAGCCATGGGTTGGCGAACCGTATGAATATCAAATGGACGTGTGGTATCAAAACTTGAATTACCCGCTGGAATTTGAATTGATAGACGCACCAGAGGGAATGACCATCAACACCGACGGACTTGTCGCGTGGACACCAACAGAAACGCAGATAGACACACAGAAAACCGCCATTATTGTCCGGCACGGCGTCGCAGCAGACACACAAAGCGTGGAGCTGTTTGTGAACCATCCGCCCATTGTAGTAACAGCGCCACCGCCGATGGTCTTGGTTCGTGCCGGGGAAACATGGGATTTTCAAATCGACATTTTTGACCCAAACATTTTGGATGAAATAACATATTCATCTATAGAGCTTCCACCGGGAATGCGGATGGATCCGTATTCCGGGAGATTGTTGTGGGAACCCTCATGGAGAGAAGCAGACTTTTCGCATTTAATGATTGAAGTCAGCGACGGAAAAACCACCCGAATTATCGAAGCTGATTTCTTCGTAAATGCACCGATACAAATTGTTTCATTGCCGACACTAACCGCCACCACCGGAGATAAATACACATATTCACTTTTGACTTCCGACCGCAACAATGGATCGCTTCTTCCGATGAACCGCGTGGTAACAGTAGAAGATGTGGAGTCTATAAAAGTGTACAAAGTCAACATTACAGATGATATATATAGGGAAAATATTGATCGGTATATCGGAGACTGGGAACACGCCAAAACCGTTTATTTATCAGGGATAGACACACCGGATACCGCAAGCGTTTCCCGTCTAAATTTAAAAAAATATGTACATTCTCTTTTTTACGAGGAAGATAGGCTGGTAGTAATTTTACAAATGATCGACGACCGCACGGTGAGAGTGAAAGATGTCCTCTGGGAGCTGTTTAAAGGAAGCAAAGGAAAGCCGCCTAAAGTCATCGTTGAACGTCAGCCACTCACTCGCTATACACTTTTGGACTTTCCGGACGGCATGATAGTGAATGAGCTGACAGGAACGATTTCATGGACACCCACACCCAATCAGGTAGATATTCATACAATAACCGTGTTAGCATCAGACGGATACAGCAAAGACGAGCAAACCTATGAGTTGTATGTCAACCAGACCCCGACAATTATTTCCAACCCGCCCGCGATGGCGCTGGTCGGAGATGTGTTTAAATATACACTTCAAGTTGAAGACAATAATCAGAACGCAGAATTAGCGTATTCACTCATTAAATCCCCAAGAAATATGCAAATTAGCCGGGAGGGAAAAATCTTATGGACGCCGGAATCTGATCAGATTGATTATCATGTATTTGAAGTGAAAGTGTCAGACGGATATTCAGAGGATGTTCAAACCGGAAAAGTGTTTGTTAATATTAATCCGACAATTATTTCGAAACCAAAACCGGTTGCGCTGACCGGGCATGATTATCGCTACCAGATGGTGGCGGAAGATTTGAATAGCGACAAGGTGACGTATCGTCCGATTCGACTGCCGAAATATGCAAACTTCAACAAGCGAACCGGTAAATTAAAATGGAAACCACGGAACAACCAGCGCGGTCCGAATGATATTATCATCATGGCCATCGATGAACACGGCGCTGCGACAGCACATGAGTTTCAAGTCCACGTCTTCGAAGACCCGAGCGCACGCCAGTTTGTAAATACCAGCTGGCCGCTTATGCTTACGTTTGTCGGTGTCATGTTTGCCTGGGGTATCTCGCAGATTTAAGAATTAAGGCAACTGGCGGTTTCTGGATAGATGAGTAATGGGAATAAACATACTGAAGGTTTTTCAAAACCGATACGAGAACCCAACCGTAAATTTAGTAATTGATATATCTTCCTGCGTCCCTTCAGGTGTGTAGGAATCTGATGAACTTTCCCGCCATTTTCCGGTAATCATCGTGGCATCCAGACTAACATAGCGATCAAGCAACAGACTAATTCCACCGGTAAAATATTCTTTGTTTCTGTCATCAATAGTTTGTTTCAATGGAGACGGAATCAGCACATATCCGCCGCGCAGTGTTACTTTCGGGATAACACTCAGTTCTCCGCCCAGTCGATATTCAACCGTGGGTTGATAGTTTTGACGGATGGTTTCGTTTTCATCTAAGAACTCACGATAATCGGCATCATCATAATCGTTTCTATCAACGTTGAATTGAACTTGGGACCAATCACGGTACCGCGCCGAACCGGAGACAGTCAGCCACGGAGTATGGAGGGCAAGTCCGCCGTCAAAAATAAAGGGGTTCTTTATACGATATTCAAACTGTCCGGTGGACTCTGCAATGTCTTCGTATCCGTCATCAAAAGTCAGCACATCATCGGTGGAGTGAATCTCATCAATGGCGGTAATAGATGGCAGAGTGATCGTTCCACCCAGCGACAAATTATCACCGAGTGTGAACATCCCGCCAATTTTTAACACCAATGAGGTATATTCAGACTGAAGGAGGTTTTTCACAGAATACGCGTGAAAATCGGCGGGATATTCGATAAAGTTGTTATTAATATCTGTTTGCTGGTAGTGAAGACGATAATCTTCGGATCCGCTTCGCAGGGCGGCACTTAATCCAACGGTGAAATTCGGAGAGAGCATCACAGCGCCACCGGCTGTCCACTCATGGATACCGCCTTCGGTGACCATTTCTTCTGAGCGGAATGTGTTGATGTCAAAAGGATAATATTCGGAGATGCTATCATTAACTGCTATATCAAATCCAATGTTGTTTGATAGGCTGTCCATGCCGGAGAACATCAGATGCTTGTCAAAACCTTGAATACGGTTGTACCCAAAAGCGAACACCAAACTGCCTCGGGTTGTCTCTACAGGGCGGACAAACCCAAACGAACCAAAATGGGTATAGTTGCGTGAGTCGGATGTAAGCTCGTTATTGTAGAGTGCATCATTGGTGAAGTTGGAGTGGGTGAGTTCAGAATAAAGCATGCGATCGGCGAGCTGTCCTAGTCCGGCAGGATTCCAATAGATGGCAGAATAATCATCGGCAAGCCCTGTAAAAGCACCACCCATTCCAAGAGCCTTGGTGCCGAATCCGAATTCGTTTTCTGAGAGATGAATAGCATCATAGGCATTTTGAGCGGAAACTAAAGAGAATGAAGTAAGGATAGTGCCTAATATTAAAATGTGTATTTTCATGTCAGTCTTTCTAAGTGATAATTAACGGCGGATAGAGCGCTTTGATTCTGGGCGACTTCGCGAGCTCTTTTTACTACCGGAGGATGAGCGTTTTTTTGTCTTCATGGTTTTTGATGTTCGTGAAGAGCTTTTTACCGATTTTGATACGGTGGCAGCAAACGATACCGCTTTTTCGAAATTGCTATACGCCAACGAGGAACGGCGTTTGTGAGAGGCCTTGTTGCGCTTACTGGAGTTGTTGTTTGGTTTTGGCTCATCCTGGCGTGAACTGCGGGTTCTTTTTGCTTCTTTCGGCTTGGCGCTGTCGTGTGATCCACGTTTCGTATTTTTCGATCTGCGAACGGAGCGGCGTTTTTTCGTCCCCTTGTCAGATTTACTGTCATCTTTGTTTTTTGATCGGATCACCGTCCGTGAATTTCCGGTAGTTGTGGTTGCCTGTGTACTTGAAACCGGAGCCACGATATTGTTTAATGAACTCCCGGAAGGGGAATTTGTTTGCGCTGGGCGTTGAATTGTTCTATCGGTCAGATTATCACCGCGGCGGTCCCAGTCACGTTTTTCGTGGTCAGGGGAATCATCATAATAATAACCGCCGTAATGCCACGAATTGTAAGGATGGTAACTCCAATATCCGGAATAACCCCAGCCGTAGTCGTAGTAATATGGGTCATAGTAATGAGCGTAATAATACGGATAACTCCAAGAATGATATCGATTAGTCCAGCCCCAATATCGCCGCGGATAAGGTCTGTGCCAATAATAGTCATAGCCAGAATGGATGTTTACATAATAATTCGGTTCGTAATAATCAGGGCAGCCGCCGAAACATGAATTATCGCGATCATAAAAATGATAGTGATATTCGTTGATTTCGGGATCGGCATATTCAAAAATGATACTATCAGATTCCGCAGGATACGGATTCGCCGGTCTCGGATCGGGTTTATTGGGCAATACGCGAACAACGGTATTCATAGATAGTTGCGTGTAGCATCCTTGTAATGTAAGAAAAACCGCTGAAAAAACGATGGTTTGTAAGATTGTTTTTGTTTTCATGATAATCCCTGTGATTCCTTCACCATAGTTAGACGCAATAAACATGCCAAAGTTAAAATAATTCACAATAGCACCACAACCCGCTGCCTAATAGAGAGATAAAAGAATATCCATATTATTTTACAAACAACATAATGTATACACAATTTACACATACACATATAAAATAGTCTACCGAGTAGACACATTAATCTATTGTTGTAACCTTGAAGCAGGACGTTTCGTCCTGTAAATGTCATTTATTTTACAGGACAAAGTGTCCACTCTCCCGCAAAATACCCCGTTGAAAATCCCGTACAAAACACGGGATGCGAGCACACGGGATGTAAACACAAGCACACGGGGTATTCCTGATTGCACCGATGCTTCTGCAGGCGGCACTACGTTACGACAATAATCAATTTACCACTCATTATTCTCCACAAACCCTTCCGGTGGCAGGGCAGGCAATCAACCACTTACCAAATCAAGGCGTTTCATTTTTTTATACAAACCCGCACGGCTTAGTCCGAGAACCTTTGCTGTTTTGCTAATGTTCCCCTTACAACTTACCAGGGTTTTTTTGATGTACTGCTTTTCGATGTTGTTTGTCAAATCGCTGAGTTTGGTTGTTTCGGTTGAATCCGTGGGTAATAAAATATGTGATGTTGGTGTTTCATCATCGCGAAAGGAAAGAACGGAATTATCCTCAGCAAGCACAACTGCGCGCTCGATAATATTTTCAAGCTCACGGATGTTTCCCGGAAAATCCATATTCACCACCCGTGCCAAGCTCTCATTGGAAACGGTTGAAATATTTTTCCCCATTCGTAAGGCAGATTTTTTTACAAAATGATGAACCAGTCGCGGAATATCCTCCCGGCGGTTATGCAATGCCGGTAACGTAACGGGAAAAACATTGAGCCGGTAAAACAGATCTTCCCTGAAGTTCCCTGTTTTTACATCATCGGTTAAAGTATGGTGGGTAGCGGAAATAACGCGAACATCCACTGTTTTTATTTTTTCCGACCCCAATGGCTGAATCTCCCCCTCTTGCAGCACTCTCAATAAACGCTGCTGCATGGCGGGGGACATATCGGCAACTTCGTCCAAGAAAATCGTACCGCCATCTGCCAATTCAAACAGTCCTTTTTTGTTTGCCACCGCATCCGTGAAAGCGCCCTTTTTATGTCCGAACAATGTGCTTTCCAAAAGTGTGTCGGGGAGGGCAGCGCAGTTTTGTGTTACGAACGGTTTTTTCTTTCGCGGTCCGTTGAAATGGATGGCGCGGGCAACCAGCTCCTTTCCGGTGCCGGTTTCACCCTGCAGCAGTACGGTTGCGTCGGTCGGAATTACTTTTCGCATTAGATTAAACACCGCTTCCATCGCCGGACTTTTTCCGATAATCTGATCAAACTGATAGTGTTTTTGAAGTTCTTGGTTATACAGCGTATTTTCGTTTTGAAGGGTTTTGTTGGCTTGCTGAAGCTTGCTCACCAGCGAACGATTTTCCTGAACCAATCGATAATGATCTGCAGCACGTTTCACAATAATGCGTAGCGCATCCGGTTCCCACGGCTTATGAACGTAGTAAACGATATTTCCTTTATTAATTGCATCAATGACCGCTTCGATATCCGAATTCCCGGTGATCAAAATTCGTTCCACATCCGGTTGGATGGTTTGTGCTTTTTGGAAAAACTCCACACCGGTCATGTTTGGCATCCGCTGGTCGGCAAGAATGACGGATATTTCCTGTTCCCGCAGGATTTGAAGCCCGGCATTTCCGCTCAGGGACAAAAGAACATCGAAGTCGTGTCTTAAGGTTCTGTTAAGTGAATTAAGTACGGACTGTTCGTCATCGATAATTAGAATTTTTGGTTTGTAATCAGGCTCATTCATAATAGTTTTTTCTTAGTGTTTATTCGTGCGCTTCGTGGCTAGTCTATTTTTTGGAATTTTTATTGTAAATGTAGTTCCCTCACCTTGTTTACTGGTCACCGAAAACGTGCCACCATGATTTTCGATAATCTTGTAACTAATGCTCAAACCAAGTCCGGTACCCTTACCGACATCTTTCGTTGTAAAGAAGGGTTCAAATATTTTTCCGATGTCCTCTTCAGAGATGCCGATTCCGTCATCGGTGATGGTAATCATAACTGAATCATCAATGAGTTTGGTTTCAATACGAATATTTCCCGGTCCTTTAACGGCATGGATGGCATTTTGCAGGAGGTTCATAAATACTTGATTCAACTGACCGGGCATACATTCGATTTTCGGGATCTTCCCGTAATTTTTATGGACGGTGATGGAGTCCCCGATTTCTTTTTTTAGGATGGATAGCGTTGAGTTTAATCCGTCATGAATGTCGGCAAGTTTACGTTCTGCTTCGTCGAGACGGGAAAAATTCCGCAGATCTTCAACAATCTGTTTCACCCGCGTAGAACCATCCAATGTTTCCTCGATGAGCGCATCCACATCCTCTTTGATAAAAGCCAGTTCCTTTTCATCGGAGATTTTTCCGGGATCTTTCAGCTTCGTGATATAATGCTGCAGCTCACGCATGTTTCCGTAAATAAATCCGATGGGATTATTCAACTCATGCGCCACACCGGCAACAAGCTGCCCCAACCCGGACATCTTTTCACTGTGAACAAGTTGGGACTGAGTCTCTTTGAGTTCAGAGTACAGCGACTCCAAAGTGGCATTTTGATTTTCCAGCATGGAAATATATTTTTCCTGCGTTTCTGTTTCGGTAATTTGCCGTGTGAGTTCGCGGGTTTTTTCGATGAAATTATTATTTTCCACTGCTAATGCAGCTTGATTAGCAAGGGTGACCAAAGTATTCAAATCTTCGGTGTCGTAATCTCGATTGTTTTTTAATATCCCTGTGGCTAGAAATGCAAACACCGTATCATTTCTCAGGATTGGGACAAGAACACGACAACCGATATCCGAAAGTTCAGAAAAATCATACGTAAGAAAGTCTTTAGTAATGGTTTTGGTAGAGAGAAGAAGATTTTTCTGTTCTATACTGAGGTTTATCGTTTTCGGAAGATTATTGGCGTTTCCGGCAGTGAACACGGAACGGGAGGTATTATCATCTATGGAAAAAACCGAACAAAAATCAGGACGCATTGTACGGAAAATCATTTGCGAAAGCTGTTCAAATAATTTTTTATTTTCACGAATGAATATTAATTGTTCAGAAAATTGGTACAGAGCTTTACGATATCCGTACCGTTTCTTTTTGAGGGAAAGTATGTATTCCATGACGGCTGAGGTGATAATCAATCCAAGGCTAACAGTAATAGTTTGAGCACCCAATACATAAAGAGTGGATTTTCCTTTGAAAACTGCGTAAAGGAGAAATAAAATAATCAGGATGACAGAAAGAAAAATCCCTATTTGCCGATGAGACCAGTGATATCGTTTCAAAAACAATGTGGTTGAACCGCCAATCATTCCAACAAGCGCAAGTAATAATAAAAATGCCCTCCAAAATTCGGTGCGCATCAACTGGTGGAAAATTATTTGTTTGAGTCTTATGCCGGTTTTGTACACCCCGTCTAGTTCGGAGACAAAAAGTCGGTCTCCTTCTCGGATATTTGTTCGCACCACCTCCTCTCCGGACGGGAACAAAATTCTGGCACGAAATCGTCCTTCTGCCGGCACACCAAAATGGGCAACGGTTTCTCCAATGGATAAATATCCAGACCCACCGGAGATTTCACGATAACCGATGAGCGAACCCGGCTCGTTTTCCTCGGAAATTTTGTAAAGCCAAACTTTAGTTCCGATTCCATCGCGATTACTAAACACGCCCTCTGCCTTAATCCGAATAGAAGAGTATTTTTGTCCGTGGTTTTCATAGAGAATACTGGCAGTGTCTTTATTGGAAATAAACAGATCCAAATCTCCGTCTTGATTAAAATCAGCAACGGCAGCCCCGGTACTGTAATGCGTATTTATTTCCGGGTCAATTAAGGTGGTTTCGAATGTTCCATTACCGGTATTTATGCAGAGAGCATTAGCACCAATGTTTGTAAAAACGACATCCTGCCAACCGTTGTTGTCAATATCTGCGATCAATCCGGAATACGCCGGGCGTGGGTTGACAATGCCGGAAGAAATGGTAATGTCGGTAAAAGCAAATTTGTCACTGGATGAATCGAAATCATTTCGGTATAAACTGTTTTTTCCGTTTCTGTCCGTAACCAGCAGATCGACGTCTCCGTCATTATCCACATCGCCGAAGCAAACCCCATTGCTGTTCAGCGAATCCTGAAGATGTGAGATCGGCAGAAATATCTGTTCAAAAGACATTCCGTTAATATTACGGTAAAGTTCATCCGGCGCCAGCCAATTACATACATAAAGGTCGGGGTAGCCATCCATATCGACATCGGCAAAACCGGCACCCTGACTAACCCCATCTTTCGTCAAATTATACGTAGATGTAAGTTCGGAAAACCGTCCGTTTTTGTTCTGTATATATAGCGAGTTATGTCCATGCTCATTTGTAATAAACACATCAAGCCGCCCGTCAAGATTGACATCACCCCAAGCGGAGGCGTTCCCGCTGATGGTTTTTTCAATCCCGGAGAGAGCGGTAATATCCTGAAAATGAAGCCGTTCTGATTGCTTAAACAAGCGGGTCGTTATTCCCCACCCGGTGATCATGACATCCTGAATCCCATCATTATTAAAATCCACAACGGAAGCGCCAAGTTCAAGATTTTTTATTCCACGGGGATAGAGGTTCCCACCCAGACCGGTTGGGATGGTTTCATCCAAAAACTGCCCGGATTTTTTTGAGTAGATAAATAGACGATTGATGTCACGAAACCGCGTGAGGTATAAATCGGCATAACCGTCTTGATTTATATCCCGAAACCCGACGCCATAAACATCGTCAATTTCCGGAAGGCGCTGTTCCGCTGCGCTACTTTCAACGAACATTGAATTAAACCAATCGTTGTGTTTTTGTCCGTAAGCGCTGCTTAATAAAATGGAAATACCGGCGAAGATGAACAATCCGCTTGCGACTTTTTTCAACACACCTAAGAATGCCGACATTGGTTTTTTTAATCCCATTTTTATTTAATCAGGAGCTAAGGTTATTGGGTATCTGTGAAATGATTGTTGTCAAAATTTCTTCAGGAATCACAACCATAACAGGCAGAGCATAGATTGTAAGGATATCCGGAACAAGAGGCTTTAGTTTAATAAAATCCTTTTCCGTCGTAATGATCAACTCAGAATCTGTGTTCACCTTTTTGGTGTGGATTTTTTCAATATCTGTTTTGGTGAATTTATGATGATCGCGAAACACTAGGTGATCGGCAATGACAGCACCGGTTTCTGACAACGATTGCTCAAACCCCTTCGGCGAACCCAATGCGGATACCGCCAGAACACGTTTATTTTTCAGAGTACTTAATGGTAAATCCCGATTGAAACCGGTTTTCAGTTTTATATCTAATTCCAACGTCGTGTTAACAACCGGTTTGTTAAACGAATTTAATTTGGCAGCCAACCGGCTGTTTTGTTCAAATAAATTTGTTTTAGTTAGAAAAATCATGTCGCTACGAGCTATCTGGCCCCATGATTCTCTGAGATTACCGGCAGGCAGTAAGTAATTATCCTTGCGGTGAAATTGGCTGTTTACCAATAAGATGTTTATATCTCGGTGAAGCGCGCGATGTTGAAAACCATCATCTAAAATAATTACCTTCGGATTGAATTTCTTAACAATTTCCATTCCACCGCGAAACCGATTTTCATCAACAACCACCGGAACGCAGGGTAATTTTTTTGCCATTAAAATCGGTTCATCTCCGGCGGTTTGCCAATTCTGCAAAATATTGTTTCCGTCAGAAACGACAACTGTCCCTGTTGAATTGCGACCGTAACCGCGGCTCAGAACCGCCACAGAGATACCGCACTTCAAAAGATGGTTTACCAACGCGATTACAGTGGGTGTTTTTCCCGTGCCACCTACTGTGAGGTTTCCGATGCTGATGACACAACACGGTAGTTTTTTTGTTTTGAAGAAGCCAATATCATAAAACAGATTTCTAAAACCGACAAAGAAAGCATAGGTAACTGAAAACGGAAACAGGAAAAGCCGCATCATGTTTTTATTGAATTATCCACAGTTTCTGCCAAAGCATTTAAGGTCTCCCGCAATGTTTCTGCGCAGGACTTAAAATCGTCATCTTCTGAGAAATAAAGAGGTTCACCGTAAATCATTTCGATCCGCCCAAACGGTTTCGCGATGTAAAAAGTATCCCAGTTTGTAAACCCCCAATGTTTGGTAGACTGCCCCATTGCCGGGATGATTACCGCCCCTGTTTTTTGTGCAGCGCGAATCACCCCCGGCTTTGGGATGCGGGCAGGGCCTTTCGGTCCATCCGGAGTCAACGCAACCACAGACCCGGGAGTTTCTAGCACTTTGACCATTTCCAAATAGACTTCTTTTCCACGATCGGAGCTTGATCCACGCAGGAGTTTCCATCCGATGCGTTCTCCAAATTGAGAAATCAATTCGGCATCTTTGTGCATTCCGGCGAGGCCGTAATATCCGTATTTAGCAAGATTCATAAACGTTGGCAATAGCTGTCCATGCCAACTGGCAACGATGATGGAACGCCCCTCTTTCAATAATTCGTCTATTTGCTCTAGTCCTTGGATGTTCCAATGGTTGGTTTTATAGAAAAAACGGATTAACCAAGTAACAATAATGACTTTAATAGTATAGAAAACGTTCTTTATCACGATAGAGATTTCTTTCTAATCAATTTAGCAGCATGTTGATAGACGTCTTTTTCACCAAGACGACTGCGTATAGCCAAAAAGTCTGTCAATGTTTTTCGCCTTTTTGGAGTATCAGACATGAGCGATGTTAGGGTGTTGAAAAGATTGTCGGGAGTCATGTCCTCTTGGAGGAATTCAGGGACAACCTCTTTGTCGGCGATTAGGTTGACGATGGATGCATACTTCACCCTCACAATTCGTTTGGCAATCTGCCACGTCATCGTAGACAACTTATAGGTTACGACAACCGGGCAATCCAGAACAGCCGCCTCTAAGGTAACCGTCCCGGAGGATGCTAACGCCGCCGTTCCGAATTGCAACGCCAAGCGGGAATTTGTTTCTGTTCGAATATATTCTGGGAGCGGATTTAACGTAATTCCTTCGGCTTTACCGACAATAATCTGCAAAAAAGGATATGAGTTTTTTAACCGCTGAGCGGTTTTTAAGAACACCTTCCAGTGACGTCCTATCTCCTGCTGTCGGCTACCCGGAAGCAAAACGAGCAAAGGATTGTTTGGATTGAGATTGTGTTTTGCAAAAAACTCATCTTTAGTAATGTTTGCCGGTTTTAGCATAGAAAAAGGATGTCCGATAAAATCCACATCGATGTCACGCTCAGAAAACCAAGGTTTCTCAAATGGGAAAATACTAAGGCGTTGGTCTGTATGGTCCTTTATAATATTGATCCGTTTTTCTTTCCAAGCCCAAACTTGGGGTAAAATAAAATAGGTGATAGGAATATTTAATTTTGCTACTTTTTTAGCTAGGCGTAAATTAAACCCGGGATAGTCAATTAAAATAATTCGATTGGGATTAACCACTTTTATTTTGTTTAGAGTGTTGTTCATAACACGCATCATATATGGCAAATGACGAAGAACCTCAGTAAACCCCATCATGGATAACGTTGAAATATGCTCAAGAATGACCATGCCCTGGCGACGCATTTTTTCACCACCGTGACCAATAAATTCAGAATGTGGAAATTCATCACGCAGGGCTTCAATCAGTTTTGCGCCATGCAAGTCACCGGATTCTTCACCGGCAACAAGAAAGAAAACCATTTTATTGTGCATTACTTATCGGTACAAGATTTGTTTTTAAATTGATATTCATAATGGAACACTGATGACGAAGATTGGATTCATATCCTTATTTTAACTTTGGTTTTATCCGTGTTCTGTTCATAAAATTAAATGTAATTACGCAAAAATATTAGAATCAATATCAACAATACATTTTGAAGCGTGCGCTTTTCTGTTTTAAGTGTTTTGTAAAAAGAGAGTGGTGTGCGAGTGTCGGTATTTTCCCAGCGACGAAGTCTTGGAATCAGTGAGGGGACGTTTTGCCTGTATGTGAGATAGTCTACACCAAACAGACCTTCTAAAGTTTCTTCTTCTAAGGAAACAATAAGTGAGTATTGCAGGATAAAAAACGCCCATGTGAAGCCTAACATTGTCCAAATATTTTGAGACCCGGCAATGAAAACGATGCCGGTGTACATTAACATATTTCCGACATAAAGCGGATTTCTGACGTGAGCGTAGGGACCGGTAGTACACAATGATGGCGCACCAACCTTTGTAGTGCGTGTGGCTCCTCCGGCATAGCGTACGGATGAAAAGCGAATGAACTCCCCAAAAAGCAGAACTAAGAACCCAATCCACATTATAGAAAAATCAGGTTTGGAATACACAAGAATCCCGACGGCCAGCGGAATGGGGGTATAGCTTCTGTATTTAAAAAAAGCCTGTCTAAGATTGTTTAACATCAATGGATATCCTCCAGGATCATATCATGAATTTGAATAGCAATATCCAGGGCTTCCCGGCCGGCGATTCCGTCAACGATGGGTGTTTCTTCCCCCTGAATAGATGCAATAAAGTTTGCAAGTTCGAGCTGCATGGCATCAGCCGAAATCACAGGCGGTTTTTTATAGGCAATCTCACGGGGATTGTTTTCTTCACTAAGTGGGGCCGTAAGAATAGCTTTTGGGTTTTTATCCGACATAACTCGGTATACTTCTGTGAGTCCTAAAAGAAAATCGATGGTCACATACATGTCCTTTTGAAAAATCTTCGTTTTGCGGACCTTATCTTTGGCAACCCGGCTGGATGTCATACTGGCAACCGTTCCGTTTTCGAAACGAATCCGGGCATTGGCAATGTCTACAGAATCAGTCATGAGCGATACACCGCTGGCGTGAATGCTTTTCACGGGGGAGCTCACCAAAGCCAAAATAATATCGATATCGTGGATCATTAAGTCCAGTACAACCGGGACATCGGTACCGCGTGCGGTGTACGGTGCCAACCGCTGAACTTCGATGTACTTTGGATTTAACGCGTAATCACCTAACGCACGGAGTGCAGGATTCAATCTTTCGATATGCCCTACTTGAATAATGACCCCATTTTTACCAGCTTGGTGAATTAGGGCATCGGCTTCATCAACGGTTGTTGTAATTGGTTTTTCGATAAAGACGTGTTTCCTTGCACGGATACATTTCTCTGCAACGGAAGCATGTTGAACCGTCGGAGTTACGATAGACACAGCATCGCAGGAATTCAAAAGCTCATTGACGGAGGGAAATGCAGTGGTATTATAAGCGGAGGCAATTTCGTTGGCACGATTCATATCTGTGTCAAAGACCCCCACCAGCGCTGCGGAAGAAAGTTTTTGATAGTGCTTAACATGGTGCTGACCTAAGTGACCAACGCCAACAACACCGATTCGTGGTTTAAGAATAGGGTTCATTGTATCTTTCTTTTATGTTTAATCGTACCCAAGTTTACTGGAAATTACCCGATAAGGAAAAGAAATGAATTCACTTGATTTTCGTCAATAATTACGGCAATTTTACATCATCTATTTGATAAGAATTATTAAATCACAGGAGTAATTCCATGGGGAATGACATAAAAACAGGGGTTGGGTATCTCATACCCGTCGCCGCAATTGCCGGATTTTTCCTTTCTCTTTTTGCAGAGAATTTCATGCTTGCCATCATTTTTGCAATTACGGGGATATTGGGATGGGTGCTTTATTGTTTTATCATGGAAAGCACATTGCCGGAGAAGGCAGGTAGGCTCATCGTCTTGTTTGGAATTTTAATGTCCATTGCGGTTTTTTTACACTTTGGGCTTGAGCAAAATATGTTTGGCGGGTACGTCATCCAAGAAGAAGGCGCTTTGTTTGGGCTGATGGTCTTATTGTTTGTTGTGTTGGCCGGTTTATTATTTAACAAAAAAGACCCCTCCGCAACTACTCCGGGACTTTCTCCAAAAGAAAAAGAATGGGTTCAGACCGCCGTGAATCAAGTTGACAAAGAGGGAAAAGACCCAAAAATTATTGTGATCAAACAAGAACCTGCGGCTTCCAAAGAAGAAGACGTGGAAGAGGATTACGAAGATTATTCCCAACCGATGTATGCCTACCCACCAGAATTTTATGAAGATGAGGACGAATGGGAAGATGAAGACGACGATGAAGAGGACGAGGACGAATAAAGGTAATATTCACATAAATAAAAAAAGGGCTCAGCTGAACCCTTTTTTGTTTCTTTCTGTATCCGGTGAAGCTCAGATCAAAAGGTGTCTAAAGATGGATCTCCTCCAAAATCATATGTGAGGTTGTCAAACAGCCCAACCTGTAGGTTTTTCGCAAAATAAATTATTTTATCTTTGACTTTTAATTGTGCATCACCCCACGCCATATATACGGGTCGTTGAATCACTTTTTTTATGTCGATGAGATAGGTAATTTTGTCATGATATGGACGAACCTGTCCTTTGAATTTGACATCACCAACTCCTAAAGCACGCCCGCGGCCATTTCCGCCAATCCACGATAAAAAGAATCCTACCAATTGCCAAAATCCGTCTAACCCCAAACATCCTGGCATGACCGGGTCACCCTTAAAATGACAGCTGAAAAACCAATTAGAAGGATCAATATCCAGCTCTGCTTTTATCAGTCCTTTTCCATACTTACCTCCTTTTTCAGTAATGTGTAGTATACGGTCAATCATTAGCATTGGAGGTGTAGGCAGCTTCCCGTTTTCCATTCCAAATGTTTTACCCTCTGCAACGTCCATCAGTTCGTTTTTTGTGAAACTGGATTTTTTATCCATGAAATTCTCCTATTATCATTAAAAATAGTGGGTGAAGACTAAGCATTCTTTTTCAAAGGAAAAACAAGAAAAAATTGGATTTGAAAGAATTTGAAATTATATAGCAACATAATTGTCGAAAATCATTAAATTTATTGCTCTCTGAAAGAGGGATGATGCTGTATTTCATCTTCATTATCAGATTGATAAAATAAAAATTGAACAACAGGAGTTAAAAGGATGAAACCAAAAATCCATCCGGAATATAAATTAGGCAATGTCCACTGTGCCTGCGGAAACACGTTTGAGGTGTATAGTACTTTGGGCGATCAGCGGATAGATATCTGTAATCAATGCCACCCGTTCTTTTCCGGGAAGCAAAAACTGGTTGATACTGCCGGTCGTATTGAAAAATTCCAACGGAAATACGGAAAAAAAGCCGCTCAATAACCGGAATAAAAACATTAAATGGCTTCAGTAGTTTTTCACGTCTGCTGAAGCCATTTTTATATCCATGAAGCAATCCATTCTTATCACTTTAATGAAACCGTCCATCCTTGTTGGCGGGCAAGCTGTAATTGAAGGCGTTATGATGCGTGTTCCCGGGGCGTATGCAACCGCCGTGCGAGACCCCAAAGGACAGATTAAGCTCCAGCGACACGAGTTTACATCCGTGACAGAAAAATCACGCTTTTGGAAACGACCGATTTTCAGAGGGATGGCCTCTCTGTATGAAGCCATGAAGATGGGCATGAAAACTCTCCAGTGGTCGGCCGACGTTGCGATGCCGGAAGAAGCCGAAAAAGAACCCAGTAAAATTGCAGACTGGCTGTCTATGGTGTTTGCTATTGTGTTAGCACTAGTTTTATTTATGATTGCCCCCTACTGGATAACAACCCACGTGCTCGGTGTTGGGAAACAAGCCCTGCTTTTTAATGTAGCTGCCGGAGCGATGAGAATTTCCTTTTTCTTGCTCTACTTATTTATAATCTCAATGCTAAAAGACGTTAAGCGACTTTTTCAATATCACGGAGCAGAGCATAAGGTTGTTTATAATTTTGAATCAGGAAAAGATATCAATATAAAAAACGCTCAAAACTTCCCGACACCCCATCCAAGATGCGGCACGAGCTTCATGTTTATTGTTTTGGTATCAGCGATACTTGTTTTTGCCATCCTTGACACACTAGTTATTGCCGCTGTCGGAAACATAAGTTTAGCCGTTCGACTTGGTATGCACTTGCCGTTTATCCCTTTGGTAGCGGGCGTTGGATATGAAGTTATTAAGCTCACGTCTAAAAACGAGAGTATTTTGTTTCGGATACTTCGGAAACCAGGACTTTGGTTGCAAAACATCACAACCAAACAACCTGATGATGACATGGTAGAGGTGGCAATTACGTCATTACAGTCTGCATTTGGAGAACGTTACGAAGAGACAACCGGACAAGAATATACTGCGGAGGCAATTGGATGAAGGATAAGGTTACCCATGTTCTTGAAAAGTTCGAAGAACTCACATTACAATTGACAGACCCAGAGATTCTTGCGGATCAGAACAGTGTTCGGGAAATTGCCCAAGAACGACGTCGCCTGGAACCCATTGTTGAAAAAGGAGACCAACTTCTGTCCGTGTTACAACAGATTGAAGAAGACAAAGCCATCCTAAGCGGAAATGATGAAGAACTCAAGTCCTTAGTTAAGGAAGAACTCCCTGAACTGGAATCAGAAAAAACCGAGTTAGAAGATCAGTTAAAAAGGTTAATGCTTCCTCATGACCCGACAGATGATAAAAACACCATTGTTGAAATACGTGCCGGAACCGGCGGAGAAGAAGCCGCATTATTTGCTTCCGATTTATATAGAATGTACACTCGTTATGCCGAAAGAGCCGGATGGATATGTTCGGTGATGAACCTGAATGAAACCGGTCTTGGCGGATTTAAAGAAGTTGTTTTTTCTGTTAAAGGAGAAGGGGTTTACGGGCATTTAAAATACGAGAGTGGTGTCCATCGCGTTCAGCGAGTGCCTAAAACGGAAACCAGCGGACGGCTTCATACATCTGCGGCAACCGTAGCCGTATTGCCCGAAGCAAAAGCAGCCGATGTGGACGTCAAAGAAACAGAACTCAAAATTGACACATATCGAGCAAGCGGCGCCGGAGGGCAACATGTAAATAAAACAGAGTCTGCCATACGGATTACTCATCTTCCCACCGGATTGGTTGTTACCTGCCAGGATGAATCCTCGCAGCATAAGAATCGAGCAGCCGCCATGAAAGTATTACGCTCGCGATTGCTTTCTTTGGAGCAGGAGCGCATTGCAAAAGAAAGGGCGCAAGAGAGAAGATCTCTTGTGTCTACCGGAGATCGCTCCGCAAAAATTCGGACATATAATTTTTCACAAGGAAGAATAACAGACCACAGAATTAATTATACAACACACCAATTAGAAGCGATACTGGATGGTGATTTAATAGATCTCACCGAACAGTTGCAATTGGCGGACCAACAGGAGAAACTGAAAGCACAATAAATGCGGTCAGTGTCCCCATCGACCCGGAAAATCTGGCGGGTCATTGATCTAGTCCACTGGGCAGAGAATTACTTTTCATCCCGCGGGTTTGAGAAACCGAGAAAAGAAATTGAGTGGTTGCTTCGAGAATTATTGGAGTGCAGTCGGATTGATTTATATATGCGGTTTGAAGAACCGATCGAAAAACAAAAACTAATAATCCTGCGCGGTTGGGTTCAGCGACGCGTAAAAAGGGAGCCTCTTCAATATATTACGGGTACGGCGGAATTTTACGGACTTCCTCTTATGGTTAACTCATCGGTACTTATCCCCCGCCCGGAAACAGAGAAGTTAGTTGATGTTGCTCTTGATGTTCTTACGTCAACCGAAGATCTAGAGATTTTGGATATTGGCACAGGATCAGGATGTGTTGCCCTAGCGATTGCAAAAGAGAAGCCAACGTCAACCGTCACCGGGATAGATATTTCTAAAGATGCTGTTTGTCTGGCAAAAAAAAATGCAGACAAACTTGAAATCTCTAATGTTCAATTTATTCACATAGATATTTTGAAAGATGTTCAAATGGAAAAAGTTGATATGATTGTGTCGAATCCACCGTACATTCCTGTGGATGAAATAAAAAATGTCATGGAAGATGTTCGTAACTTTGAGCCGGAAATTGCATTGACGGATTATGCGGACGGGCTTACGTTTTACCATCGCCTGGCAAAAATTGGTTCGCGTTTATGTAAATCAGGAGGATGTGTTCTCATGGAAGTAGGTTTGAAGGATCATCCAAAATCGGTTATGAAAATCTTTAAGGAAAAAGGATATACAGACACAACACTTATCAAAGACTACAACGGTGACCCGCGTGTGTTAAAGGTGAGAGTCCCGTGAAAAAGTTTTTTGCACATATCCGTCTTTTACGTCCGATAAATTTACTCACCGGACTGTTTGCAGTTTGGGTTAGCGGTGCGATTTTGAACGAACTGCACCAAAGAGCAGAACTGCTATTTGCGGTTATGACAGTGATGCTGTATAACGCAGCGGCAAATGCATTAAATGACTATCTTGATGTTGACGCTGACCGAATCAACCACCCAAATCGTCCGCTAAGCACAGGTATTGTCCAACGAAAAACCGCATTGATTCTATCGGTTATATTGAGTGTTTTCGGGTCTGTTACAGCCCTCTTTCTCCCAATGCAAGCAACAGTCCTTGCGATGGTGGTTACGTTGCCGCTTATGATTGTCTATAACATTAAATTGAAGAAGCTTCCACTGGTCGGAAATGTGGTAATTGCGTGTATTTTAGGATTAACCTTTCTTTTTGCCGGCGCGGCATTTGGAAATATGCAACCAATGATTATTCCTGCCATGTTGGCGTTTGGGTTGACGCTTCTAAGAGAACTAGTAAAAGATATTGAGGATATTGAGGGAGATACGCGTAGCGGATTAAAAACATATCCCGTCATTTTTGGTTTAGAAAATGCAGAGAAATTGGTGATTGGACTTTCCTTTCTTACTGCGATTGGTGTTCTAAGTCCGTGGTGGTTCGGTATATATGGTCGTTTATATCTAATCACGGTGATTGCCGGCGTAGAACTGCCTTTGGTTATAATTACAATATTATTTATTAAATATTCTTCTTCTGACCGATATGTGGGTATTGCGGCGAAACTATTAAAGTTCAGCACCATTACCGGTGTATTAGCAATCTATCTTGGTTAAGAATTATAAATAGTTTTTAACGTCGAAAATAGTTTTAAAAACCACCATAAAACCCAATTTCGTTGTTACCAATCTGGTGACTCTTGTGTAATATTATTCATCATTTTCATGCGAAATACATTCATTTAACCCATGCTAGAAAAACCTGCAAAATTTATTCATCTACATAATCATTCAGATTACAGTCTGTTAGACGGCGCTCAGACCGTCAATGTTTTGGTGCAGACCGTTGTCGATTTAGGCATGGATGCCGTTGCGCTGACAGAGCACGGAAACATGTTCAGCGTTCTTCCATTTTACAAAGCGGCAAAAAAAGCCGGTATCAAACCCATTATAGGGTGCGAGGTCTATGTTGCCATCAATAGTCGCTTTGATAAAAAACCCAGAGCTCAAGGCGGGTGGGGAAATAACCATCTTGTTTTGTTGGTCCAAAACGAAACGGGGTATAGTAATTTGATGAAATTGGTTACTTATGGATATTTAGAAGGATTTTATTATCGCCCCAGAGTGGATAAAGACCTGCTCCGAAATCATTCTGAAGGTTTAATTTGTATGTCAGCCTGTCTCAAGGGTGAGGTTCCGCAAAAGCTCCTTCAAAACGATTTTGAGGGCGCGAAAGCCGTTGCACGTGAGTATGCGGAAATATTCCCTGATCGGTACTATCTTGAAATACAGGACCATGGAATTCCGGAAGAAAAAACAAACATTGAACGGATAATAACCTTAGCAAAAGAAACCGGGCTCCCACTTGTCGCCAGCAATGATGCTCATTACGCAAAAAAAGAGCATTCAGAGGCTCATGATATTCTTATTTGTCTTGGAACCGGAAAAGACCGGGATGATCCAAATCGCCTAAGATATTCTACATCAGAGTTTTATTTAAAAACCCAGGAAGAAATGCAGACGCTGTTTAAAGATGCACCGGAAGCCATTGAAAACACTCGTCGCATAGCCGATAGTATCGATTTTGAGATTTCTATGGGAGAATACCATCTACCGAAATATAATATACCGGTGGAATCTCACACCAAAGACCCAGATGCATATTTACGTGATTTGTGTGAAAAAGGGCTCCGGACCAGATATGAAACAATAACACCTGAAATTAATGACAGGCTGGATCATGAACTTGATGTAATACGGAAGATGGGATTCGCCGGATATTTTCTTATTACTGAAGATTTTATCCGGTACGCAAAAGACAAGCATATTCCCGTTGGCCCGGGCAGGGGGTCTGCCGCAGGGAGTATCGTGTCTTACGCCCTTCGAATCACAAACATTAATCCGTTAAAATACAATCTTTTGTTTGAGCGGTTTTTAAATCCCGAACGAATTAGTATGCCGGATATTGACATCGATTTTTGTATAGAGCGAAGAGGCGAAGTTATTGACTATATTAAAGAACAATATGGTGAAGGATCCGTCACACAAATTATTACGTTTGGAAAAATGAAAGCCAAGCAAGTTGTTCGGGATGTTGGACGTGTTATGGGTTATTCTTTCGGCGATGTGGATAAAATTGCAAAAGCCATCCCAACTGAATTAAACATCACATTAAAAGATGCCCTGAAACGAAATCCCGACTTGAAAAAGATGGCGGATGGCGACTATAAAGAACTCATTGAGCATGCTTTAGTCCTTGAGGGCATGAATCGACATTCCTCCATTCATGCAGCCGGCGTCGTGATTGCGCCCGGGCACTTGACGAATTATGTGCCACTCTATCGATCTCAGCAGGGAGATGGAACCAGCCAATACGATATGAAAGGGTTAGAAGAGCTAGGACTTCTTAAGATGGACTTTTTAGGGCTACGGAACCTTACTGTCATTGACAAAGCTGTTAGACTTCTCCGTGAACGCGGAATAGACGTGAATATTGATGAATTACCCATGGATGATTCTGTTGTCTATAAATTGTTTGCAAAAGGACAGACGATTGGTGTTTTCCAGTTTGAATCGTCAGGTATGCGTGAGTTTTTAAAAAAATTAAACCCGACCGCAATCGAAGATCTGATTGCAATGAACGCTCTTTACCGTCCGGGCCCTATGCAGAACATTGACAAATTTATTGCAAGGAAAAACGGAAAAAAAGCGATTGAATATATTCACAAGGATTTAAAATCAATTTTACAAGAAACGTACGGCATTATAGTTTATCAAGAACAAGTTATGCAAATTGCGAATAAGATAGCCGGATTTTCTCTTGCAGAAGCTGACCTCATGCGGCGAGCGATGGGTAAAAAAATAAAAAAACTCATGGATGAGATATCAGTGAAATTTATAAAAGGTGCAGTAAAAAACGGCATCAAAGAAAAAAAGGCAAAAGACATTTTTGCTTTAATCGATAAATTTGCACAATATGGATTTAACAAAAGCCACTCCACCGCTTATGCATATGTTGCCTATCAAACTGCTTGGCTAAAAACACATTATCCAGCTGAATTTATGTCCGCAAATCTCACAAGCGAAATGACAAACATCGACCGCGTTGTGATTATGATTAACGAATGTCGAAAAATGAAGATTGAAGTGAACCCTCCGGATATAAATGTGTCGAATGTACAATTTCATCCGATTACTGAACATGTAATTTCTTACGGTTTAAATGCCATTAAAAATGTCGGAACAAAAGCACTTGAAAAAATCATAGAAAACAGAGAAAAAGACGGGAAATTCAAAACCATATTTGAAGTGTGTTCGAGAGTAGATCAACGTACCGTCAATAAGAAAGTTCTTGAAAGTTTTGTGAAAGCGGGAGCAATGGACTCACTGGAAGGAACACGAGCAGAAAAATTTGCATCCATTGATGATGCAATAAAATATGGGCAACAAATCCAAAACGGATCAAACACAAACCAAGTGGATATTTTTGGACAAAGCACTCACGATCATGAACTCATAAAAACACCAACCCTGCCAAATGTAAACCCATGGGATGAACAAGAATCACTAGATAAAGAAAAAGAAGTTCTGGGTCTTTACGTGTCGGGACATCCTTTGTTGAAATATGCTGACGACCTTGAAGAATTCAGTAATTATGATTTTTCGGAAAAATTAAAAGTAAGCAAAGAAGAAAATGTCAGGATTGGGGGGATGATCAGTGAACTCCGGCATCACTTTGACCGCAAGAAAAAACAAATGGCCTTTTTTAAGTTGGATTGCCTTGGCGGACAGGTTGAAATACTGGCGTTCAGCGATACGTTTGCAAAGTATAAATCCTTGATTGAGAAAGACCAAATTATCTTTGTTACGGGAAAGCCAACCGACAGCACGGACTTTAGCGATTTGAAACTCATTGCAGAAGAAGTTGTGTTGTTAAAAAATGCCAGAACTTATTTTTCAAAGAGAATTAATATTCGACTACACAATACTCAGACCACGGATAAAGAAATCAACCAACTTTTTTCAATTGCCGAAAAACACAAAGGCGAGTGTGGCATTGTGTTCCATATCCCAAACGGAGGAAAAGGTCAGCGTGTATTGGCACATAATGTGCGTGTCACTTCAGATAAAGAATTTTTCACTGAGATTCGAAATATTTTTGGAAAGAAAAATGTTTGGGTTGACGGAAGCGGACAATAGACAGCATGCCTGCCCCCTAACGTTATGATTGCAGTTTTACAACGAGTAACAGAAGGGAGTGTCCATGTCGACGGTGAGCAAATAAGTGAAATCGGGCACGGTCTCGTTATTCTATTGGGTGTGCTTGACGTTGACGACGTAAAAGACAGCAGTTTTTTAGTTGAAAAAATTTCAGGATTTCGAATATTTAACGATGATAAGGGCAAAATGAATTTGTCGATAAAAGATGTTTCGGGAGAAATTCTCGTTATAAGTCAATTTACACTTTGCGGAGATTGGCTCAAGGGCAGGCGCCCGAGCTTTATTCGAGCCGCATCTCCTCAGAAGGGCAACGCCCTCTATCTTGATTTTATTAATAAATTACGAGAAAATAATATCCACGTTAGAACCGGAGAATTTGGAGCGGCGATGAATGTTCGTCTTGTCAATGATGGTCCGGTGACCTTTGTATTGGACAGTAAAAAAAGGAAAGGATAGATTATCCTAATGTCATGTCAAGTATGTAATGTGTAAAAAGTCGCAGGAATTTTTGGAGATAACAAGGCGAATATTTTCAGCATAGCCAGAAGCTACGGTTAAAATATTGACACTAAGACTTAATCAACACAAATACACGCTATTTTTCTACGGGCATTCGTT
>JACKQG010002218.1_pt1 | contig 25658 bp, 21 predicted proteins | sample 8237621 | NCBI WGS metagenome assembly JACKQG01 (sample SAMN15677084, study PRJNA649215) | marine metagenome | biome: marine; feature: Black Sea; material: saline water; isolation source: suspended particulate matter (SPM) from the Black Sea western gyre | collected 2013-06-09/2013-06-10 | depth... | reverse complement strand
AGGGATTCGGGACGCTGGTAAAATAGTAAGTTTCTTAGACGAAAAAGACTAAGGATACTGATGAAGGCAGCTGAGTTTGCCAGATGGTATCTGAAAACATCGCCCTCCTGACATATCTTGACAGTACCACAGCTCTTAGAAATGCTGATGTATCATAAGGGTCCCTGAAACAATCCTCGTCAACAAAAAGCTGAGATAAGCCTTACATAGTACGGCCGGACAATAGCCCCGACAGGTAATGCCTTAACCATACCCTAATAGGTCAAATTGAGGGCTTGATTTTCACAGAAGGGCGAAAAAATGACGTTGGGTAGCGCTACCCCTGAAGCGATACATTCTATGCGTCTGCTAATGCCTCGAACATGTCTTCCCGTTCGCTGTCAGTGGTTGGCGTCTCATCCATTGAGCCTGAAGAAACAGTCCGGACTATCATCTTTTCTCCTGCCGGGGCCTGGGTACCTTGGTCCCGAAACTGGACGGCAACCGCTTCATCGAGCTTGAGAGACTCAAATCGGCTATGGAGATAATCAATGTCAAAAAGATGAAACTCTCTGTCTAAGAGAAAATATCTGTTGCTGTCCGGCTTTTCGAAGTATTCATTGATGAGCTCTCTGAATATATTCCGGTCAAATTTAACATACGTTCTGGTTGGCCGGCTCGAGGCCTCAATGAGTTTGTCCCCTGTCAGGATGATACATATCTCATCTTTATCAAGATGAGGGGGATCTGTATCACCATAAATAAATTCCCTTACCAGCGGTTCTATTTTGGAGATGATGTTCCAGCTCTTTTTTGTGTGGCCGCTGATGTGACATCTTGACACCGATTTGGGTCCATAGATTTTGCGGAATTTGATACACGAGCAGTCGAGGATTTCCGAAAGGAGGGCTTCGGTATCTTTTGAATAATCCAGGACTTTGAGTACGATAGACTTTGCATCCCTTGTTGCCTCGGCGAGGATACGGTCCAGTCTGTTGATATGGTCCTTGGGTAGATCTTTTCTTTTCCGTACCAGGGTATTTCCTATCAGGAGCCCGTCAATCCCGCTGCAAAGAAATGTCAGGACGGCGTCGTAGACCGACCTTACGATCGGCTGTCCATTAATATTAAAGGATGTGTTGAGAACAATCGGTATCCCGGTTATCTGATGATACTCTTTTATGATTGAATAGAAAAACGGATTCTGGTCAGGGTTGACGGTCTGCAGCCTGGCAGTCCCATCCACATGTGTTATTCCCTCAACCCCCTTTGTCATACCCTCCAGCACACCGTAGATCACTGTCATAAAGGGCTCAGGCCTGTTTGTATCGAAATAGCTGCCCACCTCTTCTTCTAAAACGGTTGGCGCAAACGGTCTCCAGGGCTCCCTGTATTTTATCAGCTGGTTGGTCTGGTCACGTGCGTCAATGGTTGGTGCAGCGAGTATGGACCGATTTCCGAGCGCCCTCGGGCCTATTTCCTGTCTCCCCTGAAAAAGAGCAAAAATCTCATTATGGTTTAGGAACGACGCGATTTCCTCAGGTGAAATGTTTTCATTTTCTATATAGACAGGGAGGTCGTACTCGTTAATCAGACGGTCCAGTTCTCTACGGGAGGAGTCTTCTCCATATCCAAGGTAGATGTCTGGTGAAGACTTTTTCGAAGCGGACAACCGGCTGTCGGTAATCGCAGCCGCCGACGCAAGGGCGGCCCCTAAGGCGATTCCTCTGTCAGAGGCAAGGGGCTGGACAAAGAGATTTTCACAGACCCCGGATTTAAGGATACGATAATTGAGCTGGCTGTTCATGGCCACACCGCCCGAGAAACATAGATTTTCAAAGGGCCGGGTCTCTTTGACCATGTGGAGTTTTTCAATAATGATTTCCTCAAGGAGGGCCTGAATGCTGGCAGCCACATCAGCCTGAAGTTTGTTGAATACTCTTGTAGGTTTTGACTGAGGCAGACCCAGGGCCTTTGCCATTTCCCCCCTCATCCCCAGGAGGGAGCCGCCGGGCCATCTATAGTCTTCACCATCCCTCTCTAAGAGATTACGAATCTGCTCCTTGTAAATAGGGGCGCCGTAGCTCGCTAATCCCATTATTTTTCCGCAATGCTGGGAGGTGTTGTCGCTTCGATACCCAAGCCACTCTGTGAAATACTGGTAAAGGATGCCCAAGGAGAAATCGTTTGTCAGTTCACTGGAAATTTGTGAGATAGAATTGCCTTCGCCCACATAAAAGGATGTTGATTCTGACTCACCAGTGCCATCTGCAACGAGTATGGCCGAACTATCAAATTCTGAAGGGAAAAAAGCCCCTGCCGCATGGCAATCGTGATGACCCACGAAACGAACTTCATCCCAAATGACCTTGCCCTTCAGATAATTCAGGGTCTCGGCACAGCGTATCTTCTGGAACCTGACGAATTTCTTTAGAAAATCTACCTGCGCCTCATCAGGATTGAAGCCAAATGTTATTGTTCTAAAACGATTGAAGTCGAGCTTGATCATCTCTTTGAGGGAGAAATACGGGTTGAAGTATGTCATCTTCTCCCCGTTAAAGCGTTCCTCCTCAAAGACCCATAATATGTTTAATTTATCATCCACAATGGCCACCCCTGTGTCGTGACCCATGTAAATTCCAAGATGGTATTCTGGCATTAAAAGCAACCCCCTGGGTTGTTGCTGGTTATTCGTTATTTGTTAAAAGTGATTTGCGCTATGTGCTCTGCTCATGCGTTCTGCCGCTAATGAGAAAGGAGGTAGTCCGCGTACACATACAGTGCTGGGGAGCCCCCGGTATGTACAAAAAGGATGGTGCTCTCCTTTTTGAAATAGCCCTGTCTCACCAGATCGATTAAACCGGCCATGGCCTTGCCCGTATACACCGGGTCGAGTAGAATCCCCTCTGTCCTGGCAACAAGTTTGACTGCTTCGGCCATTTCAGGGGTGGGGAGTGAATAGCCCGGCCCTACATAATCTCCAAAACAGGTCACCGTGTCACGGGGGATCTCAAAATTGATTCCAACGTGGTTCGCGGTTTCCCTGACAAGTCCGTAAACAATATCCTCCTGTTCTTCTTTTGCTTGGCTGACATTGATTCCAACGACGGGGATATTCATATTACAGCCGTAAAACCCTGTTACAAGACCCGCCTGTGTGCCCGCACTTCCGCTGGCACAGACCAGGGCGTCAATATTCAGGCCGAGCTCAAAGGTCTGGTCAAGGATCTCCTGGGCACAGGCCACATACCCTGTGGCGCCGATGGCATTGGAACCCCCTACAGGGATGATATAACCCTTACGACCCTCTGCCGCCAGCTCTTCCGCTACCTGCTCCATTTCTGCCATCAAATCAGATCCGGCCTGAACGACCTTGATTTCTTCTATTCCCAGGAGGTTGTAGAGGAAAATATTCCCGCTTGCCTTGGGATCAAAGCTGCCTGGAACGCGTTCCTCTAAAACAAACCTGCATTTCAGTCCTTCCTTTACTGCGGCGGAAAGCGTCAGCCGGCAGTGGTTGGACTGCACGGCCCCGCAGGTTATCAGGGTGTCTGCGCCCTGGGCCAGGGCATCGGCCACGAGAAATTCCAGTTTCCGTGTCTTGTTTCCACCTGCAGACAGACCGAGGAGGTCGTCTCTCTTTATGTAGATATCAGGTCCGTCCAAGGCTTCTGAAAATCGGTGAGCCTTTTCAATGGGCGTTTGTCCGGCCGTATAACGCCTTCTGGGAAATTTCGCTAAGTTCACGCCTTCTGCCTCCCTAACGGTTCTGCGTTAAATTTTGTCAAGAAAAGTCTGTAATTCCCTGATTGCAGAGACCTTTGTATCCAGGGGTACGTCATCTTCAAACAGAAATTCGAGCAGGAAAATCATCTTGTAATCCACTGCTGAAGTCTCATATCTCTCGAAAGCAGTTACCTTGATATCTTTCAGGTCTCTGTAGGCATCATCGTCAAACAGGCCGGTTTTTCTCAAAATGAGATCGATGCCCTCCTTGGCCTCACCCGGATTCTCTAATACAATCTCGATTCCATCCACCTTTTTCACACCCTTGATAATTTTGTCGCCTTCCACTTTAATCTTCATCTTGAATCCCCTTCAGCCCGATCTCATCCGCCACCTCTCTCATTCCCATGATGGTATCCGTCATAAGATCTGCCAACTCCATTCCTAACATTTGAGCGCCCTTTTCAATAATAGACCTGTCAACCCCGGCTGCGAACCGTTTGTCCTTCCATTTTTTCTTGACCGATTTTGGTTTTAAATCCAGAACGCTTTTGGATGGTCGCACCAATGCAGTCGTGACTACAAGTCCGGTTAGTTCATCTATGGCATAAAGCACCTTTTCCAGCTCGGTTTGCGGTTCTATATCTGAACAGATCCCCCAGCCGTGGCTCACAACAGCTCGAATATAATCATCCGGCCAGCCGTTTTCCTTCAGGATCTCTTCGCTCTTGCGGCAGTGTTCTTCCGGAAACTGCTCGTAATCAAGGTCATGAATCAGACCGATAATGCCCCATTTTTCCTCATCTTCACCCCGTTTTTGAGCAGAATAGCGCATGACTCCCTCAACTGCGAGGGCGTGTTTTAAGAGGCTTTCAGTCTTGTTATACTTAGTAAGGAGAGCGTAGGCCTCTTCTCTCGTGGGGACCTTTGTGCTCATTTTATTACCTCCTGAATAAGGATTAACGTGTTCACGATCTTAAATCCCTGCGCTGTTCATGATAACTTCTTGTGTCGGTTCTTGTCAAATGTTGAAATTTATGGCAGGTCAGAGTATTCTGATCCCATAGAGCCGTAAGTATTAATGAAACTTAAAGCAAAATGCGGTCATCACTCAATGCCTTTAATCACACCTAACATTCCGGAATTTGTCGTATTTATACTCAACAGGTTGAAAGCCGCCGGTCATCAGGCTTATATCGTTGGCGGTGCAGTTCGAGACGCCTTTCTTAAAAGGACCATAACCGACTGGGATGTGGCCACTTCAGCGCCAAGAGATGAAATCAGGACCATTTTTTGGGATAGGAATCAGTTTGCCCTGAAACATGATACTGTAACACTCGTGCATACAGGTCATCATTTTGAAGTTACCACCTTCAGGGGAGACGAAAAGGGGCTGCTCAGCGATCTTTCCCACCGTGATTTTACCATAAATGCCATGGCCTTTGATCCGGACAACGATAAGGTTATCGACCCTCACGGCGGAGAGTCAGACATCGGCAAAAAGCTGATCAAGGCGGTAGGAGATCCAGAGGCCCGCTTCCGGGAAGACCCGTTGCGTCTCCTGCGTGGAGTAAGGCTTGCTGCAGAGCTGCGGTTCCGGATAGATGAGAAAACGATCAATAACCTTAGCAGTGTGGCCCTCCTGTTACTCCATGTGGTACCGGAGCGCATCCGGGATGAATTGATGAAGATCCTGGCTGCCCCAAGACCTTCCAGGGCCTTCAACATAATGGTCAGGACGGGTCTTTTAGAGATGTTTCTCCCTGAGCTCCTTGAAGGATACCTTAAAAGGCAAAACCAGTATCACCGCTATACCATCTTTAAACATATCCTTGAAACCGTTGACCATGTTAAACCGGAGCCCATTTTGAGGCTGACGGCCCTCCTTCATGACATCGCCAAGCCCCGCACCAGGATTAAGATAGAGGGGAAATGGAGCTTTTACGGCCATGAAAAAGAAAGCGCCCTGTTAGCTGAAGAAATCCTGAACAGGCTCAGGTTCAGCAATGAGATGATAAGGAAGGTAACGAATCTTATACAACACCACATGATCGGTTACGATGCCGGATGGAGCGATGCGGCTGTCAGACGTTTGATCCGGCGGGTGGGTGCCGGACAAATCAACAATCTTTTGACCTTCCGCCGTGCTGATCTCCTGGCGCATGGTCTAACGGACCAGAATTTCGAGCTTTCCATGGAGCTTGAAATGAGGGTGAATGAACAAATCAGGCATAAAGTCCCAACCGGGCTACAAGACCTTGCCGTAGACGGCCACGGTGTAATGGAAGTCACAGGCCTCTCACCCGGGCCGGAGGTAGGAAGGATTCTGAGGGTGCTGAATGAAAAGGTTCTGGATCAGCCGGAGTTGAACACGAGGGAGGATCTTATGGGACTCCTGCGGTGTACAAAGATCCAAACTTCCCCTTGACCATTTATTCCTCATTCTCTATACTCCGTCGACCAAATATACGAATTCATCAAATGGAGGAATATGGGTACCCATTTTAAGTTGAGCAGTATCAAGATTGAGCTGGCCTTTATCATATCCGTTTTGCTGGCTTTCACCGGCTGTGTCACCGACTCATATCAGGTTAAATCTGAAGAGCAGTCGGCCGTGGAGCAAACTCCGGCAGAAAGCCCCTCCCCTGATCCGCAATCCACAGAGGTTTCAAAAGAAGCATATGAGTCTTCACCGATTAAGGAGGAAAAAGGATCTATCGCCCATGTGACGCCGGAAAAACAGATTTCCCGGTCCACAACACCAGTGATAAAAGAACCCGCTTCCCGACCTCTAAAAAAGAAAGCATCCTCTTCGATCCCTAATTACAAAAAAACAGATAAATCCGCTCAGGATCTGCTTGATTCGGCCCTGGCATTTTGTAATGCCTCTAACGACTTCTGGGAACGCGGAGACTTAGATAACGCTGTTGATGCCCTTGACGAGGCCTATTCCCTTATATTGCAGATAAATCCTGATGAACCCCCTGAGATCTTGCAGCAAAGGGACGATTTACGCATTACCATATCCAAGAGGATTATGCAGGTCTATTCCTCCCGGTATACGGTTGTAAACGGATATCACAAGGCCATTCCCCTGGATATGAACAGGCATGTCAAAAAGGCGCTCAATCTGTTGAAAGGGAAGCATAGGAAATTCTTTTTGAGCGCCTATCGTCGCTCAGGCAAATATCGCCCTGCCATTGTCAAAGCCCTCAAGGAGGCCGGTCTTCCAGAGGAACTTTCCTGGCTACCGCTGATTGAAAGCGGATTCAAAGTAAAGGCACTTTCGAGGGCAAGGGCGCTCGGTATGTGGCAATTCATCGCATCCACCGGCTACAAGTACGGGTTAAAGAGAGATCGTTGGGTAGATGAAAGAATGGATCCTGCCAAATCAACCGCGGCAGCAATCGCCTACCTGAAAGACCTGCATCAGATCTTTGGGGACTGGGATACGGTCCTTGCCGCCTATAACTGCGGCGAAGGCAGGGTTCTCAGGGTCATAAAGACCCAGAGGGTTAACTACTTAGACCATTTCTGGGATCTCTATGGGAAACTCCCGGCCGAGACCGCTTTTTATGTGCCCAAATTCTTGGCCGTGTTGCACATTATAAATGATCCAAAGGCCTATGGCTTCACCCTCCCCCCTGTGGACAAAGAGATCGGAACAGAGACGGTTACCATGCACAAGCAGGTTTCCCTCAAGACCATGGCGAAGCACATCGGTGTGTCATATGAGGTTTTGAGGGAGCTGAACCCGGCGCTCAGACGTAACTCGACCCCCCCAAGACCCTACGCCTTCCGGGTACCCATGGGGAAAGGTCCCACACTATTGGCAGAATTAGACAAGATCCCCCAATGGCGTCCTCCGATACCGACCTATGTTACCCACAGGGTAAGAAGAGGCGAAACCCTGTCTACCATAGCGCGTAAATACAGGACCAGCGTCAAGGCAATCATGGCCCGAAATCATCTTAGAAGCAGGAGTTATATCAAGACAGGCTGGAAACTCAAGATCCCCACGAGGGTAAGATACGCCTCTGCCGGGCAGAGCGCTGCCTCGCACCCATCTTCAAAGAGAGTAAATAAGCCACCAAAAAAACCTGCCCTGAGCAAGTATAGGGTCCGGAAAGGGGACTCACTCTGGAAAATTGCCAACAGATTTAACACCACGACAAAAGCGATACAATCTTTGAACGGATTACACAACAGCCGTTTGAGTATCGGGCAGGTGCTTGTTATCTCAAAACCTTCCGCAGCATACAGTGTAACAGGGACCGAGATGTATAGGGTCCGGAAGGGGGACTCGCCCTATATTATCGCACAAAAACACCAGATGGACCTTGCAGAATTTCTGCGTATGAACAGGTTGACCCCTCGAAGCACTATCTTCCCTGGCCAGACATTATCCGTTAAGCCCAGATAATCCTATTTCCTCCAGTACGCCGGTGCCAGGAGCGCAATCACCGTATAGATTTCCAGGCGGCCGAGCAGCATACATGAGATCAGCACCCATTTGCCTAATAGGGGGATGCAGAGGTAATTCCTTTCCGGACCCACCACACCGAGTCCCGGTCCTATATTTCCGATGGAGGCCGCTACTGATCCAATGGAGGAGATAAAATCAAGCCCCAAGGAGGCCATTATCAGGGAAGCTACCACAAAAATGCCGAGATAAAGGATGAAGAAACCCCAGATGCTGCTTAGAATTTCTTCAGGGACCGGACGTCCACCGAGTTTTATGGTTGTTACCGCATGGGGATGTATGACCCGAAAGATCTGCTGATAACCATGCCGTGCCAGCAGCATGATACGCATGATCTTCATGCCTCCCCCGGTGGAGCCTGCCATAGCCCCCAGAAACATACAGATCAGAAGTATAAGTTGTGAAAGGGCCGGCCATGTCTCATAATCCGCAGAGACAAAACCGGTGGTGGTTATGATTGAACTCACCTGAAAGGCGGCGTAACGGAAGGCCTGTGCAATGGAATTATAAACAGAGCCATAGATGTTGACCGTGATCAGGACGACAAAAACCGCCACCAGTATGAGGAAAACCCTACACTCCACATCCTTGCCAAATATCCTGAGGTCCCCTTTTATCAGCTTGTAATGAAGTGAAAAATTGATCCCGGCCAGGAGCATGAAGACCATAAGAACGAAATCAAAATATATGCTATTATAGTGGGCGATACTCATGTTCTTTGTTGAAAACCCGCCAGTTGGCATAGTGCAGAATGCATTACAGACCGCATCGAAAACAGACATTCCCCCTGCAAGAAGGAGTATGACTTCAATGAGGGTAAAAGAGAGATACACCTTCCACAGGGTCTTGGCTGTCTCAGATATCCTCGGTTTGAGTTTGTCCACAACGGGACTGGGTATTTCTGCCTTGTAGAGCTGCATACCGCCAATTCCTAAGTAGGGGAGGATGGCAATGGAAAGCACGATGATCCCCATTCCACCTAACCACTGGGTCAGGCTTCTCCAGAAAAGGATGCCTTGCGGCAAGGCCTCTATATCGCTCAATATACTGGCCCCGGTCGTTGTGAAACCGGATATGGATTCAAAATAGGCGTTGGTGAAGTCGGGAATGGCGCCCGACAGGATATAAGGGAGTGTCCCGAACAGACTGGCCATGATCCAACCCAAGGTCACGACGGCAACCCCATCGCGATGATTGAGTTGGCTGCTTTCCGAGTTCCTTGTGCAAACGAGTAGAATGAGGCCTGTCACCGATGTGATTATCAGGGAGAACAGGAGAGCATTGATACTTCTGTCTTTGAAGAGGAAAGCTACCAGCAGGGGCCCGGCCATGGAAAGCCCCAGGAAAAGAATCAGAATTGCGATAAACCGCGTTATGATCCGAACATGCATTAGAAATATTCCAGCTTAACAGTGAGAAGTTTTTCTAATTTTGAGGCGACTTCCTGAAGGGCAAATATGATGAGATGGTCTTTCGGTCTGATGACACTGTCGCCACGCGGGATAATGATTTCATCATCGCGAATAATAGCGCCGATGATGGCCCCTTTAGGGATTCTTACTTTAGATAAGGGCACGTTGACGATATCTGAGGTTTCCAGGGCTTCGGCTTCAATGGCCTCGGCAAGTTCCCCTTTCAGAGGCGCTACCGAAATAATTTTTCCGGGCCTGATATGCTGTAGAATAGCCCTTACAGCCGATAACCTCGGACTTACCACTGTGTCGATACCGATCGTTGACATTAGGGGGATATAGCTAAGCTTGCTTACGCGTGTAACTGTTTTTTTGGCCCCAAGTCCTTTTGCAAGCAGCGACATCAGGATATTGTTTGCCTCATCACCGGTGACGGCCACCAAGAAATCGACGTCCCCGATATTCTCTTCTTCGAGCAGCCTCTTGTCTGTCCCGTCCCCATTAATAACGATTACATGCTCAAGTATTTCAGACAATTCAGCACATTTAGCGCTCTCTTTTTCAATTATTTTTACGCTGATTTTTGCTCTGTCCATCTTTTTTGCTAAGGCAGCACCGGTTTGCCCGCCCCCCACGATAATAACCCTTCTTGAAGCCTTCTGTTTGATATCAAGGAATTCCAGGGTTTCGCTCAGTTCAGTATTCCGGGTCACCACATAAACGAGGTCACCTGCCAAGATGACATCTTCCCCATGAGGGATCAACACCTGATCCCCACGGACAATCGCCCCCACCAGGACTCTCCCTTTCAGTTCATTGAAAGAAAGCAACTTACGGCCCACAAACGGAGAATCTTCGGTCACGAAAAACCCGATGAGTTTGACCCTCCCTTCCACGAAGTCAATGACCTCAGATGCGCCTGGGATCTCCATAATGCTTTGTATCGTATTGACCATTTCAGATTGGGGATTAATAACATGGTCAATACCCAACAGATCTTTGCTGAATAGTTCTCCTTCCTGGAAATATTCCTCATTTCTTACACGGGCAACCTTAAGCAGATACTGGTTAAGTGTCTTGATCATCAGGCATACCATCAGGTTTGTCTCATCGCTGTCCGTGGCCGCTACCATCATATCCGCATCATTGATCCCTGCGTCATTTAGTGCCCGGGGGCTTGTGCCGGAACCCAATAAGGCGTGGACGTCCAGATTTTCAGCTACCCGTTTTATCTGTTTGGGATCTTTATCAATCAGGGAAACGTCATGGCCTTCTTCAGAGAGCCTCCGGGCGATATGAAATCCTACTTCGCCTGCACCTACAATGATAATTTTCACAGTTGAATTCCCCCTTTGCAGTCGCGGTCAGGAGCCCTTCAAGAGCCCTGTTGCAATGGTTTCTATTTAAACGAGTCAATTGAAAAAGTCAACCTGGCAAGGCTTTCGCCCTGATTTAAACTATCTGTTTACAACGTGAATCCAAGATGTTATAAAATCCCTTCGTAATTAATCTGTCAGGGAGGAATACAGATTCAATAGATCTGGAAAATGGGAGATGGCTGAGATAAACGGAAACTATTATAATGCGGAAACCTTAAAAAAATATGTTGACAGGTTTGCGGAGGCAAGGATTTTTGTGCTTGGCGATATCATCATGGACGAGTATATCTGGGGCAATGTCACCCGGATTTCGCCTGAAGCCCCGGTTCCTGTTGTAGATGTAGAACAGGAAACAAAAATGTTAGGCGGCGCTGCCAATGTGGTCCGGAACATTGCAGCTCTCGGAGCAAGACCCGTCCTTTGCGGCGTGGTGGGAGATGATAGCACAGGGGAGGAAATCATTTCGGCACTGTCCCATATGGGTTTGAAGACGGATGGCGTTGTCAGTGAACCTGGAAGGCCTACAAGCGTAAAAACCAGAATTGTTGCACATAATCAGCAGGTTGTCAGGTTTGATCGGGAAAGCCGCGCAAATGTCAGGCCTGAAAGCATTCAAAAGCTACTCGATTATATTGGTGAAAACCTTGACACCATCGATGCCATCGTTGTTTCGGATTACGGGAAAGGGCTTATATCGGGCCCGCTTATGATGGGGATGAAAGATTTAAGCCGGTCCAAATCGGCTGGAAAGATCAACGTTGCTGTGGACCCCAAAACAGGCAACTTCGAATATTATAAAGAGGTAGATGTGATAACGCCTAACCACCATGAGGCCGGGGTTTTTTGCGGTTTCGAGATCTTGGATAAAGATGCCTTGAAGCGGGCCGGAAAACAGATGTTGAATGTCCTGGACTGTCGTTCTGTACTTATCACACAGGGGAAAGACGGGATGACCCTTTTTGAGAAACACGGGTCAATAACCCATATCCCGACTGTGGCAAAGGAGGTCTTTGACGTTACCGGGGCTGGAGATACCGTGATCGGGACCATCTCTTTAGGCCTGGCCGCTGGTCTTGATTTAAAATCGGCGGCTATCCTGTCGAATTTCGCTGCCGGTATTGTGGTTGGCGAGATGGGGACTTCAGCGGTTCGAGCAGAGGAGTTGAAAAAAGCGATTGGTGATTGATGAGTCATCCGCAACGATCAGGCCGGGTCAAATTAATCTCAAGCCTCTTTTCGCCTGAGAAGAGTGTTGTTGACAGGGTTATCGTGCAAATGTCGGAGATATACGGTCCAGTAGACTGGTCTGGCCCTGAGATGTTCTTTGATCGCACCAAATATTACGCCAAAGAGATGGGATGGCCCCTACACCGTCGTTTTGTTTCTTTTGAAGAGTTGATACACCCTGAAGCCCTTGTTGAAGTGAAGCTGCAAACAAATGAGATCGAAAATGCCTACCTGACCCGTGGGAACCGGAGGATCAATATAGACCCCGGCTATATATCACCGGAGAGGCTTATCTTAGCAACCGGGAAAAATTATATCCACCGTGTCTATTTAACCAAAGGGATTTATGCCGATCTTACGCTTATTTTCAAGAAGGGAAGCTTCAGGCCTCTTGAATGGACATACAGGGACTATGCTGATCCGGAGATGATTGGGTATCTTAACGAGTTGAGGGAAGCCTATATGGAGAAATTAAGGGAGATAAAACGCATTGATTAAAAGCATGACCGCCTTTGGAAGGGGAGAGTACCAGCAGGGAGATACGCGCTACTTCGCTGAAATCAGAGCACTCAACAATCGTCATCGGGACATTATTCTGCGAATCCCCAAGAACCATCAACCTCTCGAAGAAGGGCTCAGGGCTATCATCTCAGCAAGGATCAGACGGGGGCGGATAGAGGTATCATTTCAGATAGAAAGGGGTCGTGAAGAAGTCCCTTATGACGTGGAGCTCAATATACCGCTTCTGGAATCCTATTTAAAAATCTTCAAGCAATTGGCTTCCCTTTCCGGTCTTGACCAGGAGATCAGGCTTGAGTCTCTTCTCCAGTTGAAAGACGTGATCCTTATCAAACCTGAAACTGGTGATATGGAAGAAATACAGGAAGGTCTCCATAGAGTCTTATTTATGAGTCTTGATTCCCTGGATGAGATGAGAATCAAGGAGGGTGATGCCATAGAAAAAGACTTTATCAAAAGACTTAACCGGTTGGACAGCCATGTGGATAATGTGCAGGTACGTGCCCCCGAGCTGAATGAAACATACCGGAAAAGGTTGACCGAGAAGGTCGATAATATGATCAACGGAGTGGAAATTGATCAAACCAGACTTGCCCAGGAGATCGCCTTTCTTGCAGAGCGATCCGACATCACCGAAGAGATAGTCCGGATCAAGAGCCATCTTAAGCAGTTTCGCGAATACCTCTCACTTGGCGATGCGGTAGGACGGAGACTCGATTTCCTGATCCAGGAAATCAACAGAGAGGTTAATACTCTGGGAGTAAAGGGCTCTGACACCATTATCTCAATGACCGTAGTGGAAATGAAGGCCGAACTGGAAAAATTGCGAGAACAGGTTCAGAATGTTGAATAAAAGGAGATTTGTTTATGAGCCCCCAGTTTGTTAATATTGGTTTTGGAAACACTGTTGTGTCCAGGCGCGTAATAGCTATTATTTCTCCAAGTGCTGCACCCATAAAGCGACTCCGTGACGAGGCTCGAGATGAGAGAAGGCTGATTGATGCTACCCAGGGAAGACGAACCAGGTCCGTGCTTATCACAGACACCAATCATGTAATCTTATCATCCATTCAGCCCGAAACTCTTTTGCAGAGATTCAGTCCGGAAGGCAAACTCAATATGCGAGAACTTGAAGAGTAGATATGTCTGGTCAACTATTTATTATCTCTGCACCTTCCGGGGCCGGCAAATCAACCATTTTGACGGCTGTGGGAAAGAGAGTCTCCGGTCTGGGGTACTCTATCTCTCACACCACCCGCAAACCGAGGGGTGATGAAAGAAACGGGGTGGATTATCATTTTGTGGACGACAGGACGTTCACCAAGATGATAAATGAAGGCGCTTTCGTGGAATGGGCCAAGGTCTATGATAATTTCTATGGAACATCTTCTTCAAACCTCCAGGACCAGACCTCTTCGGGGCTTGACGTCCTCATGGATGTGGACATCCAGGGCGGGCAAAATATCAAGGACCGGTTTCCGGACAGTGTCCTCATCTTTCTGTTGCCCCCGTCATTAGAGGAGCTTGAACGGAGACTGAGGGAGCGGGGTACCGATAATGAACCAGTGATAAGGGCCAGAATGGAAAGTGCTGCGGACGACATCAAAAATTGTGTGTGGTATGATTATATAATCGTCAATGATAAATTAGAGAAGGCCATAGACGAAGCGCAATCCATCATCGTATCAAAACGATGTGCAACAGCGCGGCAGTTACCGGAAAGCAAGAAACTTTTTGATATTTGATTTTACTCACGCAAAGCCGCAAAGAAAAGCAAGTAGATGAATTTGCTCAAAGACCTTTGCTTGAGACCTTTTCTGCTCTGATTTATCCGGGTCAGGTTGAAGGGATGGCAAGCATCCGGTCCACCGCCCCTTTGGCCTTTTCCCTGATCTCTCTCGGGACTTTCACCTCGGGCTGCATGGTTTGAAGCGCCGTCAAGATCTCTCCCAAACCGATTTTTTTCATATCGTTACATATCATCCCGGGATCGGCCGGGAAAAAGAGTTTGTCAGGGTTTGCCTTTGAAAGCGGGTGCAGCATCCCTATCTCAGTCCCTATTATAAACTCCCTGCTCTCGGAACTGCCGGCATAAGCAATCATGCCGGATGTGCTCTTAACCTCATCCGCCAGCTCAAGGATTTCCGGGGGACATTCGGGATGGGCCAGAAAGGGGGCTTCAGGATGGATGGATTTGGCCTTCCTGACCTGCTCAACTGTCAGGTTATTGTGTACGGGACAAAATCCCTCCCAGTAAATGATATTCCTGCCGGTGTGTTTTATGGCGTACTGCGCCAGGTTTTTGTCAGGGGTCATGAAGATCTGGTGAGATGGATCTACGGACTTAGCAACCTGAATTACATTTGCCGAGGTGCAGCATATATCCGTTTCAGCCTTGACATCGGCCGTGGTATTGACATAGCTGATAACGACCACGTTTTGGCCTGTGGATAACGCTGCTTTCTTTTTCCTGAGTTCTTCTGCAGTGATCATGTCTGCCATGGGGCACCCGGCGTCGAAAACCGGGAGAAGGACCTTTTTGTCAGGGCACAGGATAGATGCTGTTTCAGCCATAAAATGGACACCACAAAAAACAATCACCTCTGCATCTGTCTGAGAGGTCTTGATGGAGAGCTCTAAGGAGTCGCCGCAGAGATCAGCAATATCCTGCACCTCGGGCCGCTGGTAGTTGTGGGCCAACAAGATGGCCTTCCTATCATGGAGCATGGTCTTGATTTTGTCTCTGAGATCTTTCGATTCATCTATAATGCCTGTTGCCGGTTTCATATACGCGCTCTCCCTTTACTGGATTTTACTGCGGTTTTGGTATTATAAATATTAACACGATAAGTCAAGCTGTTTACTGCCTGAGGAGGTTTACTACGTATGTCTCGATCGCTTATGGAAAAAGAGATTTCAAAAAGATTAAAAAGATTTCAGGAAAAGCTTATAGCCCATGGAGTAGATGGCGCGATCATTGTTCAAAAAACGGACCTGTATTATTTTTCAGGGACCGATCAGGATGCGCATCTCTGGGTTCCTGCGTCCGGTCAACCCTTTCTAATGGTTCGTAAAAGCATGGATCGCGCAATGAAGGACGCTGTCATAGAAACCATAGTACCGCTCAACAGCTTCTCTCAAATCCCTGAGTATATTAAAGGTCAGGGCGGAAAAGACACAGGAACCATCGGCCTTGAGATGGATGTGCTGCCGGTTAACCGCTATCTGGCTTACCAGCGCCTCTTTCCGGAAAAAGAGATGATTGATGTCTCATTACTCATTCGAGAAACCCGCATGATCAAGTCGGCCTATGAGATCTCCTGCATTACAAGGGCCGCTTTAATGGCGGATAACACATATGAAAAGGTCCCTGAATTTCTGAAAGAAGCTGAAACGGAAATCGATCTGACCTATAGGGTTGAAGCCTTTTACAGGAGTCAGGGCCACCCCGGTATCATCCCCACCCGTGGCTTTAATAATGAGGCCTTATATGGGCAAATCGCCTCAGGTAAAGGGGCTGCAACACCGAGCAATTCCGGCGGTCCCACAGGAGGAAAAGGGCTTGGCCCCTTTTTTTCCCAGGGAGCATCATTAGAGCGGATCGGACGAAATGAACCCATATTGGTGGACTACGCGGCCAGTTCGGATGGATATATTGCTGATCTGACCCGCATCTTTTCCCTTGGAAAGCTCAAAGAAACCTTCATCCACGCTCATGAAGTGGCCCTCACGATCCAGGATGTTCTGTCCCGGGAAGCTGTCCCGGGTGTAAAGGCGGAACGTCTGTATGATCTGGCTCTGGAAATTGTCAAGGAGGCTGGTCTAACAGCCGGATTTATGGGCTATCCCGATCCCGTCCCTTTTGTGGGACATGGCGTAGGTCTTGAGCTGGACGAGTTGCCGGTCATCGGTCGCGGAAGTGATACCATCCTGTCCGAGGGGATGGTGATCGCACTGGAGCCCAAATTCGTCTTTCCGGATGAAGGGGTCGTGGGGATTGAAAACATGTTTGTCATCATAAAAAACGGGACGAAGAGGCTGACCCGTTTTCCGGATGCCATCATGATCTGTTAGAATAGTGTCCATCCATAAATGGCTATTTTCCGTCCCGCCGGCGGCGGGACGTCAGACTCAAATTATAATCCTCGAAATACTCTAATGTATTCCTGTGGTTAATCCCGCTATCGGCGGGATCGTCTTCCTTGATCTTGCAAAAACTATCTCATTTCTGGATAGACACTATCTATTACACGTTCATGGTAAGGGCTCACATGTCTTTGATTAAACATTAAAAGGGGAGCCCGAAATCATCTCTAGAAAGGCCTCCACCCGTGTCCTCATCTGTCCTTCGGGGAGTGAACCCGAGACCTCAAGACAGAGTGCGGGAAGGCCATGCTCTTTCAATATTTGGGTGAGGGTCGGAATGTTGAAGAGGATCGGGTCGCAATATTTCGGGATCAGGAAGATAACGCCCTCCCCTCCGTAATCGCGGGCCGCCTGCAGCAACTGCCCGGCCTTACCTTCAGCCGGAGACCTGAGCGGTGCGGGCTGGGGCCCCATGAGACTCTCCACCAGCCGATCCAGGGGATCGCCCCCCTCTAAATCCTCAATCCGTTCAAACCTGTATCTCATCCCGGTAGCCAGATCGTCCCAGACCACCAGTGCATTACTCTCTCTAAATATGGAGAACAGATTGCCCCTCCCGGCGACCTCGTTTTCAAAAAGAAGTCCCGAGAGGATAATCCGGGTACCGGTCTTTTCAGGGCCTTGGTGGATGGTTTTCAAAAACCCGCGCAACATCTGGTTATGCTGAGGCCTTGGCATGATACCAGCCGACAAAACGGCCGACAGCACCTCCTCAGGTTCCACTGACCCGGGATTCCCACCCCGTACGCGGTACAGTTCGCTAATGAGTGCGCGGTTCTCGTTATAGACGGAAATAGCCTCTTCGAGCCGCTCTTCACTCATAGGGACTGCGCCCAGACTTTGGAGTTTATCCCCAAGTCCTATCAGTTCGGACTTGAGATATCTTCTTGCCCCGGCATCGTTTCCGGCGGGCGCTGTAAATACGTGGACAAACCTGTCGGGCCGGCGGACACTTAGGATTCCGGCTAGACTTCTGATGGTTTCACAAACATGAGAGACCATGAGGCCGTCCAGATATGAGTAGGTCCCGTTAACATATTCCTCAAAGATACTTTTTGAACAGTCACAGACATAGGGCGGGAGGTACGCCTGAGATTCTCCATAGTCACCGGAGGACATAAGAAACTGTACCGGGAGAACGCCGCAGGACCACATCAACTCCTCGGGGACCATTGCGGAATAGCATCCCATCATCAGGCCCCCTTTTTCTTTATGCTCAAGCGCCCATCGGTGCCTTTCCCTCAGTACATCGCCAAAATCAATCTGCATTGTTTACCCCTTTATAGGAAATCGAGGAACATGCACATATGCTCTTTCCAGCGATCCATGGAAAAAGAGCGGGGGTCAGCCATTTCAGCTTCAAAGGTGAAACTCCTGACCCCCAGTTCCTGTTCCAGAGCACTTATCTGTTCCGGTTGTCCAATGGAATAGACCTTGCAGCTGCGGTTGGAAAAGAAAATAGCCCCCTGGCACCCCCATTCACGGGCCGAGATGAGGCTTCTGGAAAGCTTTACAGGGAGGCCCACATGGTTGTCAAAAAAGAGCCATTTCCGGGCCAGGTCCCTGAACGGGTCTTCTGAGTCAAAACGGCCCCCGTCAAAGAAAAATCCGTGCCACACATGGTTGGTGTAAAAATCCATGGCCACAACCGCGCCCTGGGCCGCTAACCAGTCAAAGATCTGGAGATTGAACCAGAGCGGGATGTTATGGAAATATAATCTTGTTTTTTCTTCGTCCAATACCCCCTCTCCCCTGCGGACTCTCTCCCGGGTCTCCTTTAGGACCATCCGGTAGTACTCAACGCTCTCCCTGCGACCGGCCTGGGTGATAAGATAGAAAAGGTCCCCGACCATCTCACGTATTCCGCGTGGCGCCGGAATATGTTTCCTCAGTTCCTGGATCTCCGCAAAGGTTGAGTGGGCCTCACCCGAAAGACGAACGCACTCTCTGAAATCGTCTTCTACAAAAGGGTTACCCGTCTGTTCCTCCACAAAATCCGCGAGGCGTTTGAGTTCGGAGATCATCCACGCCTCTTGATGGGGTTTGATCTGTCCTTTGAAATTATAGGAGGAATCCATCAGGAAAAGGGGGACGTTATAATGACGGGCCTTTAATTCCCACCACTTGGCGTGTGGGTCACAGGCCGAAACCGCTCCCACAATAAAATCAGGCTCGGGGAGCGCGCCCATGGGCCCGTCCATGCTGTACATCATTCCAAGCCCGCAACGGGCGTATGAACAGAGATCAGGGCTTATGGAATGCGTTTCGGCCTCCTCGCAGAAACCTTTGGCCATCTGTTTTGCGCAGCAGATGGTCACGTAGTTTTCCGGCATACAGACCTCTACGCCCATGGCATAGAGAAGCTCGGTGGGTCCTAAAGCGGTTGTGTAGGTTACCGGACGACCCTCTTTCTTGGCCTGTCTGATGCGGGCATAGAAACTCTTTGTATAATCCTTTCTGACCTGTGATATCTGCTCGTTACTCAATCTTTCATCTTTCATTATTTACCGTAAAAATTAGGGGCTTTCCCGCTGGCGGGATGAGACCTGTCTTCCTTGCGCCTTGCGCCTTAAGCCTTATGCCTTATTCATCCAGATTGTTCCAATTCATCCCATGTGGACAGGGCCTGCTTGTTCGGGATACCGGGGATCCCGGCTGCTGCATCGGGTGACACGGCGTCACGGGTAACGGTGACATCCAGAACCGCTGGGGCCTGATCAAATGCCCGACGTATGACGTCCGGCAGATCTTCTGGCCGCTCGACCCTTTCTCCGTGCACCCCGAGAGATCGTGCTAATCCGGCATAATCGCATTCCTCTAATTCGGTGCCCACGATCCGGCCGCCATAGGCCTCTTTTTGATCGTTTCTCTCGATGTTCCAACCGCCGTTGTTGGCAACGATAAAGACCACCCGGGCCTCATGACGCCGGCAGGTATCCAGTTCAATGGCATTGAATCCGAACGATCCGTCCCCCGAAAGGACTACCACCTGCCGTTTGGGAAACGCCAGGGCCGAGGCGATGCCAAAGGGCACACCCACGCCTAAGCATCCAAAGGCCCCGCAATCGAGATATGCGCTACCCGTAAGAGCAATACGGGAGAAGGAGAGAAAATCCCCTCCGTCGGCAACAACAATGGCATCCTCTTTGAGGGCTTCCTGCACATAACCCAACAGCTGATATGGATGCATGGCGCCATCCTTTCCGGGAGGGGTCTCCAGGAGTTTCTGCCTGAGCCCTTGACGACGCTTAATATCGATGGCCCGCATCTCTTCAACCCAGGCCCGATCCGTAGCAGGAGACTCTCCTTTTGAAGTCTTTACAAGTGACTCCAAAACCTCTTGAGATGACCCGAAAAGTTCCACATCTGCCCGTCGGTTCCCCCGAAGCTCGCTTGCACTCCTGCCGATACGCACAAACCCGGCATTGGGGAAGACGGCCCTGGAGCCGTAGCCTAACTGGAAATCCAGGGTGCGGCCTATGGTGAGCACCACATCCGCCTCCCGCATGGCACGCCCCCGCATGGCGGGCATATACGCTGGATGATCTTCAGGGACGAGCCCCCTGCCTTCAGCCGTGTCCAAATATACACATCCAAGCGCGTCCAGGATCTGCAACAGCCCTTTCTCAGCCCCTCGTGTCCCCCGTCCCGAGATGACAAGGGGTCGGGTTGCCTTCCAAAGCATATCAACTGTCGCCTGAATATTTTCCTGCGATGGGATGACAGCAGCAAATTCCCGGACCCGGAATCTGGATGTATCCACCAGGGTCTCCGGGATCTCCTCCCTGAGAAGATCGGTGGGGAAATCAATAAAGGCAGGCCCAGGTTCTCCGCAATGTCCCTCGGCACAGGAAACGGCCTCGTCCAGTTCTCTCAATACATGCTCAGCCCTCAAAATGGTACGCGCATAACGGGTGATGGGACGGACTATTTCTGCTTGAGGTACCGATTGAAGTGCCCCCATATTTTCCTGGGGTCGTGGAGGAACGCCGGATATCACAAGGATTGGTATCCGCGATACATGGGCGTTGGCAATCCCTGTCACCGCGTTGGTCATACCGGGGCCTGCGGTAACAAGTGCCACACCGAGACGGCCTGTGAGTTCGCGATGGGCATGGGCCATATGAACCGCGGCCCGCTCGTCACGAACATCGATGATACGAATCCCTAAACGGTGAATGTGGTCCCATATGGGGAGGATGTGACCCCCGCAAAGGCTAAAGACGCGGTCCACCATACGTTCTTTTAGAAACCGTGCAATCAAATGCGAAACATCTTCCATATGGTCCTCCTGTTACGCTTTTGCGTGAAATTAGAAATTAGAAATTGGAAACTTGAAACTGGATGCTGGATGTTGGATGCAGCGCCTTTTACATCCATTAGCCGACTTTAGGCATCTTAGGCACTTTAACTCATTTTAAAAGCAGCCGCAGGTTTCGGGTTTCAGGGGTAAGCAGCACCAGAACCGAGAACCCAGGACTATTGAACCTTTAGATTCTGTGCGAGACCTCTAATTTTCAAGTTTGATTTTCAAGTTTGATACGTTCGTAAAAAGTCTCCAAGGCTGTCACTCCCGCGAACGCGGGAGTCCAGTCCCGCCGCCGCGGGATGATTTTCCTGGATTCCCGCGTTCGCGGGAATGACGAAAAGGGATCAGTGACTTTTTATGAAGTTGTCAAGTTTTCAGCATCCAGTATCCAATGTAGGTTACGGATTTTTCTAATTTCCAATTTCTAATTTCCAATTTCCCCGCTTAAAAACGGGATTTCCGCTTCGCTACAACAAGTTTCTTACGAGGCCTTCCGGATGGTGACTTTGGTTTCATTAACAGCAGCGGTTGGCCCCAGATCACTGATTACGGCGCGGTGCAGCCGGTTGACCCCCCCCTGATCATCTTTCCATACAGAGGGCCCGAGTTCTGCAACGTCCGGACGGGTGAATTCCGATGCCCTTAAAATGGCCTCCAGACGGTCCAGGGGACTAGAGACCCAGACGCGCTCGCCCTCTTTCAGATCCATCTCTGCCATGGTTTTCGGGTTTAAGGAGACAGTCGGAATCGTTTCCGCATCCTGGTCTAAGAGTTGGGTGTTCAGCAGAGATCGTCTCTTGACCATCAGAAGAAAAAGGCCGTCTTCCTCGTCCTTTCTCCCCGCATAGTCTGTAATAAACTGGAACTTGCCGTCCTTTGTGCGAAAAACCCCGTTCTCATAGGGGATAAGGGGCTGTACTCTCTTGACCGGCCCCCTTTTCACAGCCTCCATGGAAATATCCATGTCATCCAATAGCGCCCATGTGCGGCTGATCCATTTCCACGGTTTACCCTGTAACGCTTCTCCAAACCCGAGTTTCTCGGCCAGACCCTGGAAGATCTGCATGTTGCTGCGCGTTTCGCCTTTTGGTTTCACAGCTGCGGTCACAGGACCCATATAGGAACTCCCGTGGCTGTACATGACATCGTCCTCTTCCAGGTAAGTGGTGGCCGGAAAAATCAGGTCGGCGCACCGGGCCGTGGCAGTCATGAACTGTTCGGTGACGATAACGAAATCAAGGTTCTGTAAAGCCTTTTTCATATGATTCGAATCCGGTGCCGAGGCTACAGGATTGAACATGGAGATCCACGCAAGCCGAATGGGTGGATCCTGAGCTTCCTCGATCTCCCGGGCCAGGAGGGGAAGGAGGAGCCTACGCGGCTTTAAAGGAGTCAACCCCCTTGCCGCTGCTTTGGCCATCTCCTCCTTGAAGACTGCTGTGTCGAAAGGAAATTCCATATTGAAAAAATTGGCGCCACCCCCCGGGATACCGATATTTCCGCTCATAAAGACCAGCGCATGAATAAGACGGCTGTTGGCGCCACCCTCCTTCCACCAGTTCACCCCCAGCCCCAAAAACGTGGCACATGGCTTATGGCCCCAGTAACAGGAGGCCAAATGCTTTACCTGTTCCCGGCTCACATCGGCCCTTTGAAGGAGCTCCGCTTCCTCGTATTGCTCCAGCATGGCCAGGTAAGCTTCCCATCCCTCGGAACGACCCTTGACAAAATCAGGGACCTCGTCCCAGCGATGTTGAATTTCTTTTGCCACCGCCATGGCGAGATACCCGTCCCCACCCGGTCTGGGCGCGATGTGATGGTCTGCTAATCTTGCTGTTTCACTGTATCGGGAATCGACCACGGTGAGCTCTGCACCGTTTTTCCGGGCTTCCCTGATAAAGGGGAGCAGATGGACATGGGTCACTGCAGGATTTCTGCCCCATACCACGATACTGCCGGAGTTCTTGAGATCCTGGGGTTCGTGTAAAAGACAGGCCCCGAAGTCATGTTCCTGGGCCGCCTGCAGGGCATCGATGGAAATGCCCCCCCTGGTCATGGTGCTGCCCCCGAAGTGGATCCAGAACATGCGCGGCATAATGAGGTTCAAAAGAGAAAGAGACCCGGAGTATTGTGCCCATAGGGTTGACAAGGGTCCGCTCTCCGCGCGTATTTTCGTAAGCCTCTCGGCAGCCGTGTCCAAGGCCTCATCCCAGGAGATGGGGAGAAACCCATTACCGTTGCGAAGCAGGGGGGTCAGGATACGTTCGGGGCTGTTGTACCGTTTGAGATAGTTGGTCCCCTTGACGCACAGGAAATTCCGCGTGATGGGATTTCGAGGGTCGGCCCTGTGAGAGATGATCCGGCCGTCTTTCACGGTGAGCATGATGCTGCAGCATGAGGGACAGTCACGAGTACATGTTGTGGGGATCTTCTTTTCCATACGATGGGCTATTTTTCCGTGATGATGTGGTCATAAAGATCACGCTTGTCAATGATCCGTTTTGCCTTGAACTGGGTCCTCTCGATACTGTTCGGCTCCTTCATCTGCACAACGGTCCTGAGACCCCTTGCCTTTAATACCTTTTCCAGTTGGGCCTTTAATCCGGGAGCATCGCCAGGTTTCACATCAGGGGCATATTCCGCCTGGACGATGAGCTCATCCATGGTCTTTTCCCGGGTGATGATAATGCGAAATTCGTCACCAAACCCCTTTATGGCCCTGATAGAATCCTCTATGGCGCTGGGGTAAACATTTTCCCCACGTACCACGAACATATCATCTGCACGGCCGTAGACACCTTTGGGAAACCTTGGATATGTTCGGCCGCAGGGGCAGGGATCATCGACCCACATGGAGATATCTCCCGCCCAGAACCGGATCATGGGTTGTGACGTACGCTCCAGATGGGTATATACCGTTGCCCCCTCTTCTCCATATGGGAGCCTTTTCTTTGTGTCCAGATCCACCAGCTCTGAATAGACAATATCCTGGTAGAGGTGCATGCCCTGACGGTGGTTGCATTCGCAGCTGGCCATCCACGGGGTCATCTCGGCCGTTGAACCGGCATCAATACAGATCCCTCCGTAGATCTCCTCGATTCTCTTTTTGGTTGAAGGAACCCCGGCACCCGGCTCGCCCGAGAAAAAAAGGATCTTGAAATTGAAATCCTTCAAGGGGTCAAATCCTCTTGCCAGGGCTTTTTCGGCCAGATACAGGCTGTACGAGGGTGTACCGTAAAAGGCGGTGGGTTTTACCTCCTTCATCCATTCCAAGGCCCTGTCGGACTGGCCGGGAACACCGGCGCCAAAGGGAAAAACTGTTGCACCGAGACGTTCGGTCCCTAAAAGCGCCCCCCAGCTCCCTAAATAGAGGCTGAAAAAAGAGCCAATGAAAACCGTATCTTTCGGACGAAGCCCGAAATTCCACATGATCCTTGCATGGGCCTCAGCTATCCGTTCCACATCCCCTTTACTGATGGAAAAGGCTGTGGGTTTTCCGGTTGTACCGGAGGTTCCGTGCACCCTTGCAACCTCTTCTTGCGACACACAGCAATTGCTGCCAAAAGGAGGGTGTTCGATCTGATCCTGCCGGATCTCTTCCTTTGTCACAAAGGGAATCTTTTCAAAATCGTCGAGAGAACGGATGTCTTCGGGTCTGACACCCGCCTTGCCCCACTTTTTTTTGTAAAAGGATGAGTTTTCATAGGCATATTTGATTTGTGCCTGCAGCTTCGGAAGGATGACCTCCTCCTCCCTCTGCGCCGGATCCATGGTTTCCAATTCCCTGTTCCAGTACGGCGAGTCATCCGGAGGGATAAAAGAGCGATCGTATTCAGGGGGCCATTCCATTAACTTGTCCTTTGTCATCATAACACCTCCTTGTTAGTACCCATCCATAAATGGCTATTTTTCTCAATTTCTGCGTCATATTCGGATTTTAATCCTCGAAATACTTCAACGTATTCCTGTGGTTAAAATCCTCATCTTCCTTGACCTTGCAAAAACTATCTCATTTCTGGATGGATACTAGATATCTTATAAAAAAAGCAGGGCAAACTGCCCCGCGTAAACTGCACTGTTATCATGAAAACAGGTTTCAGGCGTAACCGCCATCCAGTATCGAGTATCCAGTGTGGGTTTCAGGTTTTTGCAATCAACAATCATCAATCGACAATCATCAATCCAAAGAGTCTCTCAATACCTGATACAATCTGGTCTCTTGTAGATCCCGGCAAAAACACCCCGTCAAATCCAATCTCCCTGAGCCTTTCTCCATCTGATGGCGGGAATACGCCACCCATCAGAAAGACGACTTTATCCTTCAGCCCTTTTTCCTCTGCCTCCTTTAAAAGGGGCATCCCGAGGGTGATATGTGCTCCCCCAAGGGAACTTACTCCCACCACATCCACATCCTCCTGGATGGCAACGTTGATGATCTCCTCGGGGAGCGCGTTACCGAGATAGACCACCTCCATCCC
>JACKQG010002217.1_pt1 | contig 25658 bp, 21 predicted proteins | sample 8237621 | NCBI WGS metagenome assembly JACKQG01 (sample SAMN15677084, study PRJNA649215) | marine metagenome | biome: marine; feature: Black Sea; material: saline water; isolation source: suspended particulate matter (SPM) from the Black Sea western gyre | collected 2013-06-09/2013-06-10 | depth... | reverse complement strand
AGTATACATAATAACTATTTTCAATCTGGAGTGGGATATATATTTCAATTGGAGAATTTAACGACCGATTTCGAAATTACAAAATTTTCTAATAATAACAATATTTCACCGTCAGTTTCTCTGGGAGTAGAGTTTTTCCCCTGGTTAAAGGGTGGCGTAGGTAGAATGATCTCTCAAATACCAATTAATTTTACATTGAATTATTCAGATTTTGAATATAGCCTCGGATCTATTTTTACCACACATGATATTGCAAATTATGCAATTGAACTAAGTAGTGAATTGGTGGAAATTAAATATTGTTTCACAGGTGACTATTGGAAGATTGCCAGTGATGATACCTTACGAGAAAATATAGCTTTTGAAATTGGTGCATCCCGTAATCATAACTTAAGGGGAGAATTATTGCTATCAAAAAAACAAAATATTATTTTGGAATTATCCAATCAATTGGATGTAACTAAAATTGACTTCCTAAATGATTCTGAGAACTCATTTTTAAAGGTGAATAAATTCAGCTCTGATAATTATAAGTTCTCACTCAACTATCAATTTCATTCCATAAATTATTTCTGGAAAATTGGATTTGTTAAACAACAATTAACATTATTAATGTCAAATAGAATTCGACCTTCTAGGATAAGCACAGATTTGGAATCATTTTATAATTCTGCAGCGATTTTAAATAATAAAAATACGGGTGCATTAATTCAGAGAGGCATTTCTCTCAATTTAAGCCCTTTAAGAAAAAATAAAATAAAACTCTATTACCAGGTTGATTGGATAAGCGATTCTTATGATATTAATCTCAATACCATCTCTTTATCCTTATTGGGTGGAATTCCTAGTTTTTATGATGATCAATATTTAAATATCATTAGAAAGGATGCAATTATTATATCTTGTGGTTTTAATTTGATCCAAAATAAATGGGGATTACAAATGGATATTTCTCAGCATGTTCCTTATTATATTAAAGTTAGGAAAGTATATCCCCAAGAAATATCAGATGATAAAGTAGGAAGTTATGGTGGAGGGCTTTTTCAACTAAATCTCACAAGATATTTAGATTGATGCATTTTATTTCCCAACCTGTTTCAGCTATTGGCTGGAAGACCGTACTCCCTGCAAATTACCCATAAATTTTAGGGAGTATTTTTATGGTAGATTTAATAATTGTCCTCATCAGTCTTATTATCGGTATCACAATTGGGTGGATATTAAAAGGCAAAAGCCAGCCTGCAGACAGCAGTGAATTGCAGAGTGAAATAAATAAATTGACAGGTGAAAAAGCCAGCGCTGAAGCTCGGCTGGAACAGTTAGATGAAACCAAAAAGGGGATGGAAGCTGTTTTCAAATCTCTTGCCTCCGACATTGCTAAGGAAAATAGGAAAGACTTCTTAAATCTTGCCGGGGAAAAATTTAAGGACATTTCCAAACAGGCGGATGAAAACCTCACCAAAAAGAAAGAACTCATTGACCAAAATTTGGGGGAAATGAAAAAAACCCTCAAATCCCTCCATGATCAATCTGTTACATTAACAGGGAATCTAGAAACCAGCAGCAAAGAAACCCAGAAGCTGCAGGAGTCCACTAATAAATTAAGAGAGATTCTATCCTCCTCACAGAAACGGGGGCAGTGGGGAGAACGCATGGTGGAAGATATTTTGGACTTCATCGGATTTATGGAAGACAAAAATTATGTGAAGCAAACCCAGGTTGAGTCAGGTGAAAAACCCGATTATACCTTTTTCCTTCCCAAGGAAAAGAAACTCAATATGGATGTAAAATTCCCCCTTGCAAGTTATGAACGCTTTATAAATTCGGAAATTGATGAGGAACAGGAAGGTCATAAAAAAGATTTTCTGCGAGATGTCAAAATTCACATTAAAGCAATAGCCGGGCGGGCATATATCAATCCCGCTGAGGGTACCCTGGATTATGTGTTGATGTTCATCCCTAATGAATCCATTTATGGTTTCATCAATCAGGAGGATACTCAGCTTATTGATTATGCTTTAGAGAAAAAAGTTCTGCTATGTTCTCCACTTACGCTGTATGCTATGCTTTCACTTATTTATCAGGCAACCCGCAATTTCGCCATGGAAGAAAAAGCCACTGAGGTCATGAATCTGCTGAATTCATTTCGGCTTCAATGGGATAAATATGTTGAGGTTATGGATAAAATGGGTCGTAGCTTGGATACTGCCAAAAAAGATTATGATATTATGGTAGGTACCCGGAAAAATCAGCTGGAAAAACCACTCAGTAAAATTGAAGAGATTACTTCTGGGGGTGAAGTGATGGAGTTAGAGGAGTAATTTATCAACAACTTGGAAAAGTCGTTGACCTAAAATTAATTAATCACCGTCTGTGCTTTATAAATCGACTGGATCTTATTGGCAGATTCGCTGAGATGGGCATTGGTATAATCGTCAAAATCTCCCAATTCTAAAGACTCTTTGATAATTGCATGCAATTTCCGAAGACTGGCTCGTGCCAGAGCAACCGCATCCGAGTGAAAATATCTCTTTTTATTTAACAAAATAATACTCAAAACCTCAATGTGAGATTTCTGTAGGTCTCTACGGAAGCTGTTTATGTTTTTATTTTGTTCCAGTTCTGTCCAAAGGGATGTGGTAATTTTCTGGAAATGTTCAGTAAGGGTATAAATGGATTCACCCTTAGGAAATTTTAATTCATTATCTCGAATTCGCGCAAAAATTCGGGGGTGGTGCAGGCGGTATATACTACCGGATTGAATAAAGCGTACATAATCATGAATGGGATAGTCAATGCGACTCATTCGCCAAACAGTTCCCTTAAAATCCCAACCCCTTTCTGGAGCCAGTTTATTCAAAAGTTCAGGATCAAAATCAAAGGTATCCTCAGCCAAAATATTTTCTAAAATAAAATTAAGAGCTTCCCTTTGTTTAGCTGCAGGGACAATTGTAAATGGATTATCTCCACCTGGGTCCCCTACGTGATGACGGCTATGGTGGATACCTCCAATATATTTTGCAATATTGCGTGCAGCACTTAAATAATTCCGCAATCCTCTACCAAACACTCTCCGAATTTTAGAATATTTTTCACCTGGTTTCTCAAAATATTCTGGAATAACCTCAAGCAGCTCCTCTGACATGTCAAATCGTTTCTGGTAGTATGCCATGGGGTCATTGGTTAAATCCCATGCACTTGAATGGGGGTCCATACCTCGTGTTGATTGCCCAAAAGTGTCTTCGTCCGTCCCATATCGCAATAATGGATCTGCAGAACGTGAGGCAATGGACTCTAGGAATTTTTCTTCAGAATGCCCTGATCTGTCTGGTTGTTTATAGGCATATTCAATAGCCCAATAATCATAAGTCCCTGGTTTGGTTTGAAAAAAAGTTTCACCATCAAATACATTAATTGGTTGATAATCCATTACCGATCCACTAATTCCATATTTTTGAGTAAAAGCAGGATCACTTAACTGTTCAATTGAGTAAATAGAGCTGGCTTTAAAATTATGCCGTAACCCCAAAGTATGCCCCACTTCATGCAAAATAAGATCTACAATTCCATTATGGATATACTTTTGTAGCTCATCGTCAGTCCCTTCAATTATTCCGGTTGTGGTCATTTCATCCCATCCCGATGCCATTTCATCTCGAAGATGATCACCATATTGACACATTTCAGAGGAAAATTCTTCAATAGGTTCTTCCGATTCAAAATCCATGCTTACCTGTCCCAGAATTGGGGCAACAAATTCTGTTTGTGCACGGTACATGGACCTCACAAAATCGGCGCTAATCCTAATATCTGCATCGTAGAGTTCCCCTGTATATGGGTTTGCTCGGGAAGGTCCAACAGCATAGCCTGACCCGGGTTGGAACATCCATCTTATAGTATTATAACGAACATCGGCAGGATCCCAATCAGCATCATCCGGCATTTGCTTAACCACTACCGCATTTTTAAATCCAGCTGCTTCAAACGCTTCATTCCATGCTAAAATTCCCTCTCGAACAGCAGCTCGAAGTTCATAGGGAATAGAATTTTCCAACCAATAAACTATGGGTTCTTTAGGCTCAGATACTTTTGCCTGGGGGTTTTTCTTTTCCAAATTCCAGCGATTTATATAGCGGATATAGGGAGAGTCCTGTCGGACATCTGTATAGTCTTGAAAAATGGTTGTAAAGTGACCCACTCTATCATCAGCCAGGCGAGGTTGATAGTCCGTTTCAGGAATCGCTGACAGGCTCACATGATAATTAACCGAAACGCTGGTGGAACTTGGTAGAGTATAAATATACTTTCCCTTTTTGCCCTTGAAATGCAGAGAAATTTCAATTTCAGTATTAAATGGGAAAGATTTTAGGTCTTCAAAATAACTGTCCTTTTTGTCAAAGCTATAAATACCCTGACTTTTCCGGGTTATTTGTTCAATATCATAAATAAAGAGTGTACCAATATCCACTAAAATTGCTCCACTTTTAGGATGGGGTTTACTCTCGATTTTTGTGGATGAAAGAATAGAATTTGAGGTGTGTCTTTCAACAGATCTGCGGAATGGAGAATCTTCGTCCGCCCGAAATTTCACGTTCACATTCACCAATTGTACACGTTCACCCACCTGCTTAAACATGAAGGGGTATTCATCTAACATGGAGCTTCCATCCAGATAATATCCATCACCAGATTGTCGGGTGAGACCTGCCAGGTATATTTTTTCAAATTGGTCAGGATTAATTGCCAGGAAAGCTTTGCTAATTTCTTTTTTCCAATAGAGAGTGAAAAGTCCTTCTATTTTTTGGTAATCTTTGATTACATTTTTGAAGGTATTTTTACCACCATTTTTCTTAGATTTGAGTGGTTTTTTATGATGAACTTTGGTGGTGTCATTCAATAAGAAGTCGATGTTGAGGTCGGTGTAGGGGTCAGCAAAGCACAGAGCTAATGGAATAAGACCTGTGAAAAGAAAAAGGGAAAGTATTCTAATCAATTTAGTCATTCGAGAGTAAACAAAATTACATTAATTCTGTGGTAATTCATTCATAATATTTATTCCCAAATTGGTTCAAATCAGATTTTCAATTTGAATGGATTTCATTATTTAAAGGATTAATTTTACTTTTTCCACCAATTCTTCAACCTCTGATTGGGTGGCTGCTTCAGCATAGATGCGGATTATGGGTTCAGTATTTGATTTACGAATATGTATCCAAGAATTTTCCCAGCTGAGTTTAAGCCCATCTGTTTTATCAGGTTTAGCATCAGAAAAATATTGTTCTATTTTATCTAATATAGATTGAGGATCAACAGACCCCAGTCCAATTTTATCTTTAACCATGACAAATTGAGGCATTGATGTAAAAATTTCACTCACTTTTTGAGTATCCTGAGCCATGCGGTGTAAAAACATTGCAGCAGCTACTAATGAATCCCGTCCGTAATGGCTCTCGGGTAAAATGACGCCGCCATTTCCTTCACCTCCCAGCTCAGCGTTGACTTCCTTCATTTTGTTTACAACATTTATCTCCCCAACAGCTGACCTGATTACAGAACAGCCATATTTTTCAGCCACCTTATCCAGTGCCAAAGTTGAAGAAAGGTTTGTTACTAAAGGATTACTGGAATTAGTGGTATTTAAAAAGCCATCTGCACAAATTACGAGGGTATATTCTTCACTAAGCGGATTACCATTTTCATCCACAACAGCCAAGCGATCACCATCAGGATCTGTTGCAAACCCCACATCTGCATTATGAAATTTAACTGAATCCCCCAGTTTTTTAAGATTCTTTGCTAATGGTTCTGGTCCCCGTAGGAATTCTCCATTGGGTTCGCAAAATAACCGATGAACCTTGCATCCCAGCGCTTCAACCATTTCGGGCAATGCTAATGAGCCAGCGCCATTTACAGCATCCACCACTACTGAAAAAGTCCGGTTTTTTACTGCCTTTGAATCAATAATAGATAAATTTAAAGTATGTTCAATATGTGGTTGAAATCCATTATCAACTTTTTTAAATGAGCCTGAATTTTGGTGGGAAGACGAAATACGATCTGCAATTTCAAATAAGCGATTATTTTTTTCACCATTGAGAAAACAGCCGTCTGCATCAATAAATTTTAAGCCATTCCACTGGGTTGGATTATGACTGGCAGTTATTACGATGCCCCCAGCCATTTTATTTTTTTCCACCAGAAATTGTGCGGTGGGTGTGGGGATGACTCCATAATTGACCGCATTTCTCCCACATTGGCTGAGAGCTTTACATCCCGCATCAATAAAAGAATCACCATGGGGTCGGCTATCCCGAGCTATGAGAATTTCACCTTTACCTTGAATCTCTGAAAATGCCTGAATATGTTGCATTACTACTGAATCGGTGAGGTTGTCCCCAACAATACCTCTAATTCCGGAAATTCCCCGTATTAATTCCATGGTCAAAATTAAAACGAAATAAAGGTGTATAAAAATGGAACAAAAAAAATCCAGACATAATCTGGATTTTCTTTTTTATTAAGTTGGTTTCGCCTGAGAGAAAAGCGTAGGACGATATGGAACTCGTCTTCGTTTACTTCTCTTGGCAATTTTTCGTGCTTCGCTGGGTTTGATGTAATAGGCTCGCGCCCTTACATCTCTTAGAATTCCAGCTTTTTCCCACTTCTTTTTAAAGCGTCTTAAGGCTTTTTCAAATGGTTCATCTTCTCGAATTTTAATGCTTACCAAAGTAGTATCTTACCTCCTCTCAATTTATCCTAAATATTGTCTTAATTTTCTGCTTCTTGAACGATGTCGCAGACGGCGAATTGCCTTTTCTTTTATCTGTCTAACACGTTCCCGGGTCAATCCAAATTCTTCCCCAATCTCGTTCAGTGTAAGGGCATAGGAATGACTGATACCAAAATACATTTTTATAACTTCCCTCTCCCTGTCTTTCAGAGTATCCAATGCCGCAGCAACTTCTTCCTGAAGAGAGTCCATCTGCAATTCTTGATCAGGTTCAGCGGTGGCTCCATCAGGAATTACATCCAACAGACAATTTTTGTCTTCATCTGAAAATGGTGTGTCCAGGGAATGGTGCCTCCGGGAGATCCGTTGTGCATCATTAACTTCATTGGGTTTCATTTCTAATTGCCGTGCTAGTTCATCTGCACGGGGGGAACGCTCGAATTCCTGTTCCAAACGCTCAGCTGCTTTATTAATTTTGGAAATGGTACCCACCCGATTGAGGGGTAATCTAACAATTCTGGAATGCTCAGCTAAAGCCTGTAAAATAGACTGGCGAATCCACCAGACCGCGTAGGAAATAAATTTAAAACCACGGGTTTCATCAAATCGTTCAGCGGCTTTTATGAGTCCTAAATTTCCTTCATTAATAAGGTCTGTTAGTGGAAGTCCCTGCCCCTGGTAATCTTTTGCAACACTTACAACAAACCGTAAATTGGCTTCAGTGAGCTCTTTTAAAGCCAGACGATTCCCCTGCTTAACTAAAATTGCAAGCTCAACTTCTCTTTGAGGAAGTAGGGGCTCAAATCGACTAATTTCCTGCAGATATTTACTGAGGGATCGATTGGCATCACTCCCTAATTTTTTAATTTTCTTTTCAAGCTTGGCAATTTTTTTCTTTCTCTGAGCACGCTTCTTTTCCTGCTCAGCCATAAGCAATTCTTCTTCTTCTGTTAGAACATCTTGAGTATCTTCAGCTTCTAATTCTCCCTCTCCCATTTTGGTAGGGATTTGATCCTTTAGTTTTTTTGCTTTTTCTTTTGCAGTTGGCTTCTTTTTTGTATCAGGTTTAAATTTTGCTTTTGCCTTTGGAGTAGTCGATTTTTTAGCAACAATATTTTTAGGAGATGTTTTTACAGGAGCTTTCTTTTTTACTACAGTCTTTGAAGCAGCCTTCTTTTTTACTTGAGTTTTAGTTTTAACAACAGCCTTTTTCTTTGGTGCGGGTTTTTTGGCAGTAGCTTTTTTAGGGGTCTTTTTTGCAGTCGCTTTTGAAACTGTCTTTTTAGGCGCGGCTTTTACCTTTGCAGGTGTTTTTTTTGGTGCAACTTTTACTTTTTTTGTTTCTTTGGTCTTTTTTGCCATCGAATTCCTCTAAATATGAATAGAAAATTAGCCCGATATATTAATATGACGTTTGATACTTATCCAACAAAAATCAGATTATAAATCTGAATAAATCCATTGGGACTTATTTCTTCAGGCCGGCTATTTGCCCATTTTTCAATTTTCCCTGATTTATAAGCTTCTGGTAAATTATTTTTTAGCTTCTTCCTCCGTTGAGAAAAAGCTTGTTTTACCAAATTTGAAAAATTGTTAAATTCCGGCAATTCTTTATCTTTTGGATAAAATGTTAATACAGCTGAATCTACATCTGGTTTGGGATGGAATACATTTTTCGAAACGATAAACTCAATCTTTACCTCACAATACACCTGGCACATAACAGAAATACGACCATACGATTTGTTGCCATGATTGGAAACAATCCGCTGTGCCAATTCTTTCTGAAACATAAGTATCATTCGTTCCCAATTCTGCCATGCTAACAATTTGAATAAAATGGGGCTGCTAATGTAATACGGCAGGTTTCCAATTATTTTTACCTCACCTTTAAGCTGATTCAAATCCCATTCTAAAATGTCCCTCTTGTGAATGGTGACATTTGGATAGTTATTTTTTTCCAATTGCGTTATAAGTAGAGGATCAATTTCTACTGCATGTATTTGCTTTGATTGATTACTTAAATGCCTTGTAAGTGCACCATCACCCGGTCCGATTTCTAATATATTATCGGATTGGCGAGGCTGTAGGCAATTGACAATTTTGGTGATGGTATTGGGGTCTCGCAGAAAATTCTGCCCCCATTTTTTTCGGAAGGGATGAGAGAGGTTAGTCATTAGTCAATTGTCATTATTTTTAAGTTTCAAACTATTTAATGACTTCACACCTGCTTCCTGTTTCATGTTTTCTGCTTCCCATTTACATAATTTTATTAAATAGATTTAATGCAGTTTCAGTAGTGGACTCCATCACCTCTTCCAGAGAAATTTCCTTCAGCTCAGCTATTTTTTCAGCTACATGGAGAACATTTTTAGGTTCATTCTGTTTTCCACGATAGGGTTTAGGGGAGAGGTAGGGGGAGTCTGTCTCTATCATCATTCGCTCTAAGGGGACTTCTTTCACTACATTTTCTAACTCTTTTACAAAGGTAATCATACCGGTAAAGGAAATATGAAAACCAGTTTCCAATATATTTTCTGCAAATTCTACGTCGCTGGCAAAACAGTGTATAACCCCTCGGTTTAATCCGGAGTTCTGAATTCCTTCAAGTATATCATCATCTGATTCCCGGCAATGCACTACAGCAGGCAATTCTAATGATTTTGACATTTCCAACTGTTCATGATACACTCTTCGTTGAACTTTTCTATCACTAAAATCATAGTGATAATCCAAGCCCATTTCTCCTACTGCTACCACTTTTGGATGCTGTGTAAATGCTTCCAGTTCATACAAATATCCTTTGGGAGCCTTATCCGCTTCGTGTGGATGTATTCCACAAGTGGCATATACAGCGGGGTACTTTTCTGCTAACTTCAGACATTCTTCAGAGGATGGCAGATCCACACCAATGGAGATAATCTTCTCAACTCCATTATTTTCTGCAACTTGGATTACCTCATCAATCCTGTCTGAATAATCCTTATAACTGATATGAGCATGGGTATCTATGAGCATGTATTTAAATTATTTTTTGGTCAAAAAATAGTTAGGGTATTTTTATCTAAGAATGTGAATCGATGACATCCACTCTTGAGAGGGGCATCACGAAGTGAAGGGGTGTGTTGAATGTATAGTTGGTAAAGTAAATAAAGCAAAAAGTTGATATATATTTTGAAGGTTTAAATTTGAAACCCACCCCTCGGCTTTGCCAGATTCCCCTCCTTGGATGGGAATATATATTTTGAGTTTTCTGCTAACAATTTAATGGTTTATATAGGTCATTCTATTATTATTCGGGGGAAAGGAGATTTTCCTTCACCTAATACAGATCCCGGCGTCAGCAATACAATATTGGTTTCATTTAATGGAATATTTCCTGCCCCCAAAATTTTTAAAATAGCGGTGGTTTTCTCAGGCATCACCGGATTTAATAGCTGAGAACCTATACGAAGTACATCTGCAGATAATGCCAGGGTTGTTGCAGCGGAACTGCCCGGAGTAGAATCTTCTTTAATAGATTTCCATGGAGCTTTAGCTTCCAGGTAGCGGTTAATTTTTCGAAGAAGGGAAAGGGTAGTTTCCAATGCATCATGTATTTTCAATTCTTGAATGAGTTTGCTCACAGATTTGGGGGTTATTTTGGCTTGGGCTATGAGTTCCAAATCAATTTCATTATAATCTCCACTTTCAGGTATTTTACCATCAAAATGTTTCTGAATGAGCATGGTTACCCGATTAACCAAATTGCCATAATCATTAGCTAAATCAGCATTATATCTTTTGATAAAACTTTCCATGGTAAAATTTGCATCCATCCCCAGCACCATATCTCGCATGAGGAAAAATCGAACAGAATCCACTCCATAATCATCAATGAGCTCTAAGGGGTTCACCACATTCCCCAGGGATTTACTCATTTTTGACTCTTCGTTCATCCACCATCCATGAGCAAGAATAGACTTTGGAAGGGGAAGACCAGCTGCCATGAGCATGGTAGGCCAATACACAGCATGGGTGGTGAGAATATCTTTTCCCATTAAATGATAATTAACAGGCCACCAATTTTGAAAAGTCGTCTCATCTTTTCCCCAACCTATGGCAGTAATATAATTTAGGAGTGCATCAAACCAGACGTAGGTAACATAATCCTTGTCAAATGGCATTTCAATGCCCCAACTCAATCGGGATTTTGGCCGGGATATGCAAAGATCATTCAGGGGATTACGGAGAAAGCCCAATATTTCATTTTTGCGAGTTTCCGGTTTTATAAATTCCGGATGATTTTCAATATGGTCTATGAGGGCATCCTGATATTTCGACATCTTGAAGAAATAATTTTTCTCCTTCAATTTTTTAATCTGCCGGAAATCACCTTCTTCTACTTCTTTTTCTGTAACAAATCGCTCTTCTGATACGGAGTAGAGCCCTTCATATTCATCCGCATAAATTTCGCCTTTTTCATAGAGGGTAGTGAGCAGTTCTTTTACGCGATCTGTATGCCGGGGTTCGGTAGTACGGATAAAGTCATCGTAATTAATATGCAGTTTTTCCCATAATTCCTTAAACCGTACTACAAATTCATCAACATGCGTTTTAGGGTCAACATTTCTATTGGCAGCAGCTTCCTGAACCTTTTGTCCATGTTCGTCAGTTCCGGTGAGAAAGTGTACCTCTTCTCCCATAATACGGTGATATCGTGCCAGCACATCTGCTAATATAGTGGTGTATGCGTGACCAATATGTGGCTTGTCATTCACATAATAAAGTGGAGTAGTAATATAGAATTTTGACATATTTCCTTGATGAGTTAACTATATAATTTAGAATGAAAGGATTAACTGATTGTATGTAAAACTTTCTCATTTGAACTAATCCCCCTACCCCCATAAAAACTCACCCCGCCTTCGGCACCCCTCTCTTTGAAAGAGAGGGGACGGGGGAGAGTTCCCATGTGACCCTAATCACAAATCATAGCTCTCCTTAATAAAAACTTCTAAATTCACTTAAAATCATCGTATATTCAAGGCTCAGAGGAGAAAATATTTTATTATAATGAAACGAATTTTATCAATAACCATTCTATTTTCAGCTTTATTGCTGGCAAATGATTTCAGTGAAGGACCTTACGGATCAAATTATTTTGATACGGCGGGTCCTTTTACTTTAGTGGATTTAAATATGGAATTAGGAGACGTTACTGGTGATGACATTGTCAATATTTTAGATATTATTTCTACGGTAAATTATATTTTAGGAAACGATGATTTCACAGCTGAGCAAATTATTCAAGCAGATATGAATTTTGATGGAACAATAAATATCCTTGATCTCATTGGTTTAGCTAATTTAATCTTAAGTTCCCAACCAGGTGCATGGGATTTTGCAACTCAATGGAATGGAGAAGAGAGTTATATTTTTATAACAATTGGTCCTACAAGCAGCACTACTTTATGGAATGCCAATGATGCTGATGACCTCTTAGATAATTCTCCGGACAATGTACATTATTTTTTCCTTTCAAATCGCTCAACTTATTTTGATGATGTACGAGTACAAAAAGGTGATTTTGATGTTTTGATAAGTGGTCTTTCTGAATCTGAGCAAGCCCATTGGAAAACCCATTTGCATTTTATTCCAGATAAATGTGATAGCCATGGTGATGAATTTACGGATGCTGTTTGCGGAATCCGTGCCATTGGTATAGACCGCTTTCAGCGTTGGAAAGAAATTGGATATTTAGGCAATCCGGCTAACTTCAGTGGAACCTATATGGGTTATATTGCTCACGAAGCTATTTATTATAATTATGAGTTTGGTGCATTGTATGATGCAGAAGGTAGTTATGATGAAATAACCGTTTTTGAGCGCGAACATTATACTGGGGGATGGGCAGCATCCATTTATAAAGCCGTTGAATTACCCTCGGATTCAGATTTGAACGGTTATAAAGGTTTAAGCGTTGAACTACTTCGTGGATGTCCCGATGGAAACATGAATTACAGTGATGCGGGCTGTGATGATTATGACAGAATTGCACATTTATATTCCTGTGAAGCAGACAGCTCAGGTTGCACAGAAATTGCCCGATGGATTACCCCCTTTGATCGCCAACCCCATTCTTTAACCGATATTACACCGTTTATTTCCCATTTAAGACCCGGAGGAGACAGGGTTATAAAATTTCAAGAATCGGGATGGCCAAATAGTTTATTAACCCTTCGTTTTAGGTTTCATCATTATTTACCTGAAGAAGATTATGAATATTCTCCAATGGAATATGAAAACGCCTGGAATGGAACGGTGCAGTTTAATCCACAATATGCAGATAACAGACCTCCGGTTGTTTTCACGCCTCCTGAAGGGGCTCAAAGGGTAGAATTGGTTGCCTATATTACGGGGCATGGTTGGGGATCTGCCGGTTGTTATAATTGCGCAGAGTTTTGTAACTCTCGCCATGATTTCACAGTAAATGGCGGAACATTAGAATTTCAAAAATCCCACCCGGAAGCAGGAGATAATAATTACTGCATGGAGTTAGAAACAATTGCTCAAGGTGTAGTCCCTAATCAATTTGGTACTTGGGGTTATGGTCGTGCAGGCTGGTGCCCGGGGATGGATGTAACTCCTTATATTACTGATATTACAGAATACATTAGTATCGGTGAAGAGAATATAATTCAATACGATGCATGTAGAGTGGTGGGAAATAATTGTGTTACTCCACCTACCTGTCAAGGCGATGGGTACTGCCCGGAAATTGCCATGTCATCCTACATAATTTATTCTTACTAAAAGATAAAATATTAAACCAAAAAACTTTCCCTTTCCCTTAAATGGTAGATAAATTTCATACCTTGAAATCCTTACAATTATCAATATTATATTTAGGAATCATTTATATGTTTTCCTGCAGTGAAAACCAGGAAATCCATATTTCAAAAACGGTGCAATTTGAAGGAAAAATCTATTTATTGGATTCTGATGATCCCTTTACTGGGATATTATATAATGAATATTCCAATGGACAGCGTGAGTATGAAGGGTATTATAAAAAGGGAAGCCCAAACGGTAAGCTAACCTATTATTTTGAGAATGGTTCAATAATGCGTGAGGGGGTTTTGAAAAGTGGTTCTCCTGCAGGGCGGTGGACGTATTATAACTCGAATGGCAGTATAAAAGAAATTAGAGATCACTAAATTAAATGTCAGAAAAAGCAGAATCATCATTTATTAAGTGGATATCCATGATAATCTGTACCGCATTGATGGTATTATATTTATGGCTGGTCTTGTATGTTTTTTAATGGACAATTATAATGTTTGACTGGCTCACCCTGGAATGGCTTATGGCAAATTTGGAATGGGTGGTTTTAGGTATGTTCGTAAGTTTGGGAATTTTACTTTTTTTTCCGGTTTTGCTCACCCTTGAATTCCGAAAATTAGGTAAAAAGGAAAAATAGTTAATGGAATCACTATATATCCTCATTGGTATTTGCTGTGGCATTTTTGTTTTGTTTTCACTGAGTGAAGTTGTGACCTTGAAGAAAGAAGTAAAAAAATTAAATGGAATCGTCACCCACCTCCTAAAAGCAGATCAATCTAAAAATAATAGTTCTGAATAAATTCAATTTAAATTCCTGTAAATAACTCATTTTTTCATATTTTATAATACCTGTAAATTAAAAACTAAGTTTCTTTGGAAATTTTAACCTTAACTTATAATTAATGACTGAATCTACACAACTATCGCAGGAGAAAAACTCCAAGGTATATACTTTATACTATGCTTTTTTTCTCATTCCCCTAATGATCACAATCTTTGGGGTAATGTTTTTTTTCATGTTTAAGGTGTTAACCTATGAAACAAATTCTCCTTATGAATATCTTACAAATGTGCAAATTGGTTCGGCTACTAAACGCTGGCAATCGGCTTATGAATTATCAAAATTATTATCAAACCCGGATTTAGTACCCCTGGATGCAGGGTTTAAAAATAAGATGATATCTGTTTATCAAAAATCCATTCATGATGACCCAATGGTGCGAATGTATTTGGCTTTGGCAATGGGCAGAACCGGACAGCAGGAATTTGGACCTGCATTGATTGAGGGATTGAATGATGAGGACATGGGTAGTCGCCTTGCTGCAATAAAAGCTTTGGGCATTTTAAGATATGAACCATGTGTAGCTCAAGTTCAAAAATTTATCCAGGATTCACGCTCTAATGAAGAGAAACTTGCTGCTGCTATTACACTAGGTTCATTGGGAGATACATCTGTAATTCCTGAATTACAGAATTTATTGGAAGATGAAGAACCTAATATTCGCTGGGACGCAGCCATAGCTCTGGTAAAACTTGGGGATGTATCAGGCAACCAAACGATTAATAATTTATTGGATAGATCATACTTAAATAATTTCAATGAGGTGGACGAAGAGGAAAAGGTGCAGGCTATATTGGTTGCCATTCAGGTCTCTTCTAAATTTCCATCTGACAATTTTATAACCAATCTGTTAAAGTTAGCTACCTTTGATCACAATATGAAAATTAGGGATCTTGCCATAAAAACATTAGATAAAACCTACAATAGGAAAATATAAATGTCAGATAAAGTAATACCAAAAGCATCAATTAATACAAATTCAGAGAGTGATCTGGATAGAAAGGGATTTCTAGGTTGGCTCTCAATAGGATGGCTTGCATTTGCAGGAGCAACAGGCGGTTTTTTCACCATAATGATACGCTTCTTATTTCCCAATGTATTATTTGAACCACCCCAATCATTTAAAATTGGTTTCCCGGATGATTTTGCAATCGGAAAGGTTGATACTCGATTTAAGAAAAAATATGCCGTATGGGTTGTACGAAATGAGGAAGGAATTTATGCACTCTCAACAGTATGCACTCATTTAGGATGTACTCCAAATTGGCTAGAAGTTGAGCAAAAATATAAGTGTCCCTGTCATGGTAGTGGTTTTAGAAAAACAGGAATCAATTTTGAGGGTCCTGCCCCAAGACCTCTTGAACGTCATGCTATATCCTTAGCATCTGATGGTCAAATAATTGTGGATAAAACTATGCGTTATAAATGGGAAAAGGGTGAGTGGGAAGCAGAAGAATCATTTTTAAAAATATAATTTATAAATAAACTAATGGCTGAAAAAGAAAAGAAAGAATCATTATTAGACAAGTTGGGTGAATCCCAAGTCTGGAAATCAATTATAAGGTCTGGTGTACCTAGAAGCAGACGACAGAGAATGTATGCAGTTTTGGGAAATGTATTTCTCCATTTGCATCCAGCAAGGGTACCCAAACATGCTGTAAAAATTGGATACACATGGTGTATGGGAGGGTTGTCATTTTTTCTATTTGTTGTGTTGACGATTACAGGAATTTTACTCATGTTCTATTACCGCCCAACCGTAGAATATGCATATACCGACATTATTGATCTAACTGAACAAGTACCCTTAGGAATTATGAGAGAACTCCACCGATGGGGAGCACATGCTATGGTCCTAACTGTTTGGCTACACATGCTGCGCGTATTTATGACCGGATCCTATAAACCTCCACGCGAATTTAACTGGGGTGTTGGTGTGCTGCTAATGACCATTACTCTTTTCCTCAGTTTCACTGGATATCTTTTACCATGGGATCAATTGGCAATTTGGGCGGTAACAGTTGGTACTAATATGGCACGGGCACACCCCTTTATTGGTCATGAGGGACCGGGAGCTTCCCTTTTGGCTATTGGTGATATAAATCTGGTTCACATGGGGTCGGATGTACGTTTTGCATTGCTTGGTGGAAGATTTGTGGGAGAAGCAACTCTTTTACGATTCTATGTTCTACATTGTATTGCAGTTCCGTTTATTGCCATGATTTTTATGGCGGTTCATTTTTGGCGAATTCGGAAAGACGGTGGTATTTCCGGTCCATTGTAAAATAAGGGATATTTATGAGTTATATTAAAAATCTATTTGATTTTCTGTCTGCACCTACAATTTCTTTTACCCTGCTGACAGTGGCATTCCCATTTATTTTTCCTCCAAGTGATTGGTTTGATAAGAAAAATAAACAATGGGGGATTTATAAGCTCTGGACAAATAAGGGTGCATTCTGGATTTTTATGTCCATCACTTTCTTTTTTGTCATTGGATACTTTGATCCCTATTTCAACCTCACTATGACAAAACCGGATAACATTCCCATTATCTTAATGATTTATTCCATGATATTTGTTATTTGGCTGGGCATGAAACAAGCCTATATTAATGATGCCAGATTAGACCGAGGAGAAAAACCAAAAGAGTGGAATGACCCTGATGATAAAGTATTGGTTTGGCCTGATTTAGTATATATTGAACTCATAGCCTTAATTTTATTTATGGTATTATTAATTGTATGGTCAATCTTAATTGGGGCTCCTTTAGAAGAACCGGCCAACCCGGCAGCAACACCAAATCCATCTAAAGCGCCCTGGTATTTTCTTGGGCTTCAGGAAATGCTTGTCTATTTTGACCCATGGATTGCTGGTATTATTTTCCCAATTTTTATTATTGTTGGTATGATGGCAATCCCTTATATGGATATTAATAAAAAAGGGGATGGGTATTATTCTTTTAAAGAACGACGTGTTGGCTATTTTATTTTCATGTATGGTTGGATGGTTCTTTGGGTATTCCTCATTGTAATTGGAACCTTTTTCCGCGGTCCAAACTGGAACTTTTTTGGACCGTTTGAATGGTGGGATCCCCATAAAGTTGTTCCACTTACTAATATAAACCTTTCTGAGTATGTATGGGTTAAACTCCTGAATAAGGGATTGCCAACAAGTATTCTTGCACGTGAGGCAGTGGGGTTTGTCGCTGTTGTTGGGTACCTATTTGTAATGCCACTTTTACTTGCTAAAACCAAGTTAAAAAAATTGTATGAACATTATGGACCTGTTCGCTATTCAACCTTAATGTTATTTGGCTTGACCATGTTTTCCCTGCCAATAAAAATGTATCTCCGGTGGTTATTCAATTTGAAATATATAATTGCGATCCCGGAATGGTTCTTTAATATTTAATTAAAATAGAGACTTAATTTTGAACGACGAAAGATATTGGAATATTAATAAACTAAATAAATGGTTTGCCATTTCCAGCATTATTTTCATGGCTTCCATAATTTGGATGTTTATAGATGATAATGATGATGATTTTAAAGTGTATCAACGAAAATTTAGGCAAATGGAAATTGAAAATGAAGAAAAAAAATTAATTTCTGAATTAGAAGCTGTAAAAGATAAGAGGATTAGTTATGAAAAGGAACTGGCAGGAGCTCAAACATCTTTTGAGGCTAAAAATTTGCAGCTAATAGAATCTGAAAATTTACTGCTTGATGCTAAAGCAAAGTTTTATAAAGCAAACATGAATTTTCTTAACCAAAAATCAATTTTAGATGCTGAAAAATTCAATTATGAAACAGCCATGCTTCATTTACATGTGGGTGATGACCCATATGAAATCGAACAAACATATCAGGCTGTGATAGATGAAGTATATAAGCTGAGGCTAATTAAAGAGGAAAAAGAAGCCGCGATGTTTGCCATTGAAGGGCAAATAAAAGAAATAAAATTAGAAACAAAAATTGCACAAGATGAATTAAATTCAGTACTAAAAGCTGTCAATTTAGTAGATAGAAAACTTAAACAAATTGACCGGAATAAAATGTCTATAGCTAATAAAATTGGAGATATTGTTCGTGATCTTCCTATATTAGATTTTATGGCTCCCTATTTTAAGGTTAAACAAGTTGTGCTCCCAAATATTAAGTATAATGTGAATTTTGCGTCCGTACCTGAAGTCGATCGGTGTAAAAGCTGCCATTTGGGAATTGATAATCCAGATTACAAAAATGCAGAACAACCATTTACTAGCCATCCCAATTTAGATTTGTACCTCACCTCCAGTTCTGCTCATACTTATGAGGAATTTGGGTGTACCAGTTGTCATGCGGGTAGAGGAAGGGGAACGGACTTTACTTCAGCCACCCATACCCCAAGCAGTCCAGAGCAGCGTACCGAATGGGAAGAAAAATATGGTTGGCACGAAATGCATCATTGGTTAAAACCCATGCTTCCTGTAAAATATACTGAAGCAAGTTGTTTTAAATGCCATCAGGAAGAAGCCAATATAACCCATGCAGATAAGCTCACTATGGGGCTCACGCTCATTGAAAAAAATGGCTGTAATGGCTGCCACACAATTAAGCCTCTGGAATCAGGGCGGAAAGCTGGACCAGATTTAGCACGAATAAATGAAAAGGTAAATAAAGATTGGGCTGCAAAATGGATTAAAGATCCCAAAGGTTTTCGGCATAATACCAGAATGCCCTCCTTTTTTGGTCAATCTAATAATTCTGATGAAGAGGATATTGAAAGAAATGATACCGAAATTTATACCATAGCTGAATATTTATTTCAGGATGGCGAAAAAATGACCCGAAAAAATGACCGAAAATATATGGGCAATGTAGAAAAAGGTCGGGAATTATTTAATGTGGTGGGTTGTCAAGGATGTCATATAACCGAGCCTGATCCAAATAATTTATCTGAAGATTATAATTTAAATAATTTACTGAAGAGGCATGGACCAAACCTAATAAATATGGGAAGTAAAACCTCTGCTCAGTGGGTGTATAATTGGTTGAAAGACCCCAATGAATACTGGCATGATACCCGAATGCCCAATTTGAGATTAAGTGATGAAGAAGCAAAGAACCTCACAGCTTTTTTGATGAATTCTACAAATCCTGAATTTGATGCAATGGAATCTATTCAAATGAATGACGAGATCCTTGATAATATTGCTTTGGGATGGCTCCGAAAAATGTACCCTGAAAAGGAAGCCAAATCGCGCTTAGAGAAAATGGCGTTTGATAAAAAAATTGATTATGTAGCTGATAAAAGTATCCGCTATTATGGATGTTTCGGTTGTCACAATATTCCTGGATATGAAAATGCCAAACCCATCGGTACAGAATTAACCGTTGAAGGATCAAAACCATTAAGCAAACTAGATTTTGGATACATTCATGATTTAGAACATACCAATTATGCCTGGTTCACTCAGAAATTGGAAAATCCCAGAATTTTTGATATGGGAAAAGCCTCACCACCGGAAGATAAATTACGCATGCCGAATTTTAATTTTAACCCTAAAGAAATTGAAGCTTTAGTCACGGCTATACTCAGTTTCTCTGAAGATGAAGTTGGTGAAAACCTACTGGCATCTAATCATGTAAGAGATGAAATGGTATATGAAGGCAGGAAGCTTTTAAAGGAATATAATTGTCAGGGATGCCATATTATTGATGGGTTTGGTGGACAAATTGCAGAAAATTATAGTTCCCCGGAATATGCACCACCCAATTTGAATACTGAAGGAGCGAAGGTGCAGCCTGATTGGCTTTTTAATTTCTTTTTAGAGCCGTCGCTAATTCGACCAAACCTTCAAGTACGTATGCCGTCTTTTAATTTGAGTGACGAAGAATGGAATGCCATCATTCGTTCTTTCCAATATTATGATCATCAACCCCTTGCATTTGAATCAGATTTTCATGTGAGCACATCTACCACAAAATATAAAGCGGGGAAAAAATTAGAAGAATTAGGTGCCTGTAATAATTGCCATTTTTATGGAACAACCTTTCCTAAACAGGGAGCCCAGACATGGGCACCAAATTTAGCTCTTACGAAAGAAAGGCTTCATCCGGATTGGGTAATAGAATGGATGGATGACCCCCAAATAATAATGCCGGGGACAAAAATGCCGGCACCATTCCTGCCTGATGAAGAAATGCTCAATACTCCCGGAGCAGTTTCTGATTGGGGGGAGCATGTGTTAAAAGTTGGAGGCGATAGGGAAATCATGCTGGAAGGTCTTCGAGATTATATTTATTCCATCAAAGGAAAAACAGATATCACCAAAGAAATCCAAGCATACTTTAAAAAAAATGGATATGATTTTGAATTGGATGAAGATGAGGACGAAGATGATGATTGGTAAAAATTATTAAGTTTTCTGAAATTAATTTGCTTTTTGAAAAAGTAAGAAAATAATTATGTGGGGATTAATGATTATCAGTTATTTATGTATCGCCATTTCAATTGTTCTATTGGCTCTTACTGGTTTACAAGGCTATTTTCAATTTCAATTGATTCAAGCCAATCACCCACAGTTTGCTTTGTTTTCGGCTATTTTCTATATGTTTACGGAAACATTGATCATGTTTTATTTTATTGGTTCCGGGACAGCTATTAAAAAAACAATTAAACTGGGGAGTGCTGATCCCACTCTGTATGAGAAAGTAAAGAAAACCAAAATGATTCTCTTTCCCCATTTAACCATGAACATGATTTTTGTTGGAATAGTTTTTATTTTAGGTGGTGCTGTTCAGACCGGGAGCGTTTCCGGCTGGATCCATGGCTTGCTTTTTGATTTGGCATTTATTCATTTTTTGTATGTAACCATTTTACAGCACCGAGGATTTAAAGAAAATGTGGAAATTATTGGTGAAATAGCAATTGTTGAGGAGACTGCAGCTAATAACTCCCCCGCCTGATGTATTATATCAGCAAAGGCTTCCAATTGGTGGGGTTATTGGTGATTGGTGCAGGCTTTATCACTAAATTCCCTCAATTAATGGATTATAAACTTCTGGGTATTGGTGCCATATTTTTCATCATGGGACTAGTAGTAAAGAAATTTGGATTAAGAAACAACTAACCAATACATCATGGCAAAAAAAACAACAGATCATTTTAAAGGCATTCCAGATTTACCGGACGATCCCCGGGTTAAGAAGAGTCGCCCAAAAATTATGGCAGTGGTGGATGAAGATAATTGTACCGGCTGTCAGGCTTGTGTTCCCTTCTGCCCAGTGGACTGTATTGAACCGGTGCCAAAAGAGAAATATGGATTTCCTATTCCGCCCGTTCAAGTACGTTTCAACGAATGTACCGGCTGCCAAGTCTGTGCTCGTGTCTGCACTAAACTCACCTGGGATGCCATCCGGCTTATGCCTACAGACACATTTGAAGAGGTGTATGGGATAAAGGTGGATTAGAGTAAAGTAAGCATCTTGCTTGTTCTCCTTTCACAATCAGGATGATTGAATTACACTTTCTCAACCAAGATGGTTGAGTTACTCTACTTTACAAACTATACGCTTTGAGGATGTTTCGGATTTCTCGTTCTGCAGATTCAGGGCGCCAATCCAATCCATCAAAGGCTTTCAGAAGGCGCCGTTCGGGATCTATGAGAACAGAACGGAGGGAATGGCCAATATCATTTTCTTCAATACCCCAAAATGACACCAATGACTGTCCCCCTAAGGTGAAGATATCATTTATATGGCCAAAACTGGAATAGATTTTTAAATTAGGGTTGGTATCAACCAAACTCCCATAATTTATTTTTAGGATTGAAGGAGTATCAAAAATATAGTCAAAACTCACCAGAAAAAATTCAATTTCAGGTATTTCATTAAAAACTTTTGCCAAATACTGGTTTTTTACCACAACAGCAGGACACATATTGGGCATGGGGCAGCGGGTGAAAATATAGGAAATTAGTCTAAATTTACCATCGGAATCAGATAGCTTTACGGCATTGCTGTCTAAATCTAAAAGAGTTACGTCGGTAAAGATTTTTCCTATATCCAAAGAAGTATATTCATCTTCCCAAATATCCTCTGTTTCAGGAAGTGTACCCTTCCCTAATAATTGGAATTCAGATGCAATGGCTCTTTTATCGCCCATAATTAACCTGAATTGTAAACTGTCTCCAACATTGAATTTGTTAATATCTAGGGTATCAGCAAGTTTAAAGGGCATGGTCATTGCCATCATAAACCCGGGGATTTCATCATGGTGAATAAGAAATTCATTGGAATCTTTCCGTACTTCAAGAATGGTACCCCGTACTGAATATGAATTATTGCCTGAGCAATTAATTAAGAATAATACAAGTGAAATGAGAATTATTTTTTTCATCTGAATAAAAAAAGGTGAGAAATAAAATTCCTCACCTTTTCTTAAATATTGTAATGATTATTTCTTTTTAGCTTTTTTTATAAAAGTAAAATCTTGAGTCGTTTCACCATCTCCAATTGTAACAGTTGCTTTTTCTGTTTTCCATTCTTTGGTTTTTTTATCCTTAAATTTTTCCTGCCAGGCAATGACTTCATATTCCCCAGGGGGAATATTATCAATTTTGAAACTACCAGTATCATCTGTAACGGCAAAATAAGGATGATCAAAAACAGAAATATAAGAGGTCATCCAAGGGTGAACGTCACACTTAATTTTAATAAAGTTTTCAGCCTTGTTAATTTTTATGGCTTTTTCTTTTACAACTTTCGGCATGGCAAAATTGAATTCTGAGTTAACTTTCGGCAACCCATGAATATTATGTAAAGTTGCATCAGAATTTTTGATGAGTAATTCCTGACCAGCCATTATACCCTGAACATGAGGTGTATAAACGCAGCCGCTTTGATCTATCACTGCCTGAGTTGTTGGGATTTTTCCTTCATATTTCACATTATTAAAATATACGATTACATTTTTTAGATAACCATTTTCACTCAACATGAAACTCTCACGATAGGCGGGTGTTTTATGGGCTGCACCACAAACAGGGTCAGCATCCATTTTTAAGGCTTTTTTCTTGGGTCCTTTTCCTTCAAAATTCACTCTGCCAGAAAGGGATCCCGCAAACATACTACCAGCAAAAATACTGGTAATAATTGCAATTGTCATTAATTTTCTTAACATCTTTTTTACTCCTGATTATATTTAAGTTGAAAAATTATAGCTTTAAACAGATAGGAAAATTAGGGGGTATTGAAATATTGTTCCAAGAGTTAGTATCATTTTAATAAAACGATTTTTTGACTCTCTGAATAATTAGAAGTTGAAATATTTATAAAATATATACCATTTGGATTTGCCATTGCATTCCAGACTATGGAATGAATACCAGCTGTTTGAAAGGAATTAAAAAGTAATTTCACGAATTTTCCAGAAATATCATATACTGTAATTTTCAGATTTGTATTTTCAGTTAGTTCGTATTCTAGATTGGCAATGGGATTAAATGGATTGGGATATAGCTTTGCAATTCTGAATTCATTAGGAGTTCTATATGTATTAATTGATAATGAATTGCCAGAACAGTCATATTGGGTGTAATCAGTTTGATATTCAGCATCGGTCGCCAGACAGCCACCATCTAATTCACAGGGGAATTTACAGCTGCTTTCTCCAAGTCGTAAAAAATGAGTAGAGGTTATATCAAAATTACAGGCATTTGGTATATTACAACCGGTATAATCATGTTCAACGGAATATAGTATATTGGCAAATTGTTCAGAGGTATATCCATTTCCTTGATTATATTCGTGAAAACCAACTCCACCACAATATTGAGATACAACTACTGGTTGAAGAAAATTATGTGATAATGGCAAATTGGGATATGATGACAAAGGGCACTCCGTAGAAAATTCATTTTGCGTCATTAAAAAACAGGAATCTGCCATTTCGTAAGTCCCCCAGAAATCCCCATGCTCATCTTGATTGGAATAAATATAGTCACCAATTTCTGCTATATTTTGTGAGTTACCCAATTTAAGTATTTCATTACTAGGATAATAGTCACCACCATATCCATGATAAATACAATTTCTGTTCTCACCATTTATTGCTGTATCAAAAACTCCATTACTATATCCGGGTTGACCTGGCGTATCACAAATAAGGTCTCCCCTAATTCCACATTCTTCCCCATTGACATATTCTTTTTTGAAATCATTATTAAACATCCAAATACCCTCTATGTGAAAAAGAGAAAAGTAATGCCCTAACTCATGAGGAAGAATTGCTATGCTGTTATTATCTTTTAGATCAGTATTCATGCCTGGAAAACTGGAATGTCTGATAGTAATACCAGGTGTATTTGAGTCCAATCCCCAAGGATAGGTGGACATACCTGAAATACTGCTGCATTCATCTGAAGTATCTAAAATACAGTAATTCATATATATATTTAGAGAATTGGGTATGAAATAATGTCTTCTGATAGATTCAACATTTCCTCCAACTCCAGTGGAAATAAAATTATAATCGTCATCTGAATGGGCAATAATAAGGAGAGAATCCAGGTTTGGGATAAATTTTATTTTCGCAGGTGCAAATTGTTCATTCAGAATTTTCAGTGCTTTATACCCTCGTTCCTGGCAGGATTCAAAATTAACATCATTATAACTCATTCCAGAATTAAAACCACCAATATAATTGCAAAATGACTTATTTACCTCATCTTCAATGGTGCGGAAAATATCATGAAAAACAATGGGGATAGAAATAGTATCTTGTGACATTCTATAAATCTCAGTGGTCATTTTTCTTCTAACCTTCTCCCGATTGGCAATAATTTTAGAAATATTTTCTGCTGAATAATTATTGAATAGTTCATCTGTTAGACAGGTCTGATTAAAAGCCAATGTAATTTTCTCAGGTGAATCAAAATTGGATGTATATCCAAATACATAGAAAATAACAATGATAAAATATGAGCGCAATTCCAGGGAACTACTTACACCAATAGCCCAAATGATGTCCCGCATTATCGATACAACTATAATGATATTCTTCGGAAAGACAATTATAAGATACATTAATATTACAATTATAAGGTAGTTCACATAATGTATTCGGCAATGTTGTAAGTTGATTAGAACTTATCCATAATTTATGGAGGTTGGTCAAATTAGCAATACTTTCTGGAAGAGAGGTAATTTTATTATTGGATGAGTACAAAACTTGGAGTTTATCCAGGTTGCCGATACTGCGAGGTAATGCCGTAAG
>JACKQG010000725.1_pt1 | contig 25659 bp, 27 predicted proteins | sample 8237621 | NCBI WGS metagenome assembly JACKQG01 (sample SAMN15677084, study PRJNA649215) | marine metagenome | biome: marine; feature: Black Sea; material: saline water; isolation source: suspended particulate matter (SPM) from the Black Sea western gyre | collected 2013-06-09/2013-06-10 | depth... | reverse complement strand
CGAACCAGGCGAACCAGGCGAACCAGGCGAACCAGGCCGGCCATGAGCACCCGCAGGACCACCGACCCAGGTGAGGTGGCCGACATCGAACATCAGGCGGAGGTGCTGAGCCGCCTCCAGTTCCCCGGCATCGTCACGCTCGAAGGCCTGCACCGCGACGGTGGAACCGTGACACTCCGACTCGGAGACGACCTGCCCACGTTGGGCGAACAGACACCGGCGAGCGCAGCGGAATGCGCCTACCTGGGTGCAGCGCTGGGCAGGACCGTCGGCGAGGTGCACCGTGCCGGCTTCGCACATCGCGACCTCCGGGCAGACACGGTCCTCGTGGACTCTGAGGGCCGACCACTCCTGAGCGGCTTCGACCGTGCGACGGAGGCCACCGCCGAAGTCCGGCAGGAAGACCTGCGGGCGCTGTTGCTGCTGCTCACCGGCCTCCTCGACCTGCTGCCTGCAACGGATGCGGTCGACGAGCGACGTTTCCGACGGCGCCTGGCGAGGACGCTGCGTCCACGCCGACACGGCGACGTGACCGACCTTTCGGGCGCCCTGGCGGAACTCGGCGCCGATTTCGACGAATACTCTTCCGGCCCGCCAGCCGATGCACCTGGCGACGACCTCCGCCGTCGTGTCAGGTCCAGGATCTCTCTGCCCCGCATGCGGGCCAGATCGGCAATTCTGGCCGTTCTGGCCGTAGCCGGCCTTCTCTACGGCGTGGGGATCAACAGGGAGTCCCGGCCCGTGCTGGCCCCCGACGGACCGGTCATCGAGTTCGACGGTCAGCGCTACCAGGTGGGCAGGCCCGGCGACGTAGCGGTGGTCGGCAACTGGGCGGACACCGACGGCAACTGCGACGGCAGTTCTTCGGTGGTGCTGCTCCGCCCGGCTACCGGCGAACTGTTCGTCTTCGCAGGATGGGCTGAAACCGGAGAGGTGCCGGCAAAGCTGCACAGCACCCACGGTGACATGTCGGGCCTCGAGGTTCTGTCCGGCGGCTGCGACGATCTGGTCCTGATCGGCAGCAACGGCACCCGATCCACGATCAGGATCGCCGCTGCGAACGGCCAGACCGGCTAGCAGGCCCCTCCAACCGGGCGCTCGCCCATCCAGATGCCGTGGGGTGCCTCAGGGAACCATGCCATGGTTCGTTCCTCGTGCAACGTGAAGCCAAGCCGTCTGGCTACCGCCTGGGAGCGGTGGTTGTCGGTGAGGATGCACGAGTAGAGGCGGTCCTCGCCGAGCACGCCGAAGCCGTAGTCACGGGCCGCCATGCCCGCCTCTGTAGCGAACCCGTTGCCCCAAAATGCCGGATCGAGGGTCCAGCCGACCTCCACTCCCGGCCAGTCGGCCCGCACCGGGTTGTAGAGCCCTGCCCGGCCCACAAATCGGCCTGTTGCAATCTCCTCGAGCGCCCACAGGCCGGTCCCCCGCAGTTCCCATTGGCCGAGGAAGGCAGCCATCTGCGCCCATGCGGAGTCGCGGTCGAACTCGGGCGGGGCGTGCATCCAACGCCGTACCTCGGGCGAATCCATCATGGCGAAGTAGTCGTCGAGGTCGTCGTCGGCGAAGGGCCGCAGGACTAGCCGTCCGGTTGTGACAGTCGGACACGCGCTCACTGCCGGATTCTGTCCGCTACGCGGTGCCGGGGTGGCAGCGGGCCCGCTTCCCTGCTGAACTCGCCGGATGGCAGACATGAGCGTCGAGTCCCCGGTTGCAGGCGTGGTCTGGAAGGTCCGGACCACGGTCGGCAGCACCGTGGCAGCAGGCGAAGTCCTGCTGGTCATCGAGTCCATGAAGATGGAGATCCCCGTCGAAGCGCCGACCGCTGGGACCGTCACCGAATTGCTGGTCGTCGAGGGGGACGCCGTCGGCGAGGACGATCCTGTCGCCCGCATCGCACCCGCCTGAGCGGGACCTTCCACCGATCAGGGCCGGTAGCCGAAGCCTGAAGGGCCCTCCGTCCGCAGCGGAGCCACCAGGTTGGCGAACTCGCACAGCAGGGGTCGGGTCCCACGTGGGTCGATGATCTCCTCGACGAGAAACGCCTCGGCGGTACGAAACGGCGAGCGCACGCTGTTGAGCCGTTCCGTGATCTCGGCCAGCAGCGCCTCCGGGTCGTCTGACCGCTCGAGGTCCGACCTGTAGGCGGCCTCCACTCCCCCCTCGACGGGCAGGGAGCCCCAGTCCCCCGACGGCCATGCATAGCGGTACTGGAACCGATGGGCAGGAGAGTGCGCTGCGCCGGCCACGCCGAAGGCCTTGCGCACCAGGATCGAGCACCACGGCACCGTGGCCTGGTACACGGCGGCCAGCGCCCGGGAGCCGTGCCGGATCGTGGCTGCACGCTCCGCCTCGGTCCCGATCACGAAGCCGGGGTTGTCGACGAGGTGCACCACCGGCAGGTGGAACGTCTCAGCCAGGTCGACGAACCGGACCACCTTCTGGGAGGCGTCTGCAGTCCAGCCGCCCCCGTAGTGGTAGGGGTCCCCCGCCAGCACGGCGACAGGCCACCCGTCGAGACGGGCCAGCCCGGTGATCGCCGACCGGCCGAAGCGGGCCCCGATCTCGAAGAACGAACCCCGGTCGAACACCGATTCGACGATGTGGCGCATGCGGTACACCTGACGCCGGTCTCGAGGCACCACGTCGAGGAGGGTGTCGTCGGTCCGCTGCGGATCGTCCGTGACCGGTCCCCGCCCCGGAAGTTCGTGGATCGATGACGGCAGGTACGACAGGAACCGACGGGCGTGTTCGAAGGCCTCCTCCTCGGAAGCCACCTCGTCGTCGACGGCACCGTTGCGGGTGTGGATGCTGCTCCCGCCGAGGCTCTCCTTGTCGACTTCCTCGAGGCCCAGCCGGTTCACGACCGGTGGACCGGCCACGAACAGTTGCGAGAGACCCTTCACCATGACCGAGTAGTGGCTGCTGACCGCCCGGGCGGCGCCCAGGCCGGCCACCGGGCCCAGGCACAGCGCCACGACCGGCACCGTGGCGAGGTTGGCCACGATGTGCTCCCACCCCGGGTTGGCCGGAACGTAGGTCCGGGCGCCCCGCCCGTAACTGCCCGTCGTGTTCTCCGACTGCTTCTTCGGGTCGCTGTCGAGCGTCTTGACCGATCCCCCACCGCCGGTGCCGTCGATGAGCCGGACGAGTGGAAGTCGCAACTCGAGCGCCATCTGCTCGGCGGCGATCTGCTTGGCGACGATCGAGGCATCGGCAGCCCCTCCACGCACGGTGAAGTCGTCGGCAGCGACCACCACCGTGCGGTCGTCGATGCGGCCCCGGCCGAACACGAAGTTCGAGGCCCGCAGGTCCACGAGGTTCCCCTCGTCGTCATAGGTCGGGGTACCGGCGATCTTGCCGATCTCGTGGAACGAGCCGTCGTCGAGGAGCAGGTCGATGCGCCTACGCACGTCGAGCTTGCCGCGGTCATGTTGGCGCCGGACCTTCTCGTCGCCGCCCATGTTCTCGGCGAGGGCCTCTCTGGTGCGCAGCTCCTCGAGCTCGGGGGCCCAGTTGGTGTCCGGGGATCCGTCGCCAGGAGGCCCGTCTTCGAAACGCACGCTCATGTCGGCCTCCGTTCGTTGAGGCCGCGCACGTTGTCGCGCAGGATCATGCGCCGGTCGCCGGCCCCGAACTGATCGACCTCGGGGAGGTAGTCGCACGGCTGCGGGAGGCCCTCGATGTGGGGCCAGTCGGATCCGAAGATCACGTGGTCTGCACCCATCAGCCCGACGACCTCGTCGACATCGTCCTCCCAGAAGGGGTTCATCCAGACATGCTCGCGAAACAGTGCCACCGGGTCCTCGTCGTACCAGTGGGGGGACTTGTCGGCCTGCTGTCGGAGCTTGCGGAACATCGGCACCAGGTAGTCGGAGCCGTTCTCGACCGACGCCACCCGCAGGTTCGGAAAGCGGGTGTACATCTTCTCCATCGACATTGTGATGAGCCAGTCGTGGGCGGCCCGTTCGATGTTGAATGCCTTGATCGAAGGTCGGGACGCCGCCGCCACCTTGCCCATCCGTGACGAGAACCCGTCCTCGGCGTAGCCCTGTGTGCTGTAGCCGCTGTCTCCTGCATGGGCGACGACTGTGATTCCCGCATCGTTGGCCAGCGACCAGAACGGATCGAACATGGGATCACCGGGAGAACGCGGTCCCTTGGCCGTCCACACCGCCGCTGGACGCATCACGATCGCGCGTGCACCCTCGGCAAGGCACCAGTCGAGTTCCAGGACGGCGAGGTCGGGGTCCGCCAGCGACAGGTACGGAACGGCGAAGATCGTGTCCTCGTAGGCGAAGCCCCAGTCCTCGAGGAGCCACCTGTTGAAGCCGACCATGAGGGCACCGACAGCCTCGGTGTCTTCCTTGAGGAGTTCCTCGTACAGGACGCCGAGCGTGGGGAACAGCCAGACCGCCTCGAGGCCCTGCGACTCGATCCTCCGCAGCCGTGCCTCCCGGTCGATGTACTCGGCGGGCAGCGGCTCGCGGTCGCGGAGCATGTCACGGGGGTTCCCGGCCTCCGGGTTGCCCCGGAAGTACTGGTACAGCGCTCCGGGTCTGGCGATCGGATCCCACGTGGGGTTGGTGACGGCGTGGCTGACCCTGCCGCCGACCACGTGGTACCTGCGGCCGTCCATCTCACACCACTCGACCACCCGTGGCTGCATCTCGGCCGGCACGTGCCGTGTGAAGGCGTCGGGGCCCTCGTAGTAGTGGTTGTCGCAGTCGAACGGCAGGAAGTCCAGTTCCGGTTCCATCGCAGGAGACGCTAGTGGGGTGGCCGGAACCCGGGCCAACGGGGGCGCAACGCTAGGGTCCCCACCGTGAGCAGCCAGTTCGCGGACCTCGAGACCCTCCGCTATGACGAGCGCGGGAGCGTTGCGTGGGTCACCCTCGACCGGCCCGATGCGCTCAACGCCTTCACGGCGACCATGCAGGAGGAATGCCGGGCGGTCTGGCGGTCGCTGCGCACCAACGACGACATCCGGGTCGTGGTCCTGACCGCTTCCGGCGATCGGGCATTCTGCGCCGGCATCGACCGCGACGAGCCGTTCACTGCGCTCGAGGGCGGAGCCATCTACGGAACGTCCAACAACTTCATGTACGACGACCCCGGCGATGCGCTGGGCCCCAAGGCCAACGACCTCTGGAAGCCCGTCATCGGTGCCATCAACGGAATGGCCTGTGGCGGCGCCTTCTACCTCCTCGCCGAGTGCGACATCCTCATCGCCGCCGAGCACGCCACCTTCTTCGACCCGCACGTCACATACGGCATGGCCGCCGTCTACGAGCCGATGAAGATGCTCACGAAGATGCCGTTCGGTGAGGTCATGCGCATGTCGCTCACCGGCAACGCCGAGCGAATCACGGCCGACACGGCGCTGCGCATGGGCCTCGTGTCCGAGGTTGTGCCGGGCGACGAACTCGAGGCGGCGGCAACCCGTCTCTCGGATTCCATCGCCGCCAACCCGCCGTGGGCGGTGCAGGGGACCCTGCGGGCGATCTGGGCCGCACAGGACCTCGGACGCCTTGCTTCACGGGAGGTGGCCGCCGCCATCTACGCAGCGGCGGTGGACCCCGGTGCGCTGGCCGAGGGTTCCGAGGCGTTCTCTTCCGGCGCCCGAACCGAGCCCCGGCTGCGCTGACTCTCGCGCACCCGCACCCTCAGGCACCACCTCGCCCACCACGGGAAACTCCTGCGGCAACTGGTCGATGACCTTCTGCATCCAGAGCTCGGCGAGCGTGGCGTCGCCGTAGCCCTCCCCCACGAAGATCGCCGCCGTGAGGATCATCCGGTGGACCTGAACGCCGAGGCAGAGGTCGACGTCGTTGTGGAACTGCTCGAGGGAATGGTCGGTGACGCCGGCGGCAACCAGCCCGGCGTGGTAGTCGGCGCTCAGCCGCAGCAACTCCGACCGGGCCGATGGTCCCGGAGGGATCGTCGACGAAAGCAGGTACCCGACATCCCACGCCGGTCTCCCGGAACTGACCATGCCGAAGTCGATCAGGACCAGCCCCTCCCCGGAATCGGAACCGGTGAACAGCATGTTGTCGCTGCGGGCGTCGCCGTGCAGGAACGCCATCTTGTCGTTGAGGTGGTCGACAACGGCTGTCAGGTTGGCATCGACCCAGTCTGCGAAGCGCATGACCGACGGCGTGAGGTGCTGCGGATATTGGGCCACGACCGAGTCCCGGTGGACCGCATAGGCGCCGTTGAGTATGTGGGGCACCTGGGAACAGGTGCGCCATGCGAAGGGCGCCTCGTCGCGCAGCACCGGTGACCGCCACCAGTGGGCGTGGAACAGCGCCTGGGTCCCGAGGATCGCCTGGAGGTCGGCCTCCGGGGGAACCTCGTCCAGCGGTGTGACCCGCGCCCCGTCCACGTACTCGAGCAGCATGGCGAACCGGCGCTTTGTCGGCCGGACCATCTTGTACGAGTACCTGCCGATCAGGCGGGCAATCCAGTCCGGTACCCGGTTGAGAATCCGGAACTGCCGATCCATCGACGACCAGGCACGCCCCGGATCGCGCACTGCGTGGAGGAGTTGTGGTATCCGCGTGGGGAAACCCTCGGAGAAGCGTTCGTAGAAGTCGAACTCCCGGTCATAGCTGCCCTCGCTCTCGACCAGGCCCCGGTTGTTGGCGATGTCCGTCGGGAACTTGGCGAGCACAGTTTCGGGGAGCGCCGGGTCGGTCGGCTCCCAGGTCAGGTCGACGCGGACCGTCAGCCCCGAGAACCCGACCCCGGCTCCGGGCTCGCTGGTCGTGAACGCTGTCACCTGCGCCCCGGACGCCGTCCCCGCCAGGGCCTCGGTGAGCCAGCCGTTGGTCAACTCGTCGGCGGTCTGGGGAATGCGGATCGGCAGTCGTCTCGGCATGGGATCGAACGCTAGGGCAGGTGCGGTCGTCAGGCCAGACGGATACGGCCGTCGCCTTCGACCACGCGTCCGATGACCGACGCCGTGTGGCCCGATTCGCCGAGCCGGTCCAGCGCCTCGTGGGCCGCTGCAGGAGCAGCTCCGAACACCAGTCCTCCCGAGGTCTGGGCGTCTGCGAGGAGCAGGACCTCGAGTTCGCCATGGCCACCCCGGTCGAGCCGTTCGTCGGCCCAGGCGAGGTTGCGACGGCTTCCGCCCGGCATGGACCCCGACTCTGCCAACTGGCGGGCGCCCTCGAGCAACGGCACGGCGCCGACGTCGATCTCGGCATCGACACAGGACTCCTGCACGGCACGGCCGAGGTGCCCAAGGAGCCCGAAGCCCGTGATGTCGGTTGCGCCGGTCGCACCGGAGGCGAGAGCCACCCGGGCGGCCTCGGCGTTGAGCCGCGTCATGGAGGCCAACGCACCGTCGACCACCTCGTCGGGGGCAGTGCCTGCCTTGATCGCCGTGGTGATGACACCGATGCCGAGCGGCTTCGTGAGGACGAGGGCGTCGCCGGGACGAAAGCCGGTGTTGACGAGGAGTCGGTCCGGTGCGACCTCGCCCACCACGGCCAGGCCGAACTTGGGCTCGGGGTCGTCGACGGTGTGCCCGCCGGCGATGACGAACCCGCCCTCGGACGCGACGTCCTGGGCGCCGAGGAGAACCTCGGCCAGCAGGTCGATCGACAGTTCCTCGCTGTTCCACCCCACGAGGTTGAGCGCCAGCAGGGGCCGGCCGCCCATGGCGTAGACGTCCGACACCGCATTGGCGGCGGCGACGCGGCCCCACATCCGCGGGTCGTCGACGACGGGCGTGATGAAGTCTGCGGTCACCACGAGCGCGCGGTTGTCATCGAGTCGGTAGACGGCGGCGTCATCGCCGGTGGTTGCCCCCACGAGGAGGGCGGGGTCGTCTACTGGTGCCAGGCGGCGCACGACGTGCGCCAGCTCACCGGGGGCGAGCTTGCAGCCTCAACCGGCGCCGTGGCTGAACTGGGTCAGTCTCCGCATGAAACACACCTCCTTTCCGAATTCATCTTTCCGAATTCATCTTTCCGAATTCATCTTTCCGAATTCATCTTTCCGAATTCATCTTTCCGAATTCATCTTTCCGAATTCATCTTTCCGAATTCATCTCCCCGAATTCATTGTGCCTGTCGAACTCTTGAACCGTAGACGCCAGACCGGCGGGTCAAAGCGCCGCGACCGCATCCAGCAGTCGGTCGACGTCATCGTGGGTCGTGTAGACGGAGATGCCGGCCCGCACCGCCCCGGCCTCCGGGTCCAGACCCATTGGAGCCATCGCATCGACGGCGTAGTTGTGGCCGTCCCACACGGCGACCCGTGCGGAAGCGAGGTGCTCGGCCACCCCCTGCGGGGCATGTCCCTCGACCAGGAACTGGAGCGTGGGTGCCCGGTCCGCCACGTCGTCGGGGCCGGTGGAGGCCATGACCCGCACCCCGGCTAGGCCGTGGAGGCCGGCGAGGAGGTGCCGCAGAAGGTCCCGGCCGTGTGCCTCTATGGCATCCATGCCGGTGTCGAGCAGGAAGCGTGCAGCGGCATCGATGCCGGCGAGGGCCTCGTAGGAGGCGGTTCCATACTGCCAGCGGGCACCCCCGGTCTCCGGAGCGGGCCGAACCCTGTAGGCGGGCAGGTCGTCGACCAGGTCGTCGACGATCCACATCACTCCGGCATGGGGCCCGTACCACTTGTAGGACGATGTCGTGAAGACGTCGCATCCGAGGGCACCGACGTCGATTCCGACATGCGGCGTGCGGTGGACGCCGTCGACCACGACACGGGCGCCGACGGCGTGGGCTGCGTCGGCTATGGCCGGGATGTCGGGCATGGTGCCGATCACGTTCGAGGCGCCGGTCACCGCCACCCAACGGGTCGCCGGACCGATCAGGTCGACAACAGCCCCGGTGGCCAGTCGGCCGGTGGCGCCGTCGAACCCCGCCGTCCGCATGGTCGCCCCCGAGTCCTCCACAGCCAACACCCATGGGGTGACGTTGGAGTCGTGGTCGAGCGTGGTGCAGACCACCTCGTCACCTGGTCCGATGGTGCGGGCCACGGCACGCGACAGTGCCATCAGGTTGGCCGTGGTGCTGGGTCCGAACACGATTCCGCCTGAATCCGCGCAGAGGAGCCGACGCATGGTGGCTGCCGTGCGCTGTTCGAGGGCGTCGCATGCGTGGGAGGCTGGGAAGGCACCATGGGCGTTGGCGTTGTTTCCACTGCGCTGCCAGTCGGCCATTGCATCGATCGCCGAATCGAGCACCTGGGTTCCGGCAGGACCGTCGAAGCGTGCCCATCCGCCGGTCAGACCCGGAAAGCGGTGCCGGATGTCGTGAAGTTCAGCCATGTTGGGGCACGCTAGTGGTGTGGCCGGAACGGATTGCGGTCACGTGGAGGTCCAGATGGACGCATGGGAGGTCGAGGCACGGGTCGAGATCGCCGCGCTCGTGGTCGCCTACAACGCTCTCGGCGACCGTGGCAGGTTCGACGAACTGCTGGCCCTGTTCGCCGACGGTGCCACCATGGACATCGGTGACGGAACCACCTACGAGGGCCGTGACGGCATCGAGCGTATCTTCACAGGTACCCGGGACTCGGTGCGCGACGGCTCCGGGCCGGCCTTCCTCCAGCACCACACCACCCCCGTCCACGTCGCCCTCGAGGGTCCCGACACGGCATCCGGCGACGCCTACTTCACGGTGATGTCAGATGTCGGCATCGACCACTGGGGGCGCTACCGCGACACATACCTCCGCATCAACGGCACCTGGCGCTTCGGATCACGACGCGTCCGGGTCGACGGGCGGACCCCGGGCGGATGGGCCGACCAACGCCCGGGAAGCGGGACATGAGCAGCGATCCCCTCGAGCGCCTCCTCGCCGAGGCGGACATCCGCCAGTTGGTTGCCCGCTACGCGGTGTGCCTCGACAAGCGCGACATCGACGGCCTCGTCGCCCTGTTCGTGCCCGACGTGCGGGTCGGACGCGACACCACGGGCCGCGAGGCTCTCCACGAATCGTTCACCACACAACTCGCAACGGTCGGCGTCACGATCCTCAACACGGGCACCCACCAGATCGACCTGGGCGACGACGACATGGCCACGGGACACGTGTACTGCAAGGCCGAGATCCAGGACGGCGACCGCTGGATCCACCAGGCCATCCGCTACGACGACGCCTACCGCCGTGTCGAGGGGCGCTGGCTGTTCGTCCGGCGCATCCACCGCCTGTTCTACGGCGCCGAGGTCGGCGAGAATCCACTCCCGCTGGCGCCGGCCAACTGGCCGGCCAGCCACACCGGCATGGGCACGCTCCCCTTCGAGGATCCCACCTGGCAGGATTTCACGGTGCCTGCCGACGACCCCGGGCAACCATCGTGACCGCCAGCGAACCAGCCACGGAGATGAAGCCGGACGAAAGCGAGGATGTCGCTGCGTGGATCGCCGACACGGCCTATGCGGGCTACGTCGAGTTCATCGCCGCCTTCCAGAGCCTGACCCGCCGGGCCGCAACCAACTTCAGCAGCCGTTCCTGGCCCACCCAGGATGCCGATGCCGTCAAGCGCCTCTCGGCCCATACCGAGATCGTCCACAAGACCGTGGCCGAGATCCATCCGCACCTGCGCACCACCCCGGACCGCCGTGGCGCCTGGCGCACGGCCCGCACCGCCTACCGGCGACGCATCACCCAGCGGTCCGACCTCGAGTTGGCGGAAACGTTCTTCAACTCGGTGACCCGTCGGATCTTCACGACCATCGGCGTGGACAACGATGTCGAGTTGCGCTGGTTCGGCGCCTCGACGCTGCCACGTGGCCTGGACCGCTCCGAGATGTTCCGGACCTGGACCCGCACGCGGGGTTCCGCTGCCATGGTGGAGTCGATCCTCGAGTCGTACGACTTCGGGGTTCCGTGGATCGACCTCGAGGGCGATGCACGACGGGCCGGTGCACGGATCGACGCATTCCTGCTCGACTCCTGGGACACACTCGACCTCGACGGCGTCGACATGCTCGGCACGGTCTTCTACCGCAACAAGGGCGCTTACCTCGTCGGTCGCCTCCGCCACCTCAACCGCGTGACCCCCGTGGTGTTCCCGGTCGTGCATGGTGAGGTCGCGCATGGCGAGGTCGCGCACGGCGAGGTCGCGCACGGTGAACAGGGCATCCAACTCGACACGGTCCTGCTGACCGAATCGCAGGCCAGCCGGCTGTTCAGCTTCACACGTTCGTACTTCTTCGTCGAGACCCCGAAGCCTGCCGAACTGGTCGGCTTCTGCAAGTCGATGCTCCCGATGAAGTCGATCTCCGAGTTGTACACCTCGCTCGGGTTCAACCAGCACGGCAAGACCACCCTCTACCGCTCGCTGTACCGGCACATGCAGAACTCGCACGACAAGATCGTGCGGGCCCGCGGCACGCCCGGAATGGTCATGTCGGTCTTCACGCTGGTGTCGTTCAACGTGGTCTTCAAGGTCATCAAGGACCGCTTCGATCCGCCGAAGAACACCACCCGACAGGCGGTGCGGGACCGCTACCGCCTCGTCGCCCAGCACGACCGCGTCGGCCGGATGGTCGATGCCCACGAGTTCGAGAACCTCTCGTTCGACCGTGACCGCTTCGATCCCGACCTGCTCGAGGAACTCCTGGCCGAGGCATCCCTGACCGTGCGCATCGAGGACGACCAGGTGGTCATCTCGCACGTGTACACGGAACGGCAGGTCTACCCGCTCAACCTGTACCTCCGGGAGATGTCGGCCGACCGGGCCGAGGCCGCTGCCCTCGACTGGGGCTGGGCGATCAAGGACCTGGCGGCCGCGAACATCTGGCCGGGCGACCTGTTCACGAAGAACTTCGGCGTCACCCGCCACGGCAGCGTCGTGTTCTACGACTACGACGAGATCACGCTGCTGGACGAATGCCGCTTTCGGCGTATCCCACAGTCCGACGACCATGAGCACGAGATGCGGTCCACGCCGTGGTTCGCCGTCGAACCCGGGGACGTCTTCCCGGAGCAGTTCCCGACATTCATGTCGTTCCCCGCCGCCGTGCCTTCAGAGATCTGGGAACGTTTCCGGACGGTGCACGGTGACCTGTTCACCACCGACTTCTGGATCGACGTTCAGGGCAGGCTGGCCGAACACGATGTCCCCGACTTCTACCCCTACCCCGATCGGCTCCGATTTCGCCGCCGTGGCCCGCTGCTGCCAAAGGTAGGGTCGGCGCCATGAGCGCCCGGCCCATCCACATCGCACCATCGGTCCTCCCAGCCGACTTCTCGCGGCTCGGCGAGGAATGCGTCGCCCTGGAGGAGGCAGGCGTCGACCGCATCCACTGGGACGTCATGGACGGAGTGTTCGTTCCCAACCTGACCGTCGGCCCCGATGTGGTCGCGTCTATCCGGCCCCATGTGTCGGTGCCCTTCGAGGCGCACCTGATGGTCGTCGAGCCCGACCTGCTCCTGCACCGATATGTCGAGGCCGGCTGCCAGACCGTCATCGTGCACGCCGAGGCCTGCACCCACCTCCACCGGACACTTGGCCACATCGCCGACCTCGGCGCCACCCCGGGCGTTTCGCTCAACCCGCACACCCCCGCCGATGTGATCGCCCACGTACTCGACCTGCTGGGCCATGTGCTCGTCATGACCGTCAACCCTGGATTCGGCGGTCAGGCCTACATCTCGGCGATGGAGTCCAAGGTCACCGAGGTGGCCTCCATGGTCGATGGGTTCGACATCGACCTGGAGGTGGACGGCGGAATCGGCCCCTCGACGGTCGCCGGCCCCGTTGCCGCCGGGGCCAACGTGTTGGTGTCGGGCAGTGCCCTGTTCAGGGACCCGGAGGGCCTCGCCCACGCCGTCACCGACCTCCGCGAACAGGCCGAGGCCGCCAGGTCCTGAAGGTGCGGTGACATTCCGCCCGGGCGTCACAGGCCGCCGCTACCCTCCCCCGCATGACCGAACCGCACGTGCCCGCACCTTTTCCTGACTCCCCTGCCTTCCCCATGGCCCCTTCTGGCGCCTCGGACCTCGACAGTGGCGCCTCGGGCCGCTTCGACGTCTTCGACCGCCTCCTCAAGAACCGGGTGGTGTTCCTGGGAACGGACGTGAACGACGATGTGGCAAACGCGCTCATAGCCCAGATGCTGTTCCTCGAGGCGCAGGACGCCGAGAAGCCGATCTGGCTCTACATCAACTCGCCCGGCGGGTCGGTCACGGCCGGCATGGCGATCTACGACACCATGCAGTTCGTCGGGCCCGAGGTCGGAACCATATGTATGGGCCTCGGCGCCTCGATGGCACAGTTCCTGCTCTGTGCCGGCGCCCCAGGCAAGCGCTACGCCCTCCCCCACGCCAGGATCATGATGCACCAGCCCCTCGGCGGGGTACAGGGCGACGCCTCCATGATCGCCATCCAGGCCGAGCAGATGACCTATACGAAGAAACAGCTCCAGGAACGCATAGCCGAGCACACCGGCCAGTCGGTCGAGACGATCGAGACCGACAGCGACCGCGACCGCTGGTTCACCTCCGAGGAGGCCTGCGAGTACGGCATCATCGACCAGGTGATCGTCAGACGCGGCGAGATGCACTGATCCGACCGGAACCACGGTCCTCCTAGGCTGAACCCTGCGGACGTGGCGCAACTGGTAGACGCACCGGCTTTAGGAGCCGGCGCCGCAAGGCATGGGGGTTCGAGTCCCCCCGTCCGCACATGAGCGATTCACCCCTGCCCGAAGACGCGCTGGACCCCGCGTCGGACCCCGCGTCCCATGACCTGACCCGCCTGGTTGATGCCAGCCCCACGGGGATGGCCCTACTCGATGCCGACCTCCGCCTTCGACACGCCAATGGGCGGTGGACCGAGTTCACCGGCCAGTCGAACGAGGCGGCATCCGGCGATGGCTGGCTCGATGCAATCGACACCGATGGCCGCGACGACTTCGTCACGGCTGCCCGGCAGGCGCTCGCCGGGGACCGCGGCATCCGCGGGCGGCTCCGCCTGGTCACACCGAGCGACGAGGTGCGCTGGATCGACCTTTCGATGACACCCCTCGGCGACGGGTCGGGGCGGTCCCTCCTGACCTTCGACGACGTCACGGAAGAACTCGAGGAGGCTCGGCGCGCCCACGAGTTGACCCGTGTGCTCGAGGCCAGCCCGGACCTCGTCGCCGTCCTCGACCCACTCGGCCGAACCGTGGTCTGGGCCAACGACGCCTTTCAACGCCTCATGCCCGACACCCGGGTGGCAGGCTCCCGCCTCCTCACCCACCTCGATGGCTGGTCGCAGGCCCGCTACGCAGCGACCGCCCTGCCCTCCGTCCGCTCAGGTGGAAACTGGCGCGGAGAGCTCCGCCTCACGACGCAGGGCCAAGGTGTGGGCAAGACGCTGCCTGTCTCGGCCGTGCTCGTCGCACACCGGGACTCCGACGGACATATCGAGGCGATCTCCCTGGTGGCCCGCGACCTGAGCGACCTCTATGCGGCCAGACAACGGGTCGAGGCCACCGAGGTACGCCTGGCGGCCCTCGTCGAGCACGCCTCCGACCTGGTCTGCGTCGTCGGATCCGACGGGAGGATCGTGTACGCCAGCCCTGCGGTGGCCCGCGTCCTGGGCCTCGAGCCTCTTGACCTCGAAGGGGTACCCGTCGCCGACCTCGTCCACCCCGAGGATCTGGACCGGCTGCTCGATCAGGTCCCCGACGTCATCGCGACACCTGGCATGTCACCGGCCTTCGACGCCCGGATAGCCCACACCGACGGCGGCTGGCGGCACATGGAGATCGTCGCCACGAACCTCCTCGAGAACCCTGCGGTGGAGGGCATCGTCGTCAACGCCCGGGATGTGACCGAACGCGTCGAGGTGGCGGCCCAACTCGAAGAACGCGCCTTTCACGACGACCTGACCGGACTCCCGAACCGTGCGCTGCTCGTCGACCGCCTCCAGGACGCACTCCACCGGGCGTCACGCCACCAACGATCTGTCGGTGTGCTCTTTCTCGATCTCGACCGGTTCAAGGTGGTCAACGACTCGCTCGGCCACGGTGCGGGCGACGACCTGCTCCAGGAGGTCGCACGTCGCCTCGAGCGGACGGTCCGCCCCGGTGACACCGTGGCCCGCCTCGGCGGCGACGAGTTCGTGGTCGTCATCGGCGACATGCTCCGCCCCACCGATGCCCTCACCGCCGCTGAACGGGTACGTCGTTCGCTGGCACGCCCAGTGGATCTCGGTGCGGAGTCGACGGTGGTCTCGACCAGCATCGGCATCGCAATCGCCCGTGGCGCCGAATCCCCCGGCGACCTGCTCCGCGACGCCGACATCGCCATGTACCGGGCCAAGGAGCAGGGTCGTGACCGGGCCGAGTTGTTCGACGACAACCTCCGGGAGCAGGCCGTTCGACGGCACTCGGTGGAGCAGGAGCTTCGGTTGGCGATCGACGCCGATCGGATCGAGGTGTACTTCCAGCCGATCGTGAGAATTGCCGACGGGGGAATCGCCGGCGCCGAGGCCCTGGCCCGTATCCGGTCGGAGAGCGGCGAGCTGCTGCTTCCCGACCAGTTCATCGACATCGCAGAGGACAGCGGGACCATCGCCGAACTCGGCAGCCGGGTCCTCGTGCTCGCCCTGCAGCGCCTCTCGGCCTGGGACAGGCGGACCGACGAGCACCTGACGATGGCCGTAAACGTGTCGGCTAGGCAGTTGGCCGACGCCGCCTTCCCCGGTGTGGTGGCCGACGCTCTGGCCGGCAGCGGCCTCGATCCGGCACGGGTGGCGCTCGAGTTCACCGAGAGTGCCCTCATCGCTGCCAATCCGGTCACCGAGCGGGTCCTCGACGACCTCACCGGCCTGGGCGTGCGCATCGGCCTCGACGACTTCGGAACCGGCTTCTCGTCGCTCGCCTACCTCAAGCGGTTCCCCATCGATTTCCTCAAGATCGACCGTTCGTTCGTCGCCGGACTCGGCGACGACGACGGCGACACGGCGATCGTCACCGGTACCATCGCACTGGCCCACAGCCTGGGACTCCAGGTCGTGGCAGAGGGTGTCGAGAAAGTCGAACAGTTGGACCGCCTGCGGGTCCTGCGCTGCGACCTGGCTCAGGGCTACCACTTCTCCGAACCGGTGACCGACGCCGAGTTCGACAGGTTCCTCGGGCGTACCTGGACGCCCAGCGGGGTTTCGCCCAACTAGGTCTCGATGCCCTGAGGTTGATGTCGGCGCTGCTGCTGTCCGGCCAGTTTCCGCGCCAGGGACCGAAATGCCCGGCCCCGGTGTGAGAGAGCGTGCTTCTCGTCGTCCATCTCGGCGAAGGTGCGGCCGTCACCCTCGATGGGGATGAACACCGGGTCGTAGCCGAAGCCGCCCCCGCCCCGCGCGTGTTCTGCGATCCGCCCCTCCACCGTGCCGGTGGCGTACACCTCGGAGCCGTCTGGGTGGTGCACCAGGGCAACGGTACGGAATCGTGCCGTACGACGCCCCGGGTCGATGCCGACCAGTGCCGTCAGCAGGCGATCCACGTTGTCGGCGTAGGTGGCGTTCACGCCGGCGAACCTTGCGGAGTGCACGCCCGGAGCGCCGCCGAGGGCATCCACCTCGAGGCCGGTGTCGTCAGCCACGGCTGCTGCGCCACCTGTCGTGCAGGCTGCTACCGCCTTCAGGCGGGCGTTGTCGAGCAGGGTCTCGCCGTCCTCGACCACGTCGCCAAGGTCTGCAGGCCTTGGCAGCAGTTCGAAGGAATCACCCAGGACCCGGGCGATCTCCTCCAACTTGTGGGGGTTGGCGGTGGCCGCCACCAGGCGGATGGGCGCCATGTGGCGGATCAGGCCCTGGCCGGTGGTGGATCCGCCAGCAACGCTCGCTGGGCTTCGGCGATCTCGGCGATGCCGCCTACGGCCAGGTCGACCAGCGCATCCAGTTGGGCACGACCGAAGGCCTCGCCTTCGGCGGTTCCCTGCACCTCGACGAACTGTCCGGATCCGGTCATGACAACGTTGAAGTCGACCTCCGCAGTCGAATCTTCGACATACGGGAGGTCCAGGAGTGGCTCGCCATCCACGATGCCGACCGAGATGGCAGCCAACTGGTCGTTGAGGGGGTTCGCGGTCAGGTCCCCGGCCACCACAAGTCGCTCGAGGGCGTCGTGCAGGGCGACGAAGCCGCCGCAAATGGAGGCGGTTCGGGTGCCGCCATCGGCCTGGATGACATCGCAGTCGACGGTGATCTCGCGCTCCCCCAGGGAAGCGAGGTCGCAGACGGCCCGCAACGATCTGGCGATGAGGCGCTGGATCTCCTGGCTGCGTCCGGAGACCCGTCGACGGATGCGTTCGCTGCTGGAACCCGGGAGCATCGAATACTCGGCGGTGACCCAGCCCCTTCCGGTGCCCATCAGCCAGCGCGGCACGCCGTCGCCTATCGAGGCCGTACACAGCACCCTGGTTCGTCCGAACGAAACCAGGCACGAGCCGGCGGCGGCGTCTGTGAAGTCGCGCTCGAACGAAAAGGGGCGCATTTCGTCATTTCGGCGTCCGTCGGGTCGCATCAGTGGGTTCCTGGGGGTGCTGGGGGAATTGTGAACCAGAGCCTAGAAGTAGACGATCGCGTCTGCGTTTGCGACGGCCTCGTCCAGGTCGGCTGTCCATGCGCCCGTGGAAAGGTACTTCCATCCGGCGTCGCTGGCGACCAGCACTATGGTGGCCCGCTCGTCGTCGCCGAGGTGCCCGGCCACCTTGAGGGCGCCGGCAAGGGCGGCACCTGCCGAGATGCCGGCGAAGATTCCGCACTCGTCGGCGAGTCGTCTGGTGCATTCGAGGGATTCGCGGGGCCGGACGATGCGCTTGCCGTCGAGCAGGTCGTTGCCGCCCCACTTCTCGAAGATGGGCGGGATGTAGCCGTCGTCGAGGCTGCGCAGGCCCTGGACCAACTCGCCCGAAGGCGGCTCGACGGCCAGCACCTGCACCTCGGGCCGTTGCTCCTTGAGGTAGGTGCCCACGCCCATGAGGGTGCCGCTGGTGCCGAGGCCGGCAACGAAGTGTGTGATGTCGGGGACATCTGCGAGGATCTCGGGCCCTGTGGCCTCGTAGTGGACCCTGGGGTTGGCCTCGTTGGCGTACTGGTAGAGGAAGACCCACCCGGGGTTCTCGTCGGCGAGCTGCCGGGCCAGCCGTACGGCACCGTTCGAGCCTTCGACGCCGGGCGACGGAATGATCTCGGCACCGAACACCTGGAGCATCTGTCGTCGCTCGGTGGAGACGTTCTCGGGGAGGACGATCTTGATCGGATAGCCACGGAGCCGAGCGATCATCGCCAGAGCGATGCCGGTGTTGCCCGACGACGGCTCGATGATCGTGCGACCCGGGACGAGCGTTCCGTCGGCCTCGGCGTCTTCGATCATCGCCTTGGCGATGCGGTCCTTCACCGAGCCTGCCGGGTTCTGGCCCTCGAGCTTGATCAGGATCCGGGCCCCGGGGTGGGGGCTGAGCGTGCTGATGTCGACCATCGGGGTGTCACCGATGAGGTCGAGCACCGAGGAGTGGACGGTCATGGCAGGCAGGGCTCCGGTATTGCTGCTTGGGATCGGGACTTGGCTCTAATTCCGACTGATCTGGTCGGGATTCTAGCCGGACGCGCTGTCGTCCTCCACCTCGTCCTCCACCTCGATCTCCACTTCGGTGATGTCGCCGTCGAGGATCCTGAAGGCACACAACGCCGGATCCGGGCGCTCAAGCGACACGATGACGAAGACCCATGTTCCGAGCGGATCGAAGCAGGCGGCATCGGCAACGTCGGTAGGCGAGGGATATGCCGGCGTGTGCGTGTGGCTGTGCATCACGCCGACCAGAACGGCTCCCTCCTCGTCGACGGTGTGCTCGACGTCGAGCTGCTCCTGCCCGTCCAGCTGGTAGATGGTTCTCGACTCGGCGGCGTTGCGCATCGGGTAGAAGCGGTCAACGGAGGGGCCTTCCCCCTGGTCTCCGATCGCCCCGGCGAACAACCCACACGCCTCGTGCGGCACGCCCGCGAGGGCGTGCGCGACCATCGCTGCATGGACATCGCTGCTGATCCGCAGCAGTTCACCTGACATGGGAGCGAGGCTAACCATGTCCTCCGCCACCGGTACGCTCGCCGAATGGGAGCGAGTTCCAACAGCAAATCCAGGTCCGGCCACTCCGACTCCCGGGATCGCGTTGTTGCGACCAACCGCCAGGCTCGACGGAACTTCGAGATCATCGACACCTGGGAGGCCGGGCTGGTGCTGCGTGGCGGCGAGGTCAAGTCGCTACGTGAGTCGAAGGTGCAGATCGCCGAGGCGTTCGGCCGCTTCGAGGACGGCGAACTCTGGCTGCTGGGCCTGCACATCTCTCCATGGGCCACCAGCGGCTCCGTCGAGACTTCGGGCCACGACCCCGACCGACCAAAAAAGCTGCTCCTCCACCGGGCCGAGATCCGGCGCATGCACGATCGCGTGCAACGGGAGGGGCTCACCGTGATCGCCCTTTCGCTCTACTTCTCCAACGGGCGGGCAAAGGTCGAGTTGGCGCTGGCCCGTGGCCGGGGGCACGCCGACAAGCGCCAGGCGATCGCCGAACGGGAAGCCGCCCGCGAGGCCGACCGGGCAATCGCCCATGGTCGTCGGCGTTGAGCGGAGTTTCCAGCACTGTCACGGAGCACCGGTACCCTGTGGCTGCGGGTTCGTTCCCGCATGATCCTTGACAAGCGAGCTCACCCAGCACATCCACCTACCCCTCACGACGGGCGGCCCACGGGTCGCCCACCTACGGGGCTGATCGGTTTCGACGCCGACGTTTCGTGGACGTTACGTGCGACCGGAGTTGCCCAGACTCCAAAAACGGGGCACCCAAAGAGACGCCACAACGGACGATCTCGCTCTCGCCGCCTGACCTGGTCAGGTTGTAGAGAGTCATCGCGACCGGCGACGGCACGCGGGGCCCGTCCACTGCAGCCCGGCAACAGAAGCAGTGGAGACCGCAGGGACAGACCGCTGACGGCGTGAAAGACCGCTGACCCGGGAGAAAGAACCCGTGGCCGGGCCCTAGCGGCCCATCCGACCCGGCGGTGCGGCAGCCATGAGCCGCAGACTCGGGAATGGTCGTAGCGCGAGCGCTCACCCGTCGACGGACGGGGGTTCGATTCCCCCCAGCTCCACCAGGGCGTGTTTGACCAGGAAATGCACTTTCCCGATCAAGATGCACTTTCCCGATCAAGATGCACTTTCCCGATCAAGATGCACTTTCCCGATCAAGATGCACTTTCCCGATCAAGATGCACTTTCCCGATCAAGATGCACTTTCCCGATCAAGATGCACTTTCCCGATCGAGATGCACTTTCCCGATCAAGAGGCACTTTCCCGATCAAGAGGCACTTTCCCGATCAAGAGATCCCATTCTCCGGCCGACAAGTGCCCTCCCCCGGACAACGAGGACCCTGCGCCTCTTCCGTGCTGCCGTCCTGCGTGTCCGGTGTCCTGGCGTCAAATACACAACGCCCTCCACGGGTTCCGCTGGTCGCCCATGTGCGGCTAGAAAGTGGCCCATGCAGACCATGCCGAGAAGGAATGCCCAATGAGATACACCTCCCCGACCACGGTGGACGAAGCTCGATCGTTGCTCGCCGAACATCCCGGGTCCCGGGTGTTCGCCGGCGCCACCGACCTCGTCCCACAGATGCGTTCCGGCCGCCCGGCGCCGCCGGTGCTGGTCGACCTCAAGAAAATCGCCCAACTGATGTCGGTCACCCACGAAAACGGACAGTGGACGATCGGTGCAGCAACCCCCACAGCGAACCTCACCCGCAACCACGACTTCACCGCCATGTTCCCCGGGTTGTCCGAGGCGATGGGACTGATCGGATCCGACCAGATCCAGAACCGGTCGAGCCTGGGCGGAAATCTCGCAAATGCCTCACCGGCCGCCGACTCGGTGCCAGCGATGATCGCCAATGGCGTACAAGCCGTTATCGCAACCGCCGACGGCACCCGCACAGTGCCCGTCGCCGAAATCGTCACCGGCCCCGGCCGGACCTCTCTGGCCGATGGAGAGTTCATCGTCGAGTTCACCCTGGCCGACACCCCGGCCGACACCAGCGACGCCTATCTCCGGATGATCCCACGCACCGAGATGGACATCGCCATCGTCGGCTCCGCCGTACGGCTCACGGTTTCCGACAACATCATCACCGACGCAACCGTTGTCCTCGGTGCCGTGGCCCCCACCGCTGTCACAGTGCCCGACGCCGGCGCGGCCCTGATCGGCGCCGCCATCAACGCCGGTCAGATCGACGACTCGGCCTTGAACACCCTTGCCGACGCCGCATCAGCGGCCTGCGACCCGATCGACGACAAGCGCGGCACCGTCGCCTACCGGCGCCGGGTGGCCGGTGTCCTGACCAGACGGGCGGCAGCGACAGCCGTCGAGCGCGCCCAGAACGGAGCCTGACCCATGTCACGAACCCACATCACCTGCACGGTCAACGGAGACCCGGTCGACTTCCTGGCCAGCGACGGCACCTCCCTGCTCGACGCCCTACGCGACGAACTCGGCCTCACCGGAGCCAAGGAAGGCTGCGGAACAGGCGACTGCGGAGCCTGCTCGGTGCTGATAGACGGACGCCTCAACTGCTCATGTCTCGTGTTCGCCCCCGAAGCCGAGGGAACCGAGATCGTGACCGTCGAAGGCATAGCCGACGACGACCGCCTCCATCCCCTCCAACAGACCTTCCTGGAGGGCGCCGCCCTGCAGTGCGGTATCTGTACACCGGGTGTCCTCATCGCTGCCAAGGCCCTGCTTGATGCAAACCCGGATCCGACCGAGACCGAGATCCGCTACGCCCTCGCCGGCAACCTCTGCCGCTGCACGGGCTACGACAAGATCGTCCGTTCCGTCCAGGAAGCAGCGGTTCAATTGAAGGGAGCGGCCCGATGACCGTCACCGATGACCGTCCGACCTACAAGTGGGTCGGCACACGCCCAATTCGCCACGACGGCTACGAAAAGGTAACCGGCAAGGCCCGCTTCGCCGCCGACCTCGACCTGCCGGGACAACTACATGCCGCCTACCTGCGGTCCCCCCACGGCCATGCCCGCATCCTGTCGATCGACACCGCTGCAGCGGCAGGAATGCCCGGGGTCAAGGCCGTGGTCACCGGAGCCGACTTTCCGGACCTCGATCCCACAGATCCCAACTTCGACGTCTCGGTCAACGTCATGGCCCGTGGCACAGTTCTCTACAACGGTCACGCACTGGCTGCTGTAGCGGCTTCCACCCGGGCCGAAGCCGCTGCCGCCGTGGCCGCCATCCAGGTCGAGTACGAACTCCTGCCTGTGATCCTGACCCTCGAAGAGTCAATGGCCGACGGCGCACCGCTTGTGAACGAGCACAACATCACAAAGTTCGTCGAGAGCGACGGCCCATCCAATCTGGCTACATCCAACGTCGTCGAGCGTGGCGATGTCGAGGCCGCGTTCGCAGCGGCCGACCTGGTGGTCGAGCGCGAGTTCGACACCGCCTACGTCCATCAGGGTTACATCGAACCCCACGCCTGCGTGGTCGACGTCGGCCCCAACGGAAAGGCCGACATCTGGGCGTCGTCGCAGGGCCACTTCATGGTCCGGGCGTTGACCGCATCTGTCCTCGGTTGGGAGACATCCAGGATCAAGGTGACCCCGGCCGAGATCGGCGGCGGCTTCGGCGGAAAGACGACCATCTATCTGGAGCCGGTCGCTGCCCGACTGTCAGAGAAGTCCGGCCGCCCCGTCAAGCTCGTCCTGACCCGCGAAGAGGTGCTGCGGGCCACCGGTCCCGCACCGGCATCGAAGTCGAGGATCAAGATCGCAGCCAGCAACGACGGAGAGCTCACCGCCATCGACTGCTGGTTCGGCTACGTAGTGGGGTGCACCAACGACTTTGCAGGGTTGGTCGGGGCGATGTCGGTGGCGTCATACAAGTTCCCCAACCTCAAGCTCGAGGCCATCGGAGCGCTCACCAACACGCCGAAGTCCGCTGCCTACAGGGCACCATCCGCCCCCCAGGCGGCATTCGCCATCGAATCGGTCATCGACGAAATCGCCCAGACACTCGACATGGATCCCATCGACATTCGACTCAGAAACGCAGTCGTGGAGGGTGACCCAACCGCCATGGGGATGCCCCATCCCCGGATCGGGTTCGTTGAATGCCTCGAGGCGCTGCGCGACTCCGACCACTACCGCTCGCCCGTACCTGACGGGGCGGCACGTGGCATCGGGGCAGGCTTCTGGTTCAACATCGGCGAGCAGTCCAGCGCCACCGTCAACCTCAACGAGGACGGCACGGCGACGGTAATCACCGGAAGCCCCGATATCGGGGGCAGCCGGGCATCGATGGCGCTGATGGCCGCCGAAGAACTCGGAATCGACGTCTACAGCATCACCCCGGTGGTCGCCGACACCGAGTCCGTCGGCTTCACCGATGTCACCGAAGGCAGCCGCGCCACCTTCTCGACCGGCATGGCCGTGGTGAACGCCTGCCGTGACCTCATCGAAGAGCTGCGGGCCAGGGCCGCCACGATTCTTGGCGTCGACCTGGATGCAGTCACCTGGGTCGACGGCACCGCAGTAACCGACGGCAAGGACCCGCTGCCTCTGTCAGCCATCACCGCCAAGGCGAAAAGCACCGGAGGCCCGCTCACGGTCACCGCATCGCTCAACGCCGGCGGCGCCGGCCCGTCGTTCGCCGTGCACTGCTGCGACCTCACCGTCGACGAAGAAACCGGCCAGGTCACGATCCTGCGGTACACCGCCGTACAGGACGCCGGCACGGCGATCCATCCCAGCTACGTCGAGGGACAGTTGCAGGGCGGCACGGTTCAGGGAATCGGTTGGGCCCTGAACGAGGAATACATTTTCGACGACGCTGGTTCGATGGAAAACGCCAGCTTCCTCGACTACCGGATTCCGGTGGCCTCGGACCTGCCCATGATCGACACGATCGTCGTCGAGGTTCCCAACCCCGCCCACCCCTACGGCGTGCGTGGGGTCGGCGAGACCGGAATCGTGCCGCCGATGGCCACGGTCGCCAACGCCATAACCCGTGCCACCTCTATCCGGATGACCTCGCTGCCGATGTCGCCACCGAAGATCCTGGCCGCCCTCGACACAGACTGAGTGCCCCCACCTGAACCCCCCACCTGGACCTCCCCACCTCGACCACCAAGAACATGCCCCGCGTCCACCTCATGTCCGACCACCGTCGCTTCACCGGTGGCGAAGCAGTTGTCGAAGCCGGGGGCGCCACGGTCGGAGCGGTGATCGCAGAGCTCGAACAACGCTTTCCGGGCCTCGGGGATGCGCTCACCCACGGAGCCTCGGCCGGCGTGAACGGCGAGATCCACTCCGAGCCCCAGTACCTCGAGGTCGACCCGGACACCGACATCTACTTCGTCGCACCCCTGACCGGCGGCTGAGGCACTCCTCTGCGGCTGCCCTACCGACAGTCGGTGTGAACGGCGGGTTCGAAACGGCTGACCTGCGATCCACTCAGGCGTTCATCTGCTCGCGAACCTTCATCATCGCCACATAGTCGCCGACTGGCTGGACCCTGGCAGTCCCCGAGGAGACGATCGGGAACAGGCCCGTGAAGATCTGTGCGGCATCGTCGGCATCGACCACGAAGAAGAAGTCGTGTCCCGGCGGATCCACCCAGGCGCCGACCACCTCGTTGACGTTCTCCTTGAGGCTCCCGAGGACCGCTCCGAAGGTCTCAGCGACCGCCGCCTCGTCATGGGCGGGACACGTGGTCTCATCGTGGTGGTGGGTGATGTGGAAGAGCATGGAAGTTCCTCTCGGTTCGTGGACGCCTCCCCCTGAGTCGGACGCATCGGGAAAGTCAAGCAGGCAGCGAAGCCGGAATCCATTTGTAGTCCTCGCCAAGCCCCCCTGCCCTGCACGAGCGACGCGTGTCGGGACAATGGACCCATGACCACGACGAGCACAACCCTGACGACCACGACTCCGGCACACACCGCCCCGACGTCACCGGCAACCACCGCTCCTCCGACAGGGGCGACCGTCCAGGCCGTCGCCCTGCTGGACCGATACCTTGCCGACTGGGGTCAGTCCGTCCGCAGCCTCGTGTCCGCAACGGATGTCGTGGACCTGGCTCTCGACCTGCGCCTCCTGCTCGCTCCCTGACCCGCTTCCTGACCCTCTGCCCACTCACCCTCTGGGCACTTCTCCTATCCGAACGTGAGCCCGACGAAGAAGGCCAGCAGGACGGCACCGAACTTCTGCATCTCCTCGGGCGTGAGGCCCCATGCTTCGGCGACGGACAGAAGCATCGGCATCTCCTCCTCGGACCACACCGTCGCCACCACCTGGGGGCCGTCGACCGGCGGACGTGGCCTCAGGGGATCAGGCGGTGTCGGGCTGATGGCTGTCAGGAAGCTGATCACGTAGACACCCGTCTTCTGGAACTCGCCCTCGTCCATGCCGAGAATCGCCGCAGCATTGGCGATGCCGGCGTACTCAGCGGCGGTGTACCCGGTGCTCACCACGACATCGGTGGAGGGGGGTTGGGTCGTAGTCGTGGTGGGCGGAGCGGTCGTCGTTGTCGTCGTGGTCGTCGTGGTGGGCGGCGCGGTCGTCGTTGTCGTCGTAGTAGGCGGAGCGGTCGTCGTAGTAGGCGGAGCGGTCGTCGTAGTAGGCGGAGCGGTCGTCGTAGTAG
>JACKQG010002216.1_pt1 | contig 25661 bp, 23 predicted proteins | sample 8237621 | NCBI WGS metagenome assembly JACKQG01 (sample SAMN15677084, study PRJNA649215) | marine metagenome | biome: marine; feature: Black Sea; material: saline water; isolation source: suspended particulate matter (SPM) from the Black Sea western gyre | collected 2013-06-09/2013-06-10 | depth... | reverse complement strand
TGGAAACGATTAAGAATCCGGTAGCCGGGTTTAGTCTGGTGGCAAAGAAAGTGGCGGGGAAGATGAAGTTGGATGCAGAATCCCAGGCCGACCGATAAGCCGCATTCTGTCGAGGACGATCATCTGTCTGGGATGCAGGTCTCCCTGCACCTCGTGCAGCCTACCCGACGCTTCGACGGGGCGAGCAGCCCCTCGCGCCTGCTTGGCCTTGCTCCCGATGGGGGTTGCCTGGCCGCGAATGTTGCCACCCGCGCCGGTGGTCTCTTACACCACCTTTTCACCCTTACCCTCACCCCGGCCCTCTCCCACTGGGAGAGGGGGCAAGAGCGGTTTGTTTCTGTGGCCCGATCCAGGAAATTGCTTCCCTCCGGATGTTATCCGGCATCGCGCTCTATGGAGTGCGGACTTTCCTCTGGGTGGTCATGCCACTCAGCGATCGCCTGGTCGGCCTGGGGAATTTGATGTTACCATGAACTCTAGGGATGGGCTACGGGCTTCCAAAGTGATAAACTTGCCGGCATGTCAAAATCTTCTTTTCTGAACAAGTTGTTTTGGGCTGGCGTGTGGGTTGCAACGTTGGGACTGATGGCTGTTACATTGAGCGGTTTTCTGGGGCGCTTGTGGTGGATTTTAGATTTGCTGGCCCATTTCCGGGTGCAATACCTGGTGGCCGCGGTGTTGTTGTTGAGTGTCTCTACGCTGGGCAAACGCGCGAGATTGAGCATCCTTTCTGCGGGCATCACCCTCGTCAATCTAAGTTTGATCGTCCCATTATTCATCCCGCTTCACGCCGCGGAAGTAGAATCACCGGAATATCGTTTGTTTTTGTCTAATGTGCTGACCTCCAATCCCCAGCATGATCGGACGCGCCAACTTATTGAAGAGAGTGATGCCGACTTTGTGGCTTTATTGGAAGTCAACCAAAATTGGTTGGATGATTTGATGCTTGAAGAACTGGGATATGCGCATAGTATTTTGATGCCGAGGAGCGATAACTTTGGCATTGCGCTGTATAGCCGTTACCCCATTGAGCAGTCGCAGATCATTAGCTATGATCCGTGGGGGTTGCCAACAATTGTTGCTGAAATTCGCCTGGATGAACAACTAATTACGTTGTTGGTGACGCATACCGTTCCCCCAAAAAGCGAAAAATTGACCGAGGTACGCCATGAGCAAATGAATGGCATAACCGCCTATATCAGTGGCCTGGAACCCCCCATCATTGTTGCAGGCGATCTTAACGCTACCTCCTGGTCGCCGTATTTTAGCGAATGGCTTGAGGTTTCTAACCTCCTCGACAGCCGCCGCGGTTTTGGTGTCCAACCCACCTATACGGCTGTTCACCGTTGGTTTAAGGTTCCTATCGATCACATATTGATTTCAGGCGATATTCTCGTACATGATCGTTTTGTCGCGTCAGGCATCGGTTCCGACCATCTGCCTGTCATCGTGGATTTTTCGGTTAATGGAGACAGATGAACACTGATATTCTGGTGGATACACACTTACGCTAATTTTTTATCTGCGGAGATCTGTGTTCTGTTGAGGTTTTTTAAGAACACACAAAACACCTCAGCTTTATGTGATTTTTACAAATCAATGGTCATCAATTCATGGAGCGCGAGTATAATTCTGTGAATTTATTCCTGTGAGGTGAACGATGAAAACATTGGTGATGAAATTTGGCGGCACGTCCGTAGGTAGCGCCGACGCCATTCGCCAGGCGGCTGCCATTGTTAAGGAGTATGCTCCCAATTGGGAGCGCCTGACTGTGGTTGTCTCGGCCATGCGCGGCATCACCGATGCCCTCATTCAAAGCGCTCAAGCCGCGGCCCGCGGCGACCAATCTGCCTATCAGGCTTTGATAGCCGATTTACAGGTGCGTCACTACGAAGCTATCATGGAACTGATCCCCTCCGGGGAAGAGCGCAAAAGCCTGCTCGAAATCGTCAATCAGCATCTTAATGAACTCAGCGCCTATTGCAACAGCATCCATGTGCTCGGCGAAGTCACTCCGCGCGGCTTGGATACGATTACTTCACTGGGGGAGCGTCTCAATGCCCGCGTTGTTTCGGCGGCTTTGCGCCAAATTGGATTGAAATCGCAACCGGTGAACGCCACCGGGCTGATTATCACGGATGCCAATTTTCAGAATGCGGCGCCGGACATGGAAGCCACGCGCAGCCGGACTCGCTCGAAGTTGATGCCCCTTTTTGATGCAGGTTCTGTCCCCGTGGTGACTGGCTTCATCAGCGCCACCCCCGATGGAGTGATTACAACCCTGGGGCGTGGTGGCAGCGACTATACCGCTGCCATCCTGGGCACCTGCCTCGATGCCGACGAAGTTTGGACCTGGACTGACGTGGATGGCGTGATGACCGCCGATCCGCGCGTCGTCCCTGATGCGCGCGTCATCCCGGAGCTTTCCTTCAGCGAGGTCAGCGAACTGGCCTATTTTGGCGCTAAAGTGCTGCATCCCAAGACCATCCGCCCGATCATTGAGCAAGATATTCCCCTATGGGTCAAGAATACCTTCAACCCCAGCTACCCCGGGACGCGTATCACCGCTGCCCCCCAGAGCGACTCCGGGCAAGTGACCGCCATCTCGACCATTCCGAATCTGAGCATGGTCACTGTGGAGGGGCGCGGCATGTTGGGTGTTCCTGGTATTGCGGCGCGCACATTTTCCGCCGTCGCCCGCACCGGGGCCAGCGTGCTGATGATTTCACAGGCCTCTTCCGAGCAATCGATCAGTTTCGTAATTCCGACCGCCAACGCCACCAATGTTATCGCTTCGCTGGAAGCCGAGATGTCGCTGGAACTAGCCCGTCGTGATATTGATCGCATCTGGTCGAAAGATGATGTCACAATTTTGACGGTGGTCGGCGCGGCCATTCGCAATACGCCCGGTGTGGCGGCGCGCATTTTTGGGGCGTTGGGCAAAACCGATATTAATGTGATTGCGATTGCCCAGGGTTCATCGGAGTATAGCATCTCGCTGGTTTTAGCCGACACCGACGCTCAAAACGCCATGCGCTACATCCACGCCGAAATGCTAGCTGATGTGTAAGAAACTTACCACGGAGACACAGAGAACACGAAGTAATTTTTGTGTGCTTCATGCCGCCTGTACCCTTTCGGGTATCGTGGTGAAAAATAATGGTAAATGCTATGAAAACCAACCTTTCTAAAAAAATCCCCGTGGCTGTGCTGGGCGCGACCGGCGCCGTTGGCCAGCGTTTTGTGCAATTGCTCGCCGATCATCCCTGGTTTGAAGTTGTCGCTCTGACTGGTTCTGTGCGCAGCGTTGGCAAGGCTTACGGCGAAACCCGCTGGGTGTTGGATGGCGATCCACCGGAAACGGCGCGCAATCTCATCATCCGCCATTCGACGCCCGATCTGCCCGCCAAACTCGTTTTTTCCGCTTTGCCTTCGTCTCACGCCAAAGAAATCGAACCGCGTTTCGCTGCTGCCGGTTATGCCGTTTGCTCGAATGCATCGGCTTATCGTCAGGCGGCGGGCGTTCCGCTGATAATTCCCGAGGTCAATGGCGATCATTTGGTTCTCATCAAGCGTCAGCGCGCCGAGAGGGGTTGGCCGGGACTAATCGTCACAAGTCCCAATTGCACTACTTCCGGCCTGGCGATGACTCTCAAACCCCTCGATGATGCCTTTGGCGTGCGTCAGGTTTTTGTCACTACCATGCAGGCTGTTTCGGGGGCTGGCTATCCGGGAGTGTCGTATCTCGATATTGACGGGAATGTGATTCCCTATATCGGCGGTGAAGAAGACAAAATTGAAAACGAAGCGTGTATTTTGCTGGGGCATATCGAAAACGACTCTCGCCGCGCAGCCGATTTTCTCGTCAGCGCCCAGGCCAACCGCGTTCCGGTGTTTGATGGACACACCCTGAGCATTGCTGTGGGCTTTGAGCGTAAACCCTCCCCCGAAGAAGCCACCCGCGTTCTGGTCGATTTTCCCGGCCTGGATTTACCCAGCGCCCCGCCGCGCCCGGTTCTCGTCCGCAGCGAAGCCGACCGTCCGCAGCCGCGCCGCGACCGCTCCACCGCCGAGGGTATGGCTGTCACCGTCGGGCGCATTCGCGAGTGCCCCATTTTGGATTTGCGCATGGTCAGCGTGGTGCATAATACCCTGCGCGGCGCGGCCAGCGGCTCGATATTAAACGCCGAACTCTTGGTGGCGGAGGGGTATCTGTAATTGAACGTATTGTAGAAGCATAACCTTCAACCGCAGAGTACGCTGAGAACGCAGAGTTTTTCCTTATTTTTTCTCCGCGGGCTTTGCGATCTCAGCGGTTTTACGCCTGATAGCGGCAATTTTTCAGTGCCGTGGGAAATAACTCAAAAGGATATTTACAATGAAAGCTTGCGGAAGAGCGAAAGTCAGCGATTTTTTGGGCGATGCGATTATTTACCGCAATTTGCAGCCCCTCGACCCGCGCCTGCCCTCGCTGGAAGATTTACACACTCAGGTTGGCCTGCCGCAGGGAGTGGTGCCGCGCAAAAGTACTGTTGATTATGCCCGTGTCGTGGCGCAAATTCTTAACGCCGGGCGCGCGCTGGATGCGCCGCAAACTCCAATTCGGCGTGTGATTTTCCTCGGTGACACGCGCCTCAACGATGGCACCGCGTTTGCTAATATCTGCGCGGCGGGCGGTTGGCCGGGATTGGCCTTCATTGGCTCCGAGCGGATGGATGAAGCCCCGAAATTCGAGATGGAGCAGCGCGGCGAAAATGCCCATGTCTACGTTGCCAACCGTTGGGCAGCTCTGCCCGAGTTCGCCGCCTATTGCGCTGAACAAAATTTCCCTGTGGACGAAAGTACCGCTGTGCTGGTGGATCTCGATAAAACTACCCTGGGCGCGCGCGGACGCAATGACCGCGTGATTGACCAGGTGCGCGTCGAAGCCGCTTTCCAGACCGTCAGCGCCTTGCTGGGGGCCGATTTTGATGAAGCGGCCTTCGAGACCGCTTACCGGCATTTCAATCAGGTTGAATTCCATCCCTTTACCACGGATAATCAGGATTATCTGGTATATATTTGTTTGATTGTGGGTAGCGGAATTTTTACTTCGGAGTGGTTGACTGACAATATTCGCTCGAGGCGGGTTGCCTCGTTTGAGAGTTTTCTTACCGAGGTGAGTGCGCGTACTGCCGAACTATCTGCGGCATTGCAGGGAATCCACCACGATGTGCAGACGCGTGTCTCTGCCGGGGATCCCACGCCCTTCAAGACTTTCCGGCGCAACGAGTACCGCGCAACGGTCGCCCGCATGGGGCAGTTGGGCGTAGAATCCACTTTGGAGCAGAAACTCGCCGAGGAAATTGTGATCACCCGCGAGGTGTACTCGCAGGCGCTGGCCTGGCTTGGTGAGGGTGCTTTCCTCTTCGGGTTGTCCGATAAGCCTGATGAGGCCTCGATCCCCGAGCCAGAACAGGCCAGCCAGGGCGCTCAGCCCATCCACCAGATTGAAACAGATGTGATTGGAGCGTAGAGATGTATACCAGTTGGTACCAATGTGTGCGCGGCTGTGGGCGGCGTTACTCGATTTACGAAGTGGTGTATCGCTGTGAAGATTGCGGCGGTCTATTGGAAGTGGAGCATGATATAGACGCGCTGCGCGATCGCTCTGCCGATGAATGGAAAGCGCTCTTTGACCAGCGCACGCACACGCATACCTGGCCGTATGGCAGTGGTGTGTGGGGAAAAAAAGAGTGGGTCTGCCCGCAAATCGATGATGAAAATATTGTCTCAGTATATGAAGGGCACACCAATTTATTTTGGGCCGAGCGTCTCGGTAAAGAGCTGGGCTTGCCCGAACTGTGGGTCAAACTGTGCGGCAACAGCCACACCGGTTCTTTTAAAGATTTAGGCATGACTGTGCTGGTTTCGGTACTCAAGCAGATGATCAGCGATGGCGCGCCGATCAAGGCTCTGGCCGCGGCTTCAACGGGGGATACCTCGGCTGCTGTGGCGGCATATGCTGCCGCGGCGGGCATTCCGGCGATTGTGCTGCTGCCGCGCGGCAAGGTCTCGATAGAACAACTTATTCAGCCGATTGCCAACGGGGCAACGGTGCTCTCGCTGGATACTGATTTTGACGGCTGCATGGCGATTGTCCAACAGATGACGCAAGACCCCCACATTTATCTGGCGAATTCGATGAACTCGCTGCGCATGGAAGGACAAAAAACCGTTGGCATCGAAATCGTGGAGCAATTCAACTGGGAAATCCCCGACTGGATCATTATTCCATCTGGAAATTTAGGGAATGTCAGCGCCCTGGGCAAGGGCTTGCTGCTGATGAAAGAGCTCGGCCTGATCAAGCGGTTGCCGCGCCTGGTGGCGGCGCAGGCCGCTCACGCTAATCCGCTTTATTTAAGCTATCAGACCGGCTTTGAACAGTTCATTCCCATGACAGCCAAGAAAACCATCGCCAGCGCCATTCAGATTGGCAACCCGGTCAGCTATGAGCGCGCTGTGCGAGTACTGCAAGTCTTTGATGGTATCGTTGAACAAGTTTCAGAAGACGAACTTGCCAATGCTGCCATGCGCGCTGACAAAACCGGCCTGTATGCTTGCCCGCATACCGGCGTGGCGCTAGGGGCTATGTTCAAGCTGCTTCAGCGCGGGGAAATTAAACCCGACCATCGTGTTGTGGTCATCTCCACGGCCCACGGACTCAAGTTCTCGCGCTTCAAGGTGGACTATCACCAAGAGCAGTTGGCTGATGTTGTCTCACGCTATGCCAACCCACCGATTGAAGTAGCAGCCAATTATGGTGCAGTGATGGATGCAATTGGCTAAAATTTGGGCAAATTTTGTGCTATTTACTTCTCAACGTTCTCTGGTATAATCTGCCCGCTGACTCGACCGGTCTGCGGCTGCTCCGAATGGGGCAGCTACTGGCCTGGAGACCTGCTAACAGCAAAAAAACTAAAAAACAAATAGGAGCTAGCAGATGTCATGGTAACAGAAAAAGAGAACAAGACAGACCTGATCCAGAAATATTCTCGTCACGAGAAAGATACCGGTTCGCCGGAAGTGCAGATTGCCCTGCTGACAGATCGTATCCTGTATCTTACCGATCACTTACGTGAGCATAAGCACGATGAATCTTCACGCCGGGGATTGTTGAAATTAGTTGGCCGCCGCCGCCGACTGCTCAGATACCTGCGCAGTAAAGACTACAATCGGTTTGTGGCATTGACCAAAGAGTTGGGCATTCGCAAGGTATAAGTATTCAAAGTAGATGGCGTTGCAAGTCTGCCATCTATTTGTTTATATCTGTGCAACAATGATGAGATAAAAACTAAAATGAGGGTATGCTGGGTACGATGTGCTCATCATACCCTTGTTTGCGGCAAGCACATTGCATTAGCCCTGGCGGTTTTTTCTTCAACGGGGGATTGGGTTCATTTTTTTTCTTGCATCTGTTCATCGAAGTTAATATAGTAAGAATTACTCAGTCTGTGATGTTTGGAATACATCAGGGCTGAGTTAACTAATTTTTTCAGACCCGCCGCGAGGTTGGGAATTGGGACTTGAGAATAACCTGCTCAGTGAGGTTGTTTTTAGCTCCCAATCCCTAACCGGTGGGTCAAAATGGTAGGAGGTACCATGAAACCCGAAGCAAAAAAATATCAAGTAATGGTCGGCGATAAAGAAATGACCTTTGAAACAGGTCGGCTGGCCGGACAAGCTGGCGGTGCGGTCACCGTCAGCGTTGGCGATGCCCTACTTTTTGGCGTTGCCACTATGGGCGAAGCGCGCGATGGCGTTGATTTTCTCCCTCTAACGGTCGATTATGAACAACGCATGTATGCCGGTGGCGTTATCCCTGGCTCATTCTTTCGCCGTGAAGGCCGTCCGAGCGAAAACGCTATATTGGTCAATCGTCTCACCGACCGCCCGTTGCGCCCGCTCTTTCCAAAAGACTTGCGCAATGCAGTTCAGGTGATTATGTACTCGCTCTCTGCAGATGGTGAAAATCCGCTGGATATTCTTGCCATCAATGCCGCTTCTGCTGCCGTGACGATTTCGGATCTTCCCTGGGATGGTCCAATTGGCGCGGTGCGTGTGGGTATGCTCGAAGGGAAATTTGTCATCAATCCAACTTTTGCCGAAATGGAAATTTCTCCCCTGGATTTGCGGCTGGCCGGAACGAAAGATGCCATCCTTATGGTTGAGTGTGGCGCCGACGAAGTGGCTGAAAACACAATAGTTGAAGCCATCAGCGTTGGGCATGATGCAATCCGTCTCATCACAGATACAATTGAGAAAATGGCTGCGGAAGTCGGCAAGGCCAAACGTGGTTATGATGCTGACCCTGTTGACGAAGCTATGAAACAAGCTATCTATGACCGCTCTCAGACTCGCTTGAACGAAATCCTTGAACAGCAGTTGCCCAAAACCGAAAGCAAAGCTGCGATGTCAACGTTGAAGGAAGAAATCCTGGCCGAGTTTGCTGGTGAAGATGAAAGCCTTGTCACGGATGTAAAAAACTACTTTGACGCAGCTCACAAGAAAGTTGTGCGCGCCCGCATTCTGGAGCAAGAAAAACGCCCCGATGGACGCGGTCTAAAAGATGTGCGCCCAATTTGGTGTGATATCAACACCAGCCCGCGCGCTCACGGAACCGGTCTCTTCACTCGTGGCGAGACCCAGGTGATGACCATGGCGACTTTGGGAACCCCGCGCGATGCACAGCGACTTGATACGCTGGACCCTGAAGAAAGCAAACGCTATATGCACCATTATAATTTCCCGCCCTTCTGCACGGGCGAAGCTCGCTTCTTGCGCGGCACATCTCGCCGCGAAGTTGGGCATGGCGCTTTGGCAGAACGGGCTTTGTTGCCGGTGATCCCGGATGAAACTGAATTCCCTTACTCCTTGCGGCTGGTTTCCGAAGTTTTATCATCGAATGGCTCTTCCTCGATGGCTTCGGTTTGTGGCTCAACCCTGGCTTTGCTGGATACGGGTGTGCCGATCAAAGCCCCTGTGGCTGGTGTTGCTATGGGGCTTATTAAAGAAGGAGATCGTTACGTAGTCCTTACCGATATTCAAGGTATGGAAGATCACCTCGGCGATATGGATTTCAAAGTAGCCGGAACGGATAATGGCATTACCGCCCTCCAGATGGATATTAAGATCAAGGGTATTTCTCCGGAGATTATGGCCGAAGCCCTGCTCCAGGCAAAAGAAGCCCGCGATCACATCAAGAATGAAATGATGTCCGTGATCTCCGAGCCGCGCGCCGAATTGAAACCGCATGTACCGCGTATTGAAACCATTCAAATCCCCGAGGCCAAAATCGGCGCGGTGATTGGTCCAGGTGGCAAAGTCATTCGCGGTATTCAGGAAGAAACCGGTGTGCAGATTGACATTCAGGAAGATGGCACCGTCTTTATTGCTTCGGCAGATGGTGAAGGTGCCCGTAAGGCACGCGAGATTATCATCGGCCTCACCGAGACACCCGAAGTTGGGCGTATTTACACCGGCAAAGTGACGGGTGTAAAAGATTTTGGCGCTTTTGTTGAAATCACCCCTGGGACGGATGGACTGGTTCATATTTCACAATTGGACACGCAACGCGTCAATAGCGTAGAAGATGTCGTGACGAATGGTGATGAAATTACCGTGATGGTGACAGAAATCAATCCGCGCTCAGGCAAGATTCGTCTCTCCCGTCGTGCCGTACTCGAAGGCTGGACGGTAGAAGAAGCGATTGCTAATGACAAGGCTGGCGGCAGTAAGGGTGGCGGTAATCGGGGTTCTTCATCGAATCGTAGTGGCAATCGCCGCACTCGCGATAATCGGCGCTAGAGCATAGTGATCGCCCAAAACTAAACAATTGAAAAAAAGGTGCGTGGATAACCCACACACCTTTTTTTGATTGGGTGCAACCTTTTTGCAGGAAACGCATCCAATAATACATTGAGATTGGTAAAATAATACCAGTTTGGGCACTCTAATTCGTAGGTTTAGGATTTTCATTTCAAATAGCAGCCACGCACGATGCACAGTATCGTTCAAAAAGAGGAATAATGGAAGATAAAAAAATACATAAAATGCTCATCATTGGCTCTGGCCCTGCTGGCCTGGCTGGAGCGCTATACGCATCCCGCGCGAATCTAGAGCCTGTGATTTTCACGGGCATGCAGTTAGGTGGGCAGGTTTCTACGACACACATTGTTGAGAATTATCCTGGCTTTCCCGAAGGCATCGGCGGCCCTGAATTGGTAGAAGCCTTTCAAAAACAGGCCGAACGATTCGGCACTCGTGTTGAATTCGATCAAGTCACCGATATCGATTTTTCCCAGCGCCCTTTCAAAGTCACCACTTATAGCGGCGAATATTATGCCGAAACGCTGCTCCTCAGCACCGGGGCCAATCCGCGCCATCTTGAAATTCCCGGCGAAGTAGAATTCACCGGACGTGGTGTCTCCTATTGCGCAACTTGCGATGGGCATTTCTTCCAGGAAAAGAACGTAATTGTAGTCGGCGGCGGCGATAGCGCCCTGGAAGAAGGTCTCTTTCTGACGCGTTTCGCAAAAACTGTTACCATTGTTCATCGGCGCGACGAATTGCGCGCCGGAAAACTGCTGCAAGAACGCGCCTTCAACAATCCCAAAGTGAGCTTCATTTGGGATAGCGCGCTGACAGAGATTGTTGGTGAAGGCATTGTGCAAAGTGTCAAAGTGAAGAACCTCAAAACGGGTGAAGAGAATGAGATGCCCACCGAGGGTGTGTTTATCTTCATCGGGCACATCCCCAACACCGAGCTTTATATCGGCAAGCTGGAAATGGACGATCAAGGTTATGTTGTTGTCGATAAGTATATGCAAACCAGTATCCCCGGTGTTTACGCGGCTGGCGAAGTTGCCGACTCACATTTCCGGCAGGTGATTACATCTGCAGGGATGGGGGCGGCCGCGGCTATGCAGGCGATTCACTATCTTGAAAATCAAATCAAATAAATAAGTCTACCCCTGTTTTCGGGCTTTCTTTTACAAAAGTGTGTAAGTCCTGAATTTTATACTTCGAGGAGTTATCCGATGAACAAAAAAGTTACGATTGTTGGTGCGGGAATGACCGGTTCAACGACCGCACATTGGTTGGCTGAACGTGAGATCGCCGATATTGTTTTGGTAGATATTGTCGAGGGGATGCCGCAGGGCAAAGCGCTCGATATGCAAGAAGCCATGCCGGTAATTGGCAAAGACGTTACCATCACAGGCAGCAACGATTATGCGGCGACTGCCGGATCCGATATTATTGTGATTACAGCTGGCCTGCCGCGCAAGCCGGGTATGAGCCGTGACGATCTGCTGGCCGCTAATACAGCCATTGTTGGCAAAGTTGTAGAAGAGACGATCAAACTTTCTCCCGATGCGATTTATATCATCCTCACCAATCCGTTGGATGTGATGACGTATCTGGCCTGGAAGAAATCTGGATTGCCTGCCAATCGTGTCATCGGCCAGGCTGGCGTACTCGATTCAGCACGTATGCGCGCCTTTGTTGCCATGGAATTAGGCGTTAGTGTTGAAAATATTCATTGCTATGTTCTGGGTGGACACGGTGACTCGATGGTGCCGTTAACGCAGCACTCCAACGTGGCTGGCGTGCCGCTGCACAAAACGATGCCCCAAGAACGCCTGGACGCAATTGTGGAGCGCACCCGCAAAGGCGGCGGTGAAATTGTCAGCCTGCTCAAGCAGGGCAGCGCGTTTTATGCCCCGTCGGCAGGTATTGCCCAGATGGCTGAAGCCATTTTGAAGGACAAACAACTCATCGTTCCCGCGGCTGTCTACATGCAGGGTGAATACGGCCTCAACGGTATTTACTTTGGCGCGCCGGCTCAGTTAGGCGCCAATGGTGTCGAGAAAATCATCGAATACGAACTCAGCGAAGACGAACTTGCAGAACTTCAAAAATCGGCAAAAAGCGTTGCCGAGAATATTGCTGCCCTGGGCCTGTAAAATCAACTTTTTCGGGTTAGACTACCCTCAAATGCCCGAAGATACAAAAATTGGACTTACGCAAAACGATGAGGAATATACCGAAAATAGGGGTGTGTGGGGTGCGAAGCACCCCACACACCCCTATTTTCGGGCTTTCTTTTGCGAAAGTGCGTAAGTCCTAAAAAAAGATTTGTTTGTGGAAAGGAATATAATGATTTTAAAAGAGAAGATCGCCGCCCAACTTCCCGAATGGCGTGAGCGTGTTCGCAAACTGGTTAGTGAAAATGGGGATATGGTTGTAGACCAGGTCACTGTGAAACAAATCTACGGTGGCATGCGCAGCGCCAAAGTTCTCGTAACGGATATTTCCTACGTGGACCCCAATGAGGGCATCCGTTTTCGAGGTTATACGATCCCCGAACTGTTGAAACTGCTCCCCAAAGCTGAAGGCTCGAAGTTCCCTCTGGCTGGAAGTTTGTATTATCTGTTACTCGTCGGTGAAATTCCAAGCTTCGTAGAAGCGATGGAAGTCGAAAATGCCTGGAAAGCGCGCGGTGTAATTCCGCCCTTCGTTTTCGAAACCTTGCGAGCCATGCCAGAAGATACCCATCCCATGACCATGTTCTCGCAGGCGATTGTGTCTTTGCAGCACGAGTCAGTTTTCGCTCGACGTTACCAGCAAGGTATGCAGCGAGAAGATTACTGGGAAGCCGCGCTGGCCGATGCCCTGAACCTGACCGCGAAACTTCCGGCGATTGCGGCTTATATTTACAATATCAAATATGGCGATGGCGGTTTTGTCTCTCCCGACCCTGATCTGGATTGGGCCGCCAATTTTGCTCATATGATTGGCTTCGATAGCCCGGAATACATGGAACTCTCGCGTTTGTATTTCTTCCTGCACTCCGATCATGAGAGTGGCAATGTCAGCGCTCATACCACCCACCTGGTGGGTTCATCGCTCGCCGATGTGTACTACGCTTGCGCTGCAGGTATCAACGGTTTGGCTGGCCCTTTGCACGGTTTGGCGAATCAGGAAAGCTTGCGTTGGGTGTTGAATCTGCGTGAAGAATTTGGCCGTAACCCCGGCACGGAAGAGCTTGAAAAATTCGCATGGGATACCCTGAACTCGGGGCAGGTGATTCCGGGTTATGGTCACGCTGTTTTGCGCCTCCCTGATCCGCGTTACACAGCCCAGCTTGAATTTGGTCGCGAATATATGCCTAATGACGAAATTTTCAAACTGATTGAAGAGTTGTACGATGTTGTCCCCAAAGTTTTGCAGGAGCTTGGCAAAGTCAAGAACCCCTGGCCGAATGTGGATGCCATTAGCGGCACGTTGCAATATCACTATGGCATGCGCGAATTTGACTTCTATACCGTTCTCTTTGGTGTCAGCCGCATTCTGGGTGTAACCGCTAACTTGGTTTGGGCGCGTGCGCTTGGTCAACCCCTGGAACGTCCTAAATCCCTCACTACGAAAATGCTTGAAGATATCGTTGTTAAGGCGAAGTAAAAGCCTTACGAATAATTGCTAATAAAAAAGAGCCGGTGCAATTCACAAGCACCGGCTCTTTTTTATCTTTATGGTGTTGGTGTTACCGCCGCACCTGCTTCACCCGTCCAGGTGAAGACCCGGGTCTGGCTACTGGCCCCCGCGGTATCCCAGATGGGTGCGCCATTATCATCAGTGCCAATCTGACGCACCGGCATAACCGACCAGCGATAAACGTGGGGTTCGTTGGCATTCGCTCTAAAGGATGCCGGTACAATAAATTTTGTGTCTGTGACATAATCGACCAATTTGCGTCCCTGGCCTTCTGTGACATCTTCAACCGTGATGGCATAGGTTTCGTTATCGCGCAGCGTGCCTACAGCGGCCCATTGTAGGGTGACAATATCATCCTCGAGCGTGAAATGTGTCCCATCGGGGGGCAGTAACAGGTTCGGGGCGGGATAGGGGGGCGGCGCTGTAGGTGTAGGAGTCGGTCCGGGGGTGGCTGCCCGCTCACACAATGGAATGATCAAACTCAAGCCGGAATAGACTGTGTTATTGACCATTCCGTTAAATTCCTTGATGGCATCCATCGGCACAGCATAATTGGTTGAAATGCTGCTTAAGGTGTCGTTCTCTGCCACGGTATAGACAACTTTTTCACAGGCCGCAATTGTAGCGTCCAGACCGCTAAGTGTGGCCGAGGGGAAGGGAGTCACCGTGGGTGTAGGATACGGAATCAGCAGCTCTTGTCCATCGAAGAGCGTGGCGCAATCGGCGGGCAGGTTGTTGGTGCGCACAATGCTCTGCACCGAAATATCAAAAGCGGCTGCGATACCACCGCAGGTATCACCGGCTTGCACAACGTAGGTAAAGGGTGTGGGCGAAGGTAACGGCGTGGGGGTCAGCGTGGGGGTTTGTGGTGTGGGGGTGAGCGATGGTGTAATCGTCAATGTCAGCGTGGGCGTTGCTGTGGGTTCGACCACGCGCCCGGTGCTTTGCAATGCAAAAAATACCATTACCGCGCCAATTGCCAGAAATACAGCCAGTAAACCGATCACCGCAGGTAGGCTTAATGTGATCTCAGGCATTCGGCTGCCGCGCAAAGCCTGAGATTGCTTTTCTTCGCTTTCGCCATTACCCGTTAATGAACTGCCGCATACCAGACATCGGGCGGCATCTTCGCTGAGACGCGTACCGCAGGTTGGGCAAAGTTTTGTGGAGGTTGCAGAGTTATCAGTGCTCATAGGCCAAGTATAAAACAGAGGATTAGTTTGTAGAATAATACTAAGATCAGTTCTTAAAATAGCGGCGATGATTATACCAGCCTTTTACTACCCTTGCGAATCGCTTTTTGCTCCCCAGATACTGGCTGCCAGATACCGGAAACTGGTATACTGCCATCATGCAGCCTCACAGCATTTATCTTCATATCCCTTTTTGCCAGCATCGTTGTAGTTACTGCGACTTCAATACCTATGCCGGTTTAGAGAATCTGATTTTTGCTTATGCTCAGGCGCTCCGGCACGAAATAAAATATGTGGCAGCAACTTTGGATGCAAAATTACCCGTACATACGATCTTTTTTGGCGGCGGTACCCCCTCGTTGCTATCGGCTGAAGACCTGGCGAGCATATTAAAAACGCTGCATACCTCCTTTGATGTGTTCCCCGATGCAGAGATTAGTCTGGAGGCCAACCCTGGCACACTCTCGGCGGCCTATCTGACTGAATTGCGCAATTTGGGCATCAATCGCCTCAGCCTGGGGATGCAGTCTGCGCACCCTGATGAATTGAAATTTCTTGAGCGCATTCACGATTATATGGATGTGGTTGAGGCTGTAACCTGGGCGCGTCAGGCCGGATTTGACAACCTGAGTCTGGATTTGATCTTTGGGCTGCCGGAGCAGCAGACTCAGACCTGGGTGGATAGCCTCCAACGGGCATTGGCGCTTGCCCCGGAGCATTTCTCGCTCTACGCGCTGACCTTGGAGCATGGCACTCCCCTGGGGAGTTGGGCGGCCCGCGGCCTGATCCCCGAACCGGACCCCGACCGGGCTGCCGATATGTACGAACTCGCGGCCAAAATGCTCGCTCAGGTCGGATACACGCAGTACGAAATCTCCAATTGGGCGCGAAAAAATGAGAAAGGGCGAATGAAGGATGAACAAAGAATGGATATTGAGGCCCAATCGCCAATCGCTATCCGTCAATCGCTATTCGAGTGCCGCCATAACCTGCAATACTGGCGCAACCAACCCTATTTGGGCTTCGGCGCAGGAGGGCATGGTTTTGTCAATGGTATGCGTACTGTCAATGTTTTATCCCCCAAGTCTTATATCCAACGCCTTTCAAAGCTCAATTTTTCGACAAGCTCAGGGCAAGCTCTTCAACATTCAACCGATGATTTTCCTCGCACCCCCGCCACCATCGAAGCCAACCCCATCGATCGCGAGACTGAAATGCGAGAGACTATGATGATGGGCCTGCGGCTGACGCGCGAAGGTGTCTCGAAGGCCCGCTTTCAGACCCGTTTCGGCCTATCCATGCGCGAGCAATTTGCTGAACCGATCCAACAGCTTGTGGAGTGGGAACTACTCTGTTGGGAAAATGATACCTTGCGCCTGACTCCCCGCGGGCGATTGCTGGGTAATCAGGTTTTTATGCAATTTGTGTAGGAAAAGCCCCTCTTCCGATTCGGAAGAGGGATTGGGGCGAGAGCTATACCTCGCGCTTTAATAAAGTGTGCGCTAACTCCACCAACGCTTCTCCGGCATCTCCCTGAGGATTGGCAGCTTTCAGTGCGGCAAGCGCTTGTTGCGTGAGCCGTTCAGCTTGATATTGCGTATAGGCTTTCCCGCCTTCTGCGGCGAGTTGTGCAGCAAGCGTGGGCACCTCATCCGGATTGATTGGCCCTTGTCGCCAGCGGGTCGCGAAGGCCCCATTTTGTTGCAGACCAAAGAGTACGGGTAACGATTTTTTGCCCTCCAGGAGATCGCTGGCTGCTGATTTTCCGGTTTCGCTGACATCCCCCCAAATACCCAGATAATCGTCAAGGGCCTGAAAAGCTAACCCGAGGTCGCGTCCGAATAACCGGTACGAATTTCGGGTTGTTGCATCACTCTCAGCTACAATTGCCCCCAATTCGGTGCAGGCCTCCAGTAGCGCGGCCGTTTTCCCGCTGACCATCGGCCAATAATCATCCAGAACGAGGTCGTTCCGATTTTCGTAGGAAATATCCAGAAATTGACCCTGGGTGAGATGCAGGCAGGTATGCTGGAGCAGGCTGGCAGCATCCAGTACAATTTTGGTAGAAACTGAGCGGCGCAGTTCAAGCATTTCCAGATGGGCAAGTGTGAAGAGTGTATCGCCCGTGTTGATGCCCTGCGAAAGACCCCAAATTTTCCACACCGTAGGGCGACCGCGGCGCAGGGGGCTGTTATCCTCAATATCATCATGGACGAGCGAGAAATTATGTACTAATTCCACCGCGGCAGCGGCGGGCAGCGCGTTTTTCCAGTTGTCGCCAGCGGCCGCTGCGGTTAGCAATACCAGCAGTGGACGCACCCGTTTTCCGGTTGCTTTTGGGCCAGCGCCCTCGCCATCCCACCCCATGTGGTAGCGCATCATCTTGAGGAGTTCAGCATAATGTGGGGCATGTGATCGCGCCACCGCCAACTGAAGTTCGTCTTCGATGGCAGGCAGGTAGGTTTGAATCAATTGCTGAAGTGGCATTGTTTACTCCTGGTACCTGCTAAGGGGAGTGTTTTGCAGAGTTGAAAGATTGGCGGCACCCGCTGCGAACATGGTTACACGAATTTCCCGCGTGATTTCTTGAATGGTCAGGATGGTTTGGTCGAGCGAGTGGGAAGCGGCCTTCAAGAATGGGCCAGCCATGCCGCCGAGGGATGCGCCCAGCGCGATGCTTTTGGCAATTTCTACGCCAGAGTGGATACCTCCGGAAGCAAAAACGGGTAGGCTCGGGGTGGATTGCCGCACTTGGATGATGGACTCCGCAGTTGGGATGCCCCAATCCATGAAAGCTGCTGCTAATCGGGCCTGACTCTTGTTTTGTGCGCGGTACATTTCAACTTGCGACCAGGATGTACCACCGGCTCCGGCTACATCAATAGCGGCGATTCCGGCATCAGCGAGTTGACGGGCTGCTTGTGCCGAAATACCCCAGCCGACTTCTTTGGCAATCACCGGCACAGTGAGTTTTTTGCAAACCGCTTCAATTTTGGTGAGCAGGCCGCTAAAACGTGTATCACCCTCCGGTTGAACGGCTTCCTGAAGTGCGTTGAGATGTAAAATCAACGCGTCAGCCGCAATCATATCTACGGCGCGCTGGCACTCCGTAACACCATAACCATAATTGAGTTGAATTGCACCTAAATTTGCCAGCAATAAAATATCGGGTGCTACCTGGCGCACCTGAAAAGTGGCCGCTAACGCCGGATCTTCGATTGCGGCGCGTTGCGAACCCAAACCCATAGCAATGCCGGTGGCCTGCGCGGCTGCAGCTAAAATGCGGTTGAGCTCTCCAGCTTTGGGTGTGCCACCAGTCATTGATGAAATCAGCACGGGAGCCTCTAAGACGCGCCCAAATAGCTTTTGTGTTAGATCAACTACTTCCAGATCAAGCTCGGGCAAGGCCTGATGGGTGAAATGATAACGCTCCAGCCCAGTGCCCAGGCTGGAGCGCACGTCTTCTTCGAGGTTGATCCGAATGTGATCGGCTTTTCGCGAGCTTGTCGCCGTAACTTTTGGCATAGTCTAGTGTTCCTTAGCTGTGAGGCTATATTACCAGTCCGATTCTACGCTGTCAACAGCGCTTGACAGGTGCCTGAATTGGGCTGTAAAATTGCCCTAGTAATTTTTGAACCACGCCAGACTTTGATGATCACTGGCTTACTACCTGAGGAGGTCGACTATGAATCAAGAAGTTCTTGAGAAGATCAAGGCGATTATTGCTGAATTGCTGGATGTTGATGAGAGCGAGATCAAGCCTGAATCTCGTTTCCGTGAGGATCTTGAAGCCGATTCGCTCGATTTGGTCGAATTGATTATGGAGTTTGAAGAAACTTTTGGCAGCGAAATTTCTGACGAAGATGCTCAGAGCATTACCAGTGTGGGCGAGGCCGTCAGCTATATCGAACAACGCATGTAATTTGTTTTATCACATCAAAAAGAGCCTGATGGCAGCATCAGGCTCTTTTTGATTCTTGTCGAAAAATTAGTTCAATCTGTACAAATCAATTTTCGTTTCGCCAAGTGACATCCAGATTGAACTAATTTAGCGTAGAAGCAGTGGAATTTCCTCCGGGTGTTTGGCAACGCGCACTCCGGCGGCTTTTAGCGCCTTGATTTTATCCGCGGCCAATCCGGTACCGCCTTCGACAATCGCACCCGCATGTCCCATGCGTTTTCCGGGAGGGGCGGTTTGCCCGGCAATGAATCCGGCGACGGGTTTTGATAAGTATTTACTGATGAACTCGGCTGCTTTTTCTTCGTCGGTGCCGCCAATTTCACCAATCAGAACAACCTTCTTGGTTTGGGGGTCTTCTTCGAAGAGGCGCAGCGCGTCGATGAAATTGGTGCCATTAATTGGATCACCACCAATACCCACGCACGTACTCACGCCCATGCCCAGTTCTTTCAGCGCGTAAAGCACCTCATATGTGAGCGTGCCAGAGCGGGAAACCACACCCACATCACCTGGGATCGCAATATCGCCAGGGATGATGCCTACTTTTGCTTCGCCGGGGGTCAGCAAACCGGGACAATTTGGCCCCACCAGGCGCACTTTTTTCTGATCAAGATAGTTGCGCACGCGCATCATGTCTTGTACCGGAATGCCCTCAGTGATGGTGATAATCAGTTCAATCCCTGCGTCCGCCGCTTCAAACATAGCATCGGCGGCGAAGCGTGAGGGGACGAAAATGATGGTTGCATTGGCGTCCGTGGCTTCTTTTGCCAACTTTACCGAGTCGAAGACAGGTACCTTGCCATCTAAAATCCATTCACCGCCCTTGCCGGGGGTCACACCAGCCACCAGATTGGTGCCATAGGCAAACATGCGCTCGGCATGGAATAGGCCCTCGCGTCCGGTAATGCCCTGACCAATTAATTTTGTGTTTTTATCAACCAGGATGCTCATTACTTCGTTTCTCCCTTAGCGGCGGCAACCGCTTTTTGGGCTGCGTCAGCCAATGTATCGGCCGTAATCATTTTGGCATCTGCTAATAATTTGCGCCCCTCTTCGGCGTTGGTGCCTACCAATCGCACTACCATTGGCACATCCGGCTTCACTTCTTCCATCGCTGCCAGGATACCGCGCGCCACTTCATCGCCGCGGGTGATCCCGCCAAAAATATTAATCAGAATAGCTTTGATATTTGGGTCTGAAAGAATAATACGGAAGGCTGCGGCAACTTTTTCGGCATTCGCCCCACCGCCAATATCCAAAAAGTTGGCCGGTTCGCCACCGAAGAATTTAATCACATCCATGCTGGTCATTGCCAGCCCGGCTCCGTTGACCATACAACCAATATCGCCATCCAGTTTGATGAACGATAGGCCATATTTGCGGGCTTCAATTTCCGCAGAGGCTTCTATATCCAGATCGCGCTTATCGGCCAGTTCCGGATGCCGGAATAAGGCGCTGTCATCCAATACCATTTTGCCGTCTACGGCCACCAGTTTGTTGTCGTGTGTAATCACCAGCGGATTGATCTCGGCCAGAGTGGCATCGCTTTGTTTATAGGCCTGCCATAAACCTTCGGCAATTTTGCCAAAACTGCGCCATAATTCGCGTGGCAAATCAATCCCGGCGGCGATATCGCGTGCCTGATAACCCTGCAAACCCAATAAGGGGTCAATATGCGCCCGGATGATTTTCTCAGGGGTTACGCGGGCAACTTCTTCAATATCCACGCCCCCCTCGGAGGAAGCCATCATCACCGGACGCCGCGCGGCGCGGTCGTTGGTGATGCCCAGGTAAATTTCATGCTGGATATCGGCAGCTTCGTCGATCAGCACCTTGCGCACCGGCAAGCCTTTAATCTCCATGCTCAAAATTTGGGTTGCTAGCTCCTCGGCTTCAGCAGGGCTTTTTGCCAGGCGAATACCACCCGCCTTGCCGCGCCCGCCGACTAATACCTGCGATTTAACAACAACGCGGCCACCCAGTTCTTCAGCAATTTGTTTTGCCTCACTTGCGGTAGCCGCTACGCTCCCTTTCGGGATCGGTACGCCGTACTCGGCGAATATTAATTTAGATTGATACTCGTGTAGTTTCATGAACGTGATAACTCCTAGCTGAATACTTGCCTCTAACCAGATAGCGGGGCGATTATACCACGTTCATTATTCAGACGGATTCTATTCCCGCGCAGGTGTTCAAACTCCTTTCAGGCGTGACCCTGCCCATTTTTTGATGGGAGCCACCCGAAGCGCCAGCAACAAGATGAGTACCGCGGCGAAGTACCAGGGCTGTGTTACTCCTTGCTTGACCAGCCAAATATAGTGGATCACGGCCAGAATTCCCGCGGCGTAGGCCAATTTGTGGAGCTTTTTCCAGTTTTTCTTCAGGCGGCGCTGCCAGCCCTGGGTGGAAGTAATCGCCAAACTCAGCAGGATCAACCCTGTGGTCAGCCCGACAACGGCGTAGCGTTTTTCAAGCAAAGCATCCTGAATCAATGCAAAATTGAAGAAATAATCCACCCCGATAAAAATTGCAAAATGAAGGCTGGCGTACATAAAGCTGTATAGCCCCAGCGGGCGGCGCAAGCGCAATGCCTGGCGGAATTTAAAAATCGTGTTGATCGGCGTGCAAGCCAGCGAGAGTAGCAATAGCACCAGCGCAGTTTTGCCCGTGCGCAGGGTGAACTCTCGGATGGGATCGGGGCCGTAATTGTGGGTAAAAAAATCCCATAGCATCCATGCGAATGGAATGAGTGCACCGACGTGGGTGGCGAGTTGTAAGTTTATGATCTTTTGTTTCATGTTTTATTTCTCCGTCTTCTGTGACCGGTCTATGCTCAAAAATTAGCCGTCAAATCCATGCCCGCGTAGAGATGAGCAACTTCGGCTTCGTAACCGTTGAACATCAGCGTTTCGCTGCGGCCAAACTCGCCAATGCGCCGCTCACTGGCCTGCGACCAGCGCGGGTGGTCTACTGTGGGGTTGACGTTGGCGTAGAAGCCGTATTCGTTGGGGGCGGCAGCCATCCACAGGGAGGTGGGCATCTCGGTGACGAGATCAATTTTGACGATGGATTTTATGCTCTTGAAGCCATATTTCCACGGCACCACCAGACGCACAGGCGCGCCGCTTTGCGGCAGCAGGTCTTTGCCATACAGACCGGTGGAGAGAATTGTCAGATCGTGCATGGCTTCATCTATCCGTAAGCCTTCCACGTAGGGCCATTGATACCAGGGATTGGCCTTGAAGCCGGGCATGCCTTCGGGGTCGTAGATGGTTTCGAAGCGCACGTATTTGGCCTCGGCTTTGGGTTGAACCTCGGCCAGCAGTTTGCTGAGTGGGAAGCCCATCCACGGGATGACCATAGACCAGGCCTCCACACAGCGCAGGCGATAGATGCGTTCTTCGATTTCGAATTTACGCAAATCATCAATCGAGAAGGTTTTAGGATTATTCACCAACCCGCCAACCTGCACTTCCCATGGCGAGGTAGGGTAGCCATTGGCCAAGTCTGCGACGCGTTCCTTGTCGGTGGTGAATTCGTAGTAGTTGTTGTAGTTGGTGATGTCTTCAAACGAATTGAGCGGATCGCCCAGCTCATCCGTGGCCGATGATGATGGCGGCAAAGTGGGCTGCGCATCGCTGGCGGCTGCTGCAAGCGCCTCAGGGGTGGATTCGGGGGCCATGCCGCAGGCAGCCAGGATTGCCGCGCTGGCGCTGACGATGCCCATGCTTTTTAGAAAATCTCTCCGGGAAAGGTAGAGATGTTCGGGTGTTATTTCTGATGATTTGATCTTGTTCATTTGGTTGTCTCCTGTTCTGGGTTTTTAGACCATAGAATACGGATAATTCTTACGTTACGGATAATTTTCGGCTAACAAAGTTTGGATGGCGACTTCGGTTTCTGCATAGGCTCCCTCGCCGATATGGGTGTAGCGGATATTCCCTTGCTTATCAATGAGATAGAGGCTGGGCCAGTAATGGTTATTATACGCTCGCCAGGTTTGCCCATCATTGTCTTGCATAACGGGATAGGGTACATCGAGTTCGATGAGAGCTGCTTTAAGATTGTCAATATCCTTTTCATGGCTGAACTCAGGATAGTGATTGCCGATAACGACCAAGCCCTGATCCTTATACGTACTGTGCCATTCCCTCAACGAGGGAATTACTCGCTGACAGTTAATTCAGCCAAACGTCCACATTTCTAACAAAACAACTTGACCGCGTAGTTCTTCCAAGTATAGCGGGGCTTCAGTGTTGAGCCAGGTTTCATTTTGCCACTCTGTGGCTGGGCCCAAATCCTGCAAGGCAATTGCTGGCTGTGGCTGGGTATCATCGTTTGTAGCCTGGGCTGGCTGTTCTGTTGAAACAGGCGCGCATCCTGCCAGAATCAGCGCTATGAGACCAGAAATCCAAAATTTCATACCGTGCTCCCTGTTTTACGCCTCGGCAAAGTGAACCAGAATTTTGTACCTTTTTCGGGTTCGCTTTCGACCCAAATTTCGCCGCTATGGGCTTCTACCAGCCCTTTGACGATCGCTAAACCCAAACCAACGCCGCCGCTTTCGTTTTGGTCGCGCATCCTGCTTTTTTCGCCGCGGTAGAAACGATCAAAGATATGCGGCACATCCTTGGGGTTGATCCCTTCTCCCGAGTCGTGTACTGTCACCACGATTGCATCATCAGTGGCTTCTGCGCGCAAGCGAATACTCCCGCTGTTTGGAGTGTAGCGCAGAGCGTTGCTGAGCAGATTATCCAGAACCCGGCTGAGTTTTTCGGGAGCGGCCCACACCAGATCGACCTGATTATCCACATGACCATCGAGAGTCACCCCCTGAACGTGGGCGCGGGCAGCGAAGCTCTCCAGGGTGTCAGAAATCAAATCGGGGAGGCTGATCCACTGAAAATCCAGATCGTGGAAACCAGCATCTAATTGCGCCAGTTCAAATAGATCATCAAGCAATTTACTCATGCGGTCGATTTCATTTTGGCTCTGGCGCAGATAACGGGCAATGGTTGCGGGATCATCGACAACGCCGTCTGCCATCGCGGCGATCATCACATGCAGGGAAGTTAACGGCGTGCGCAGATCGTGAGAAGCCCAGGCCACTAAATTGCGGCGGGCTTCATCGAGAGCGCGCTCGTTAGCGGCGGCCTGCTCCAGCCGGGTTGCCATTTTGTTGAAAGCTCTGGAAAGCTGAGCGATCTCATCATTGCCATTGACGGTGACGCGTGTCGAAAAATCACCCTGGCTGAGTTGATCGGCGCCTTCGACGAGATTGCCCAGGGCTTGTGTGATGGTATTCGAGATGAAAAAACCAAACGCTATCGAGATGCCGCCTGCAAAGAGTAGCAGCAAGCTCCCCAGAGCCAGATCGTGCTGATTGATAAACATCAGGCGGGCAGTTACCCACACATTGAAAAGCGTCAATCCACCGGCCAGAATATACCCCAGGATCAGCGCATAGCTCAGGCGGGGGAGCTTGCGCCACCAACCCAGGCGATGGGATAGAAATCCGATCACCGCCGATACCAGACTGGTGAAACTTAAATAGATCGCCAGGTAGAGCAAATCGCCCGGCGGGGGGTGCATAATCCATTCGATCAGCACAACGGTTAATAATAAGGCTGTCAGTATGCCGAGTAGATAGCCAAAGAGGCGAGAGGGTCGTTGATTCATGAGTTTGTATCCTGAAGTCCGCATCACTTTTCGCCCACGAATTTATAACCCACACCCCACACCGTGAGAATATATTCAGGCTGGCTGGGGCTGGCCTCGATTTTTTCGCGTAAACGGCGAATATGAACCGTTACTGTGGACGGGTCGGTGTAAAGTTCGTCGCCCCAAATCTGCCCAAGCAGTTGTGTGCGGGTGAATACATGTTGAGGGTGTTGGGCGAAATGCCACAGCAAATCGAATTCTTTGGCGGTCAGGGGAATTGTTTGTTGATTTACTTCAACGTTTCGTGAGGCAGGATCAATATTTATACGCCCAATTTGGATGGGTTGCTGTGATGTGGATGCCGCCGCGCCGCCTGTCCGGCGGAGGACTGCCCGCACGCGCGAAACCACTTCTTGTGGGCTGAAGGGTTTGGTGATGTAATCGTCTGCTCCCATGTCCAGGCCGCGGATGCGGTCGCTGGATTCACCCTTAGAGGTCAGCATGATGATAGGAATCTGATGATCCTGGCGCAGGTGTTGGGTGAGCGTCAGGCCGTCAATACCGGGCAGCATCAAATCGAGTACGATCAGGGCAGGAGCGTCTTGACGAATGATCTCTAAAGCTTGATAACCATCGGCGGCTTCCTTAACGGCATAGCCTTCGCGTTCCAGGTAGCGGCGCACGACTTCGCGAATAGTGCCTTCGTCATCAACAACAAGAATGAATGCTTTCGTCATCATCAGTTTATCTTTGCAGAGATTTGAGTGGTCCCCACAGAGAGTGTTGCTGGCAAAAATAACCGCGGAGAGCGCAAAGGTCGCAGAGTTTTGTCACATAAAATGCTTTTCTCAGTGTTCTCGGCGCACTCTGCGGTAAATTTATGAGACGATTTTCCATAGCAACACTTAAGCGGGAGACCATCGAATTTTGATTAGTGGTTCTATTGTAGCAGGGGGATATTACGAAAGTATTAAGAACCTGTCGAAAAAAGGTGAGTAGAACCGCGCATTATCGTTCGGGAAAGACCTGACAGGTTTCCGAAAACCTGTCAGGTCTTGTTTTTGCCCAACTCCACCAGTGCTGTGATCGAACTTCACTGGTGGAACATATTGACTGCACCAGTGGAATGATGAGATCGCACTGGTGCGGCTAGTCAATTGCACCAGCGCAAGCGGCCAGCCTAGTCTTCAATCGGGTCGTCGGGATGCAGTTCGTTCCACAGGGCAATCATTCCGGCTTCGATTTTGCGGATATTGGCCGCGTTAAGCCAGGCGCCGCGAAACTAGCAAATTGGTTCAATCTGCTTTTCG
>JACKQG010002215.1_pt1 | contig 25666 bp, 24 predicted proteins | sample 8237621 | NCBI WGS metagenome assembly JACKQG01 (sample SAMN15677084, study PRJNA649215) | marine metagenome | biome: marine; feature: Black Sea; material: saline water; isolation source: suspended particulate matter (SPM) from the Black Sea western gyre | collected 2013-06-09/2013-06-10 | depth... | reverse complement strand
CAACGTTCAGGTGCGGTTTGTCTCTTACAAATTGTTCCTTTGCCATCTTACTCTCCTACTACTGTGCTTATGGATAAATTCAATAATTACTAAAGTTCGCCTCGAATAATTCGGTTGGCTAAATTATCAGCAACTTGGGCGTAATGGTCGAACTCCATAGTGAACACACCGCGACCTTTGGTTGCTGAACGTAAACGGGTTGCGTAGCCAAACATCTCAGCTAAAGGTACCATTGCTCGAACAGCCTGTGTGTTTCCCGGTCGAACATCCATGCCCAGCACTTCACCGCGCCGCGAATTCATCTGTCCAATAACTTCACCCAAATAATCATCTGGAGTGACAACTTCCACTTTCATAATTGGTTCTTGCAAAACAGGTTTTGCCCGTTGTACTGCATCTCGGAATGCCATTGATCCAGCCAGCTTGAAAGAAATCTCATTCGAATCAACTTCGTGGAATGAGCCATCATACAAACGGATACTCACATCGGTCACAGGATACCCTGCGAGAATACCCGATTCTGCTGTTTCACGGACACCTTTTTCCACCGCAGGAATAAATTCCTTGGGAATAGAACCACCGGTGATATCGTTTTCAAAGGAAATCCCAGCCCCTGGTTTATTGGGCTCGATTGCCAGCACCACATGAGCAAATTGTCCGCGGCCGCCAGTTTGTTTGGAGTGACGATATTCTATTTTTTCTACAGCCTTTGTAATGGACTCGCGATAAGCGACGCGAGGGTTGCCCACCCGGGCCTGTACATTGAACTCTCGAAGCAGGCGATCAACCAAGACTTCAAGATGTAACTCGCCCATCCCAGAGATCAGAGTCTGCCCAGTTTCATTATCAACTCGAACCTGGAAAGTCGGATCTTCCTCTGAAAGCTTGTGCAAAGCCTCGGACATTTTGTCCTGATCAGCCATGGTTTTAGGTTCAATTGCCACCGAAATCACAGGCTCTGGGAAGGTGATGTTTTCTAAAATAACTTGACTGGCCGCATCACACAGGGTATCACCTGTGAAGGAAAATTTCGGGCCTACAACCGCGACGATATCGCCAGCTGAGGCGTCGTCAATATCTTCTCGGCGATCCGCATACATGCGGATCAGCCTGCCAATACGCTCTTTTTTCTGCTTGACGGAGTTATATGTCGAAGAGCCTTTCTTCAGGCGACCAGAATAAATGCGCAAATAAGCCAAACGACCAACATAGGGGTCTGTGACTATTTTGAAGACTAAAGCGCTCATTGGAGCCGTGTCTTCTGCTGGTCTTTCGAGCAGCTCATCACTGTTCGGGCGGTATCCTTGAACTGCGGGAATGTCCAATGGCGAGGGCAGGAAATCTACAACGGCATCCAAAACTGGTTGAACGCCTTTGTTGCGCAAAGATGTTCCACAAAACACCGGAGCCAACTGTCCGGAAATAACGGCTTGCCGCAATGCGGCTTTCAACTCATCAACAGGGATCGTCTCACCTTCAAGATATTTAAGGGTGAGATTATCATCAGTTTCAGCAATTTTTTCAATCATGCGGTCGCGCATTGCTTCAACTTGAGTTTGAAGATCAACGGGAACATCTCCAACTACAGGCTCTTTTCCTTGATCATCTTTCCATATGATGGATTGTTCTGTAAGTAAATCAACTACGCCTTTGAATTCTGATTCTTCCCCTATGGGCAACTGTACTGCTACCGGATTAGCCCCCAAGCGCTCTTTAATCATTTGGATCGTACGGTCAAATGAAGCCCCGACGCGATCCATCTTGTTCACAAAGCATATGCGCGGCACAGCGTAAAGGTCAGCCTGACGCCATACAGTTTCACTTTGTGGTTCAACGCCTTGGACGGCGTCAAACACAACCACGCCACCATCTAGCACTCGTAGGGAGCGTTGCACTTCAGCCGTGAAATCGATATGGCCAGGAGTATCAATGATATTGATCAGATGCTCATTCCATTCAGCAGACACAGCCGCAGATACAATAGTAATACCACGCTCTCGCTCTTGGTCCATCCAGTCGGTGACGGTGGTACCATCATCGACGGAACCAAGACGATGCGTTTTTCCTGTGTAATACAGGATGCGCTCGGTCGTGGTAGTTTTTCCGGCATCAATATGGGCGATGACGCCAATATTTCGATACCGCTCCAAAGGGTACTGACGGGACATTATTTCCTACTCAATAAACCTATACACGGAAATGCGAGAAAGCCCGGTTGGCCTTAGCCATACGATGGGATTCTTCGCGCTTGCGAACTGCAGAGCCGGTATTGTTAGCCGCATCGAGCAATTCATCAGCCAGAAGCTCAGGAAAAGATTTCCCAGAGCGACCGCGTGTTGCACCCAAAAGCCAGCGGGTTGCTAATGCGAATTGGCGATGGTGGGGCACCTCCATGGGTACCTGGTATGTTGCACCACCAATACGACGCGGTTTTACTTCCATAATCGGCGAGGAATTTTCGATAGCCTTTTCGAACATCTCTAAGGCATCCTGGCCACTGCGCTCTTGCATGATATCCAAAGCATCATAAACCACTCGGGTAGCCACGCTCTTTTTGCCACTTTTCATCACGCGATTTATAAAGGATTGCACCTGGACACTATTATAGCGAACATCGGGTGCAATTTCGCGTTTTGGCGCTCTATTTCGTCGCATTCAATTTCTCCGTTTCGTAATCAATTAGCGAAAAGAACCGCCGGTGTGTACCTTTTCCGGCGATTTCTTATTCATGTACTAGCGTTTCTTGGTTCCGTACTTAGAACGGCCCTGCTTTCGATCATCAACACCAGTGGAGTCAAGGGTGCCTCGGACGATGTGGTAACGCACGCCAGGCAAATCTTTAACACGACCCCCACGAACCAATACAATCGAGTGCTCCTGGAGATTGTGGCCTTCGCCTGGAATATAAGCGGTGACCTCAATCATATTCGTTAGACGCACACGGGCGATCTTGCGCAGCGCAGAATTGGGTTTCTTAGGGGTCATTGTGCGAACGATTGTGCACACCCCACGTTTTTGAGGGGCGCCCTTTGGCTGCCGAATACGACGCTGTTTGTATGAGTTAAATGTGTATTGAAGAGCAGGTGCTTTGCTCTTGGCAGTTTTGTCTTTACGACCTTTGCGAACCAGTTGATTAATCGTGGGCACTTTCGCCTCCAAATAAATCCTTGATCATTACTTCTTTTCAACAACGGAGGCCATCGCTCGTGCATTGATGGCCTCGCGTTCATTTCCAATTAGTCTGTTAATTCGGCAGGGGGTATAGCCTACCCATCCCTTATTTTGGGACAACGACCAGTGATTGTACCATGCTGAAAAATCAGCGTCAATAGTTTTTACCTAATCCAAGTAAGCCAGTACTCATCTTGGGGCGTTTCTTGCGAGTATCTTCTTTGCCAAAGCGGATCACTTTACCGCCTTCTGTTACAGCCTCGACTTGAAGACCCAAACTTTGGAGTTCTTTCACTAAAACCTGGAAGGATGCTGGGATGCTGGGAGCATCCATGGCTTCGCCCTTCACAATGGCTTCGTAAGCCTTAACACGCCCAACAACATCATCTGACTTGATGGTGAGCATTTCCTGAAGCGTGTATGCTGCGCCATATGCTTCAAGCGCCCAAACTTCCATCTCACCAAACCTCTGGCCACCAAATTGTGCCTTACCACCCAGCGGCTGCTGGGAAACCAAGCTGTATGGACCTGTGGAACGGGCGTGGACTTTATCTTCAACCAAGTGATGCAGCTTAAGGATAGACATTACACCTACGGTTACAGGTCGATCAAATTTATCACCTGTCTTGCCATCTCGCATAACCTGCTTCCCTAAAATGGGTGATGGAAGGTTTGGCTTGAGCACAACTTCATCAGCTTTCGCTCGAAGTTTATCATCATCAAGATTACCATGTTTGATATTCTGGTCTTTCAACCATAAACGCAGGCAAGCATAGACCGCACGTTCATCCTGGGCATCACGATCATCGGCATGAATAATCATATCATCGAAGGCCAGGATGCTGTCAGGGTCGAATTCGTTCTCTTTCAACCATTCTCGTAATACTGCACGTCGGGCATAACTGACATCTGAAATTAGTTTATATACATCGTATCCAAGATCACCCAGCCAGGCTTCCATGAAAACACGGCGGACATAATTGTCATCTTCGATATCGATGGGGTCATATCCTTCTTGGTTGAGCCATTCCCAGGCGCGCTCAACAACTTCTTTCCAGGCCCGATCGATCATCCAGACGCGGGCAAGCTCAGCTTCGATTTCAGTTTCTCTGGCGCCATCAAACACAGGCGTAATGGCGCGGAAACCCAAACCACGCGCGGCCCAACCTAAGTGAACTTCCAATACTTGGCCAACATTCATACGGCCGGGAACCCCAGTGGGGTTCAAGATAATGTCAACGGGTGATCCGTCTTCGAGGAAGGGCATATCCTCTTCGGGAACAATCACAGAAACGACACCCTTATTACCATGACGACCAGCCAGCTTATCGCCGGAAGAAAGCTTTCTGCGCTGAGCCACAGCCACGCGAACCATAGTTTCCACACCGGATGAGAGTTCAACTCCATCATCGCGGGAAAAGATTTTTACATCAACAACTTTTCCACGCGAACCGTGGGGCATTCTCAGCGAGGTGTCTTTTACATCGCGTGACTTTTCACCAAAAATCGCTCGCAGCAATCTTTCTTCAGGTGTAAGTTCTTTTTCACCTTTGGGGGAGATTTTCCCTACCAAAATATCGTTAGGGCCAACTTCAGCGCCAATGCGCACAATGCCTTCTTCATCGAGATCTTTGATGGCAGTCTCGCCAACGTTGGGGATATCGCGGGTAATTTCTTCGGGACCCAAGCGAGTATCGCGTGCTTCAACTTCGTATTTCTCAACATGCACGGATGTAAACATATCATCCTGAACGAGCCGCTCAGAGATGACAATGGCATCCTCATAATTTTCTCCTTCCCAAGAGAGAAACGCCACCAAAGCATTTTGACCCAAGGCTAAATTTCCATCTACTGTAGATGAAGAGTCTGCGATCACATCGCCCTTCTTGACAATTTGACCCTTGGTTACTGAGGGGCGCTGGTCGACACAAGTACTCTGGTTGGAGCGCTGGTATTTCCTCATCGGATAAACGCGCTCGCCATCTTTGTGGCGCACAACAATTCGCCCACCGGTAACGGATACAACTTCGCCATCATCTTTGGCAATAACCACCTGTCCAGAATCAACTGCAGCGGAGAATTCCATACCCGTTGAAACTATGGGAACTTGGGGACGAAGCAAGGGAACCGCTTGCGCCTGCATATTCGAACCCATTAAGGCGCGGTTGGCATCATCATGCTCCAAGAAGGGGATCAATGCGGCACTGATGCCTACAATTTGCTGCGGAGCAACATCCATATAATCGATATTCTCAGCGGGAGAGAATATAAATGAAGTGCGGTGTCGGGCTGAAGCTCGTCCACGAATGAACTCACCAAATTCATTGAGCGGCGAGTTTGCTTGGGCAATAACAAATCTATCTTCTGTATCGGCTGATAGATAAATATAATCTTCAGTCACAAATGCTTCGACCAAAATTTCTTCTACATTAAGTTTAGCTATCTGTTTGGCAAGTTTTTCGTCAACGCGTGTACCTTTTTCAGCAATCACTTTGCCAGACTTTGGATTGGCAACATCATCCCGTAATTGACGATCAACCATCATGGGACTATCAGGAGGCAACACCTTCAAAACACGACGATATGGAGTTTCAATGAAGCCATATTCGTTGACTTTGGCGAAAGATGCAAAACGTCCGATCAAACCGATATTTGGACCTTCCGGAGTTTCGATGGGGCAAATACGCCCATAGTGAGACTGATGCACGTCACGGACGTCAAATCCAGCTCGCTCGCGCCGCAAACCGCCCGGACCAAGCGCAGAAAGTGTGCGTTTATGGCGTAGCTCAGCCAAGGGATTAGTTTGATCCATAAATTGCGATAACTGACTGGAGCCAAAGAATTCACGTAGGGCTGCCACAACTGGACGGACATTGACAAGACTGACGGGTGACAGATTGTCCTTATCACGAATTGACATGCGCTCCTTGACCACGCGTTCCATTCGGCGTAGACCAATGCGCAATTTATTTTGAATCAACTCACCCACAGTCTTCGTACGGCGGTTGCCAAGGTGGTCAATATCGTCAGGGTTCTCAATACCATTATTGATGGCAATCATATGGCGTATCAGGTGAATAACATCCCACTTGGTTATCGTGCGATGTTCGATGGGGACGATATCATGTAATTCAAGTTTCTGGTTGAGTTTGTAGCGACCCACTCTCTTTAGATCATAGCGCCGCTGTTGGAAAAGCTGCTCTTCTAAAAATTCGCGAGCATTTTCCAGGGTAGCAGGATCGCCAGGTCGCATTCGTCGGAAAAACTCCAATAATGCGGCTTCTGCAACCGTAATACCGTTACTCAAATCCCAATCCGACTCCTGGGCCAGTGTGGCGGGAAGATACATGCGATCTGGATTGTTATCGATATCTTCAAACAGACTGAGGATTTCCTCATCTGTGCCTTCAACGATAGCATTATTCCCCAATCCATCGTCAACAGCGGCTAAAGCCCTCAGGAAAATCGTGATAGGAATTGTGCGCCGGCGGTTGAATTTGAGCGTCAGGTAATCACTTTTGCGAGTGCCAAACTCCATCCAGGCGCCGCGATCAGGGATCATTTTCGAGTTGGCCATACGGCGCCCTGTAGTACGATCGGTTTCGGCCTCAAAATAGACACCTGGAGAACGAATTAATTGTGTGACGACAACTCGCTCAGTACCATTAATAATGAAAGTGCCCTTCTCGGTCATTTCTGGAAAATCACCAAGGAAGATATCCTGTTTCATGGGTTCTGGGATGGCAGGCCCGGCTAGCAGCACCGAGACATACAGCGGACGAGCGTATGTCAAGTCGCGCTCAACACATTCGTCAACGTTATATTTGGGATCCTCAAACCAATAAGATAATTTCCACTCTTCGGCCTCGGGCGTTTGGCTGGGGAAATACAAGCGCATATCGCCACTATAGGATTCAATAGGGGAAATCTCATGGAAAAGGTCAGCCAGTCTTTCGCTCTTCAAGCGCTCGAAGGATTCCAATTGCACTTCGATCAAATCTGGCAAATCAAAACGAACATCAATTCGAGCGTAAGATTTTGAGGGTGGAAGCTGTGACATATACCAACTACTCCTGAATCAACCTTTGGCTGGTTGAAAACTTAAACTAGCTCAGACTACGCGGAAGAAAACCCTGGCCGGTTCTATTTAGCCAGGGTAGCGTAGTCCCCAAGTCAGATTTCTCTTTGGCCAAGGAATATCTCATAAACTCTGGGCCTAAACAAGAGCCACAATTATACTGACATCTTCATTATCGGTCAAGACAAAAATCAACACATTTTGGGTCTAAATTTGTGTTTTGGTAGCTTATCCAGTCTCAGAGGTATAATACACTGACAAAATTGCAGAATCTTAAGGATTTTTTGATGACCTCACCACCTGAACAAGAATTCCGATCCGGCTTTGTAGCAGTTATGGGTCGACCAAATGTAGGGAAGTCTACGCTTATCAATAGTCTCATTGGGCAAAAAATTGCCGCTGTTTCGCCAAAACCGCAAACCACACGTCACCAGCAGCTAGGGATTCTCAGCCTGGATGAAGCGCAAATCGTATTTATTGATACACCCGGGTTGCACAACCCACATCATAAGCTCGGTCAGTTCATGAATGACGAAGCTGCAGATGCCATCACAGATGCGGACCTGATTCTTTTTTTGGTGGATCTCACCAAAATGCCACCTCATGAGGAAGACCGCATCTTGATTAAATTACTGGACGAACTTGACCAGCGCCCAATGGTGATCCTGGCCCTGAACAAAATTGATCGCGTGGAGGCAGGGGATTTGGACCAAAGAGCGGCGGTTTACGAGGAACTCCTGCCTGATGCAGTGCCCCTAAGAATTTCCGCCATCCATGCGGATAAATTGGACGATCTTAAACAATCGCTAATCTCAAATATCCCCGAAGGTCCACCCTTTTTCCCGGTTGATCAGATCACTAATCTATATGAAAGAGAGATCGCTGCTGATCTGATTCGGGCAGTGTGCCTAGTTCAATTACGAGATGAAATTCCCCACTCCATTGCAGTACGCATGGACGAATACACTGAACGCGGAGACCATGGTGCGTATATCCGCACAACACTCTTTGTCGAGCGCGATTCACAGAAAGGCATCGTCGTTGGCCAAGGCGGAAAGATGATCAAACGTATTGGCGCCCATGCCCGATCTCAAATTGAAGCCATGAGCAGCCGCAAGGTTTATTTGGATCTGAGAGTCAAGGTTCGTAAGAACTGGCGCAATAACGAGCAAGCGCTAAAACAGTTTGGGTTCAAAAGGTGGAATTGACCCAGCAAAAAGTGGGCAGTGTTTGGTGGTTAGAAAGCTGACCTCGCCCTAAATAAATCCAAATTCAATAAGAAAAAGTCCTGATGTCAAAATACTTATTTGCACAAATTGCTGCGGGGTTGGCTGTATTCAACTGGCTAGCAGTTGCTCTAAAATGGAAATGGCTCGAATATATTGCAAAACCTGCCATAATGTTGGCGCTGATAGCTTTTGTCTGGCGTTTACGGCCTGGATTGGTCATACATGGGAACATCAACTGGCTACTTTTTGCATTGTTCTTTTCCCTGGCAGGAGATATATTCTTGATGCTTCCAAGAAATCTCTTTTTGCCGGGATTAGTTTCGTTCTTGCTTGCCCACATTGCCTACATTTTCGCACTCAGCCTGACATTGCCATCTTTTGACCTTGCTGTCCTGTTGGTTATTTTGATGGTCGGGTTAACTAGCTTTCAAATTTACCGTCGGGTAGCGGGCGGTTTAGAGATATCTGGCCAAACAGAGATGAAAATCCCTATAATTCTCTACACATCGGTAATCTCTGTGATGGTAATTTTCGCTCTGCTAACTCTTGTAAGCAATGATATAGAAAACTACCGTGCCCTGCTGCTCAGTGCTGGTGCACTGCTATTTTTTATCTCCGATACCTGGATCGCCTGGGATCGTTTTGTAGAACCACTCAAATTTCGTGATCTACGAGTGATGGTTAGCTATCACATCGCCCAAATTTGTCTCTGTTTGGGGTTTTTAGTATCCCCCTAACGCAAATGACTGTCATCTCGAAAGTTGACAGTCACTTGAAAATAATTAGTACGCTCGCGAAATCCCGCAAGGAGTAAAACTACTTGCGGGATTTTCATCATTCTATTCTTCTTCGGGGGTTTCTTCATCGGAGGCAAGGCCATCTTCGGGTAGAGCATCCTCAGAAAGGGGGTCCACATCCTCAACTTCATCTGCGATCGCGTCCGCGATAAGCTCAGGTTCTTCATCATCGATGACTTCAACCATCTGAGGGGCTTCGATCACGTCCGAGGGAGCTGTATAGTCCCGCGTTCCAAAATAAGTCATGATGACCGCGCCTAATCCCCAAATTCCAACCAGGGTGCGGGGCAACCAACCCACGCAGGGTACTAGCTGATCAAATCCGGCCAATACAAAATAGAGGATCAGCATGCCAACTCCGGCCGAAATTGCTGGCGCCCATTCCTGATTCATCATTTTGGCAATACGACGACCAACTTCTAATCCCAAAGCAACCCAACCCAAAAGCCAGGCAATACCCAATAGGATAATGGCCACAAACGCCACTGGGATCAAAATAATCGTAACAGTGAGGGCAATCAACGCCAGTGGTGCTAACAAAGCGGTGAGCAACCCTGCCCCCCCTGTGATGAGCGGTTGATCCAGGGCAGCGCGCGCCACACGATCAGTTTGCGTAGCGAAGAAGATTACCAACAAAATTGCCAATGCAGCCCAGATGAACATACGGAAGGCGAACCAAACCACATCTAAAGCGGGGTTGGAACTGACATTAAATGTTGGGGGCTGCACATTATCGAACTGCATTTCCGAGGGGAAGTTGAACTGAAAGGGAAAGCTCAATCCCTGAATGACATCACCGCTAATTTGAGCACCGGGGGCTCTCTGCAGAGCTGCACCAATGGTAACCATGTCTCCATTCACCACAGACGATTCGCCAAGCTGCAGTACACCACCAATGCCCACCAGACTGCCATTGACGGTGCCCATACTATCAACCGTTCCACCCATCAAGACAACATCGCCATTGACAGTGCTGTTCAATTCCAGTGTGACTGCTCCGCCAAAAACAACTAAGTTTCCGTCGAGGGTTTCGCCTTCGGGAAGCGTGTAGGTTCCTCCAAAAATGACTTTGTCATCCATCAGGTCTCTGGCAAAAGCCGTTCCAGGCCAAAGCAGCGCAGTGATGACTAGAATAAATGTGAATAGTTTTAGATACTTCATGATTTATGCCCTCCCAGGCATCCTCGCTAAGCGTGCCAAGGATAAGATCCAGATCAGGCTGCCGGCACTGACGATACCAGCCAGGATCGCCCATCCGCTGGGGGACAGCAGCCCCGGTATTGTGCGGATTACTATAGCAAGGAGATTTTGGAAAATGTTGATGACCGTCAGAAGCGATGTGAGGCGATAGACCGAAACCATGAAAAGTTCGGTCAGAGAATCAAAGGTATTAAAGAATGTCATTCCAAGCAGTACACCCAATAATGACACGCCATTGGCAATAAGTATTAGGGTGATCCAAGATTGCCAACGATGGCGCGCAGCCACAACTCCAAGTTGTTCTTGCTTGAGACGTATCTGCCAACGATCAGCGAACCCAGAAATCGGCTCGATTTCAGAACTATCTCTGAAAAAATTGGCGACTCCTTCTAAGGATTGCTGTAATCCCCGGCAGTGACCGCAATCTTGAAGATGTTGATCAAGATCTTGGGACTGATCGGGGGTCAGGCGCTCATCGAAAAGGAGCCAGTTGTCAAAAGGCTGGTGTTTCATAGGGAGTCCTTTCCGTGCTATTGGATTCGATCATTTCCATTTGTGATTCCTGTGTTTGCCAATTTTCAGCCAGTGCTCTGCGAGCCCGGTAAAGACGGCTCTTGACTGCACTTTCGCTGATTGCCAGCGATTCTGCGATCTCTTCATAAGAGTAGTCGTACCAGTAATGCAGAACCACGGCTGCGCGATCTTTGGGAGCCAGCACATCAAGCAATTCTCGTATTCGCCGATGTTTCTGATCCATCACCAATACCGCCTCTGGAGTTGGTCCTGGATCAGGAGGCTGCCACCAGTCATGCGCTTCATTATCGATGGAGAAAGAAGGTAATTTCTTTTTTCTCAAGCGGTCGATGCAGTAATGCGAGGCAATTGAAAGCAGCCAGGTAGCAAAAGAGCGGTTGGGGTCATAACGATTCAAGTGTCGATATGCCCGCAGAAAGGCCTCTTGCGCGGCGTCTTCCGCGTCGCCAGCATTACCCAGCATGCGGTAGCACAGGCTGAAAACCGGTTTTTGATAAGCTTCTACGATATGTGTAAAGGCATCGTCGTCGCCAGCTCGCGCTTTGGCGAGCCATACTGCCTCATTGTCGTTCAAAGTTCGCTCCTGCGATCATTTTATCTACTCCAACTTACGCAGGTAAGTGGAAAAAGTTGCACTATTGTGGATTCTTAGTTTTCTAGCAATGCAGTGTCAGCCAGAGCTTCGATGACACCTATCACCGCCGAATTATCTAATTCGGCCATACCCATTTGCAGCATTGCATTGAAGAGCTGTGTATGCACGGCGTTTGAGGGCATTGGAACGCCATACTCTCGGGCTGTATCCATAACGATTCCAAGATCCTTGGCCTGCATATAAGCTTTGAATCCGGGTTGACGGTTTCCGGCGAAGAGACGTTCGGGCTTGACATCCAAGGACCAGCACTGGGCCGCGCCGCCCTGAATGGCCGCGACTACTTTTTCGGGATCAGCGCCGGCTTTCTTCGCCAGGATCATCAACTCACCCATGGCCACCATCTGGGCAGCAACCATGACCTGGTTGGCCGCCTTGGCGATCTGCCCGGCACCGGAATCGCCAACATGCGTGATGGTTTTGCCAACTACTTCAAAGATTGGCATTACTTTCTCCAAAGCTTCTGCCGGACCTCCAACCATCATCGCCAGCGTGCCTTTTTGCGCGCCAATATCGCCACCGCTAACAGGACAATCGAGGGAGAGCACGCCCTTCTCAGCCAGCTTTTCAGCAATCAACCGAGCCGTTGCAGGTTTGATGGTGGAGTTATCCACGAATATCAAACCCTCTTTAGCACCTTCGATGATGCCACCCGATCCAATAGCAACCTGTTCAACATCAGGGGAATCAGGCAGGTTGGTGAAAACCACATCAACTTGTGCGGCAACTTCACTAGGAGAAAAGGCTTCTTTAGCGCCTTCGGAAACCAACTCGTCCACGGGCTCGCGGCTGCGGTTATGAACTACTAACGGATAGCCGGCTTTAAGAATATTACGAGCCATAGATTTGCCCATAATTCCCAGGCCGATATAACCAACGGTTTGTTTGGATGACATGTGAACTCCTTGTCTTGATGAATGAAGATTATTGATTGCGAATTGAATTATACCGTTCGTTCATTCCCCACTCACAACACCTTAGGAATTGATGTGACAAAATCGAAACATTAGTTAGGAAAAGAAAATACGCATTACGGTGTCGTGAAACGTAATGCGTATTGCCTAATTCATTCCGTCAGAAATCAATTTTGATATCGCTTGGTGATATTGGGTACTAGATATTCCTCGAAGGCGCGCTGCACATCATAGTCCGGCTGCCAGCCCCAATCACGGCATGCGGCGCTGTCGTCCATGTCGGCTGCCCAACTATCAACAATGGTCTGGCGTTTGAGGTCGGGTTTATGGGTAATTTCGGCTTTGGGGAAGAACTTCTTCACCCACCCCTTGAATTCTTCTGCCGAGAGGCTGAAGCTGGTCACATTATATACCCGCTGACTGATCGCATCCGCCGGAGCAGCAGCTAATGCTAATAGAGATTTAACAGCATCGGGCATGGCCATGAAGGGAATGCGCACATCAGGGCGCACGAAGCAGGCATAAGGTTCGCCTTTGGCCGCAGCATGCAGCATCTCAGGGCCATAGTCGCTGGTGCCGCCGCTCGGGACGGTAAACGCGCTGATCAACCCTGGAAAACGGATAGCACGGAAATCAACCATCACAGGCTGTTCTGCAGCCAATTGGCGGTAGTGCTCGCTGAAATAGATCCCCAACAATTCGCAATATAACTTGTTTGCGCCATACATGGTGCGAGGGTAATTCCACTCCCATTCGCGCACACGCGCGTACTGATTTTTTGTATCCAAATCGGGCAAACCATAAACGGCAATCGAGCTAGGAAAAATGAACTGCACCGGTTTCTGTCGCCACTCTGACTGTTCCGCAGCTAAGCGCAACAAACCCATCGTGCCGTTGACATTCACATTATGGGCTGCACCTGGTGAAAACTCCCCACGCGTCGAAAGCAAGGCAGCCAAATGATAGATAGCATCAAACTCATATTCACTGACCAAACGATCCAAAAGTTTCTGATCCAAGATATCTGCGATCATATGGGTGGTCAAATCCTGGATATCTTCAGGAAGAGGTTCCAGGTCAAGGGTCAGTAACGGGGTGGTTCCATTTTTCGATAACGCTTCAATCAAGGCGTGGCCAATTTCTCCAGCCGCACCAGTGATCAAGATCGCTTTCTTACGCATTCTTTGCTCCTTTTGTAGAAGTGGAATTGTGCTAGAATGAAATAACGTTATAAATTTGCAGCTGCCCAAAAAAGGGATATTCACTGGGAATTCTCTCTTTGGCTAAGTTACAATCGTATTTTACTTTACCGACGAACTGGCTGCCAATGGACAGTCAACGGGTTATTAGCCGACAGTTGTCAGTTTAGCTCGCGGGAGGAACTATGACTCTCAATATCGTGATTGGTACGCAATGGGGTGACGAAGGCAAAGGACGCGTGGTGGACTTGTTGGCTGCTGAGGCAGATTATGTCGCACGCTTTGCCGGAGGCGATAATGCTGGACACACTGTTCAGGTTGGCGCACAGACTTTCAAGCTGCATTTGATTCCCTCGGGGGTGATCCACCCTCACACAGTGGGAGTGATTGGCAATGGGCTGGTGGTCAATCCCAAAACGCTTCTTCAAGAAATTGAGATGACACGCGCTGCCGGGGTAGAGATCACGCCAGAGAGGCTGCGTATTTCTCATGCCGCACATATCATTACTCCCGCATACATCGCTTTGGACAAAGCTCGCGAACAATCGCGCGGGGATGAGAAAATCGGTACGACACTGCGTGGTATTGGCCCAGCCTATAATCATAAAGCTGCTCGCTCTGGCCTGCGTATGGAATCGATGCTCGATTTAGAAGAATTCGCTGAAGCTGTCGTCATCCAGGTTGAAGGGGTCAATGAAGCGCTTAAAAACCTTTATGGGGCCGAACCCTTGGATACGCTTGAAATCGCCAAAGAATATGTTGATTATGCCCAAAGGTTATACCCTTATATTGGAAACGTTTCCTATCTTCTAAATGATGCTTTGCGCAGTGGAGCCAATGTACTAGCCGAGGGCGCACAAGGCACACTGCTAGATATTGATCACGGCACATATCCATTTGTGACCAGTTCCAGCCCCACAGCTGCCGGCGCTCTGGTTGGGTTGGGAATTGGCGCCAGTCACGTCGCGCGGGTGATAGGTGTGACCAAGGCCTTTCAAACTCGTGTTGGTGAAGGACCCTTCCCCACTGAAGTATTCGATGACACGGCGAACCACTTGCGCGGCACAGGCGACAAACCCTGGGATGAATTTGGCACTACCACGGGCAGACCACGCCGCGTAGGTTGGCTGGATGCCGTACTCTTACGCTATACCATACAGATCAATGGCGTGACAGAATTGACGATCACAAAACTGGATGTCCTCTCTGGATTGAGAAATCTGTTCATTTGTACAGGTTACCAAAGAGATGAGAATATCTATCCAGATCTTCCTTTAGGACCAACCGATCTCGACTATGAAACAGTATACGAAGAATTGCCTGGCTGGGATGAAGATATTATGTCAATTCGCCAGTGGGATGATCTGCCAAAAAACGCGCAGGCCTATATCCAGCGCATTGAAGATGTTGCTGGAGTTCCCGCGCGCTATATCTCCGTTGGCCCAGAACGAGATCAAGTAATTAAACGTTGAACGTTCCTACGCCAATGAAAAAGCTCTACGTATTTCTAATCACAATATATTTGTCTGCATGCTTGCCCACCGAGGCGCTAACTCCCTTCGTGTCTGCAACTCCATCTTCAACGGAAACTCCCACACCAACGGTCGTCTGGTTCCCCCCTACTGACACTCCGACCATCATGCCAACTGTGCTCCCATCTGCCACACCCGAAATGCGACCGGGCTTGGGTGGATTGCTTTTCAGTGATGATTTCGATCTCCCAACGGACTGGACTCTGCTCGAAACCGAGTCAAGCAGTATCTCTGTTTCAAATAATGAACTAACCGCAGCTCTCTCGCGGGAGAAAGGCTACATATATAGTGTGCGAGAGGGAGCTTTATTCTCCAACTTCTATGCCGAATTTACGGCCAGCCCTAACTTGTGTAATGGTTTAGACGAATACGGTATGCTAATACGCTATCAATCGCCGGGGAATTTCTATCGTTATTCTCTCTCTTGCGATGGCCAAGTACGTTTAGACCGCGTTGTTGGAGGTACAGCCTCCTCACCTCAGCCCTGGATGGTGACCACCTCGGTGCCTTCTGCAGCCCCAAGCACATCTCGCCTGGGGGTATGGGCAGTGGGCAACGAAATGCGTTTCTTTGTTAACGATCAACACCAATTCACTATTACCGACAAAGCTTTGCCAAGCGGCGCCATGGGCGTCTTCGTTCGCTCCGGGGGATCCAATGCAGTTACAATCAGTTTCTCTGATCTGGTGGTTTACGGCATTGAACAATAACCACGGTTCTTAGGATTGAATTTCCAATGACAATCGAAATGTGGATCACGTTAGGTATCCTGGCAGCAGCAATATTGCTATTCATCACCGAATGGCTGCGTGTTGACACAGTTGCTTTGCTCGTGGTAATAACCTTGATCCTGACAAGAGTGCTAAACGTTCAGGAAGCAATCGCTGGATTCTCCAACCCCGCAGTATTAACAATCGCAGCCCTATTCATTATCGGCGGCGCAGTGCTACAAACTGGGCTGGCAGGCATAATCGGACGTCAGATCTTGGTAATTGCCGGCAGAAAACAGAATCGCCTGGTTGCAGTCATCATGGGCACGGTGGCATTGCTTTCCAGTTTTATGAGCGATACTGGAACCGTGGCCGTTCTCCTACCAGCGATTATCAGCCTGAGCCGCAGTGTCAAACAAGCCGCATCAAAACTTCTTATTCCACTCTCCTATGGGGCGCTGCTGGGGGGTGCTATGACTCTCATTGGCACGCCACCCAATATCATTGTCAGCGATATCCTGGCTGATCAGGGTATGCAACCTTTCCAATTTTTCGACTACACCCTTATCGGCATCCTCTTGCTTATCACCGGAATTGGTTTTATGCTGTTGATCGGCATTCGCTTACTTCCAGAAAGACATACTCAACAGATGCCGCAAAGGATTGATACACCTTCAGAATTGGTTGATTTCTACCGGTTACCAGAGAACCTGTTCAAATTGCGCGTGAGACGTGGGTCACCACTGGTTGGAAAAACGCTTCAAGAAACAAACCTTGGTCAAAACTTCAAGGTGACCATTTTGAAAATCTTGCGTGATCCTCAACCCAGAGAGCTGGCTAAATTTGGGGAACGCAAACTGATGCTGGGTTCGGACGAGCAGGATGAAATATCTCCTCAACCCAATATTGCTATCCATGCAGATGATATTTTCATCGTCCAGGGGCATCATAACGATATCAACCATGCTTCTGCCAGTTTGAATTTGGCCATCCAACCGGCCGAGAGTCTGGATAAAGAAACATTGATCAGCCAGGAAGCAGGAGTCGCTGAAGTCTTGCTGCCGCCGCGTTCATCCTTGGTAGGTAAAACTGTCGTAGACGCACGTTTTGGTACTCTGCATCAGCTCACTGTTTTGGGCATCAACAGACCCGGCGGGGAAAATCCGACAAATCTCAAGGACACCCGGCTTCAATTTGGGGATACCCTGCTGGTGCAGGGTTCATGGCAACAAATCCACAATCTTCGCAAAATGCGCCGAGACTTTGTCGTTATGGGTGAACCAGAGAGCATGCTTGCAGCAACAAATCGGGCAAAAGCGCCGCTGGCTCTGCTAGTTTTGATGGGTATGCTCGTCCTGATGATCACCAACACGCTGCCCGTAGCTGCCGCCAGCATGTTAGCAGCCCTACTGATGATATTGTCTGGCTGTCTGAACATCGATGATGCCTACGCCGCGGTCGATTGGAAAAGCCTGGTGCTCATCGCTGGAATGCTGCCCATGAGCACAGCTTTGCAAAAAGTTGGTCTGATCGGTATTGTTGCTGAAGGTTTAACAGATACCTTTGGACAAATGAACCCCTTGATTTTGATGAGCACGCTATTCTTACTGACATCTCTCTTTACTCAGGTACTCTCAAACACGGCTACCACCGTGCTGATTGCCCCAATCGCACTGGCAGCAGCCTTGAAGCTGGGCCTGCAGCCCCATGCCTTCATGATGACCGTGGCCATCTCTGCGTCGATGGCTTTTGCATCGCCAGTCGCCTCGCCGACCAACACTCTCGTGATGGGCGCGGGTGATTATCAATTCAGCGATTACATAAAAGTGGGGCTGCCGTTGATCTTGCTCACCATGGTTATCAGTGTGTTAGTATTACCTTTGCTATGGCCCCTAAATTAATAATCTCTTCTTTCGCTTTCAGCCCCAAGAGAGAGTAGCCAGAAAAAGGGTATGCGGGGGCTACACCCCCGCATACCCTTTTTCTGGAGTAGTACTGCGAAGGCTTTAGCCTGAGCAGGCTAAATTAACCCTTATGAGCAAACGAAAATTCCGCAACCGACTAAACGACCTTCCCAACAAAGAATGGCTCAAATTCCAGAAATCCTGGTTTGTGCACAACCCACCGCCGCGCAAAGATGATGTACTCCGTCATCCGGCCAAATACCCAGAAACGTTGGTGCAAGAATTCATCGAGTTTTTCACTAAAGAAGGTCAAGTCATCTTGGATCCTATGGTGGGGACAGGCAGTACGATTGTGGCCGCCATGCGTTCAGGCCGGCACAGCTATGGGATCGAGCTCAATTCTGGGTACGCGCAGGTTGCCAGGGATGTGATCCTTCAAGAGCGAGAGAATCTTGGGGAATCCGCCTCCCACCTGACCACAGAGGTGATCAACGGCGATGCGGCTGAAATTGCAGGCATCATTTCAAAGCATCAAATCCCCCCCATTGATTATGTCATCACTTCCCCACCCTATTGGGATATGCTGCATGCCAAGGGGGCTGAAACTCAAAACCATCGCCGTCAGGATGAAGAGTTAGATGTCGTTTACTCTGATGACCCAAATGATTTAGGCAATGTTGATGACTACGACGAATTTCTCGAACGCTTGATTCAGATTTATGTTGGGTTGAAGCCTTTCTTGAAACCCAAGGCTTATCTAACGATCATCGTTAAGAATGTAAAAAAGGGCGGGGTGATCTATCCGCTGGCATGGGATTTGGGCAAGCAACTGGATGAAACTTATACGCTGAAAGATGAACGCATCTGGTGCCAGGATAATATCCGCTTGTTCCCTTATGGGATGGGTAATGCCTGGGTGAGCAACACCTTCCACCATTATTGTTTGCAATTTCGCAACGAGTAGCGATGCCCACGGCCAAAGACTTCATCACTATTCCTTACACACCCGATATGACCCAGGGGGGTATCGCCTACGCCTGCAAATCATTGGCCTACACCTACAACCGCATGGGGAGTACACCCTTCAAACGCCTGCAGAGGATCGTGGCTGGCGTGGCAGTGGAGTTGGCATTTCGGCGTCATCTCGTGCAAAACGAAATTCCTCATGACAACTTGGGGGCAACACCTTTCACTGATCCAGACCGCTATGATATTTCCATCGGCGGGCGGCGTTGTGACATCAAAAGTTACATGCTTATTCATAAAGATCAGATCAGCCAGATTAGGAAAAACCCCGCTCAACTGCTAGATGCCCAGGCGCTGGTACCGGCAGATCAAATGGCTTCATCACAGTTTAATGATGAAGATCTCTACATTTTCGCTTTTACCACTGCGCTGCTCACGCCCAATCAAGATTCTTTACAGAAGGCATATGCAGCGGAGCAGCCCATTTTTATGATCCATGCTTTGCCCAAAGTCTGGGCTCGGCCACAGAAGTGGTCAGCGCTGGGCACGCTGGCTTTAAAGAGTGATTGCTCGACACAAATCAAGCTAGAATTGGGGGGATTGGGTCATGATCACAAAGCAATTTCAGAGCATAAAAAGCTTCTGCCTGGAAATCGGATCACTGCACAAAAAGAATTCCATGCCTTGCATTACCTGCACACACCCGACCTCCCAGATGGCCCTGTGGGTGTACACAGCCCTGTTCTCGAAGAGACTCTCATTATTGATGCACTTGATTGGGGAAATATTTGGGTTTATGGAATGGAGATCATCTATGCGGGATACATAACCCGAGGTGAATTCCGAAAGAAGGCAAAGAAATTGCCCGCGGGAAGCCGTGTTTTCCAGTATCCGCGCACCATCACTGCAAATTTAGCGCTGCCAATTGGGGGACTACACTCCTTGGAAGATCTATTTAGAAAGGCTCAATCCTGGGAGCGCTGAACACTGAAGGAGAGTTTTTCTAAATCGGTTGGAAATTCAAAAAAACTCCAATTCCGCCTGTCATTGCGAGCGAAGCGCAGCAATCTGAAACTGAGCATTGAGATTACTCACCTGCACTTGACACCGCAGGTGCTAGTGTCGCCCATCACCAGCAGCGGGTTTCACAATGACAATTGAACATTTAAATGTACGACTCAGCCAATTTCGAGTACAATTGTTCTAATAGCCCGGTGAGTGCAAACAGGCTCTGCCCCTGGCGGTAAACGTCAGGAAACTATAAGACAGGCCGCTCACCATAACGAAAGGAGAAGTTTAACATGTATCAGAAAATCATCATTGTTGGCAATTTAGGGGGTGACCCCGAAATGCGCTACACGCCAGGCGGTCAGGCTGTGACAAATTTTTCAGTCGCGACGAGCAATAAATACACCGCAAATGATGGGCAGAAAGTTGATGAAACCACCTGGTTTCGAGTTTCTGCGTGGGGAAGGTTAGCCGAAACCTGTAATCAGTACTTGAAAAGAGGTCGCAAAGTTCTTGTTGAGGGTCGCCTAAGACCAGATATCCAATCTGGTGGGCCTCGAGTTTATCAACGCCAAGATGGAACCTGGGCCGCATCATTCGAAATAACTGCGCAAACCGTAAAATTCCTTTCATCCCGCGGCGAAGATGATTCTTTTCAAGCTGCCCAACCCCCTGGTCAGGAAACCGAAGACGATATCCCCTTCTAAAGCTTTATAGGATAAAAAATTCAAGTACGAGTCAATTCATTTTCTACGGAGAATGCGTTGACTCGTAGCTCTATGAGAACAGGAGAATCTTTATGGCCTCGCCTCAACCCAAGCCTGAGAAACAGCAGATCGCCCTCAAAATCCCCGAAGATCTCGCCCCAGTCTATGTAAATCTGGCGCGCATTACCCACTCTCCATCGGAGATGATCTTTGATTTTGCACTGATGGTTCCTAGTGGAAAGCCGGGTTCTGCCAATGTCAAAACTCAAGTATTGATGAGTCCTTTAAGCGCCAAACTCTTTTACAATGCCTTGGGAGAAAATTTGTCGAAGTTTGAAGCCAAATTTGGGGAAATAAACATCCCCGGAGGCAGCTCTCTGGCTGAACATCTTTTTAAACCCCCCCAGAAGTGAAACATGCCAAATTTAGATGCAACAATCGAACAAATTCACCAGTCGTATAATACGCGTACGAAAGTGCGCGATCAAATGCTGAATCAAGCGCGAATGCTCACACGTCACTGCGCCAATGCCATTCGAGCAATCCATCGTGAGGATCGGGCTTTGGCCCAAGAACATCTCAATGAAGCCCAAGAATTAGCCAATGCTTTGAGCGCTAATTCAACCAACCACCCCAATTTCTTCTATGCGGGCTACACGCAAGATGCACTCAAGGAGTATGCTGAAGCCAATCTGACGAACGCATTGGTGACTGGCGAAACCATTCCTACCCCAAATGACCTCGATTTGGATTTCGTGCCCTACCTGAAGGGACTTGCCGAAACCGCAGGTGAATTGCGCCGACGATGTATGCATGTACTGAGGCACGGTGACGAAGCTGAAGCTGACCGCCTTCTGGCACATATGGATGATATTTACGATGCATTGGTAACCATGGATTACTCCGATGCTATCACTGGAGGGTTGAGAAGGCTCACGGATATTGTTCGTGGCGTGACCGAGCGCACGCGTGGTGATCTAACAATGAGCCTTCGTCAACAACGTTTAGAAAAGCAACTGAAAGCTTTCGAAGAGCAAGTTTCGGAATTTTCCAAAAACGACGATTGATCTGAGAGAAGCTCATGCGCAGGATTCGTGCTTCGGACATAAGTTCCTTTTTATACTGCCAGCGTGCCTGGTGGTACCGGCAACAGGGTGTGGCTTCTGAAAATACCAATGAACTTGCCGGCGGTCAGGAATTACATCAACAACACGGGCGCAGCGTATTTGCCAGTGGGCTAGTCAAATCTCTCGCATACTTGCTGCTGCTGGTCGGGCTAATCTTACTGGCTATCTACCTGACAATGCAAGTCATCTAATATTAAATCCCATGGCGCTGATCGCCTTAACTTTCCTTCTTATCGGTATCATCTTATTATGGCGCGCAAACCAGCAACGCCATGCTACAGGACTCCCAGGGGGTCAAGTCATCTATGCAGACACGCGCAAGTGGGGTCCAGTTGAAGAACCTCTTTATGATGCCAAATTAGAATTATCTGGCCGGCCAGATTATCTTGTCCAAGACGGCAAAATGGTTATTCCTGTAGAAGTGAAATCATCTCGAGTAACAGATGCTCCTTATGACTCGCATATCTTCCAACTGGCGGCATACTGCTATCTAGTCAATTCTTCGTATGGCATACGCCCCTCGCATGGAATTCTGAATTACCCAAACCGCACATATCGTATTGACTATACACCTAAACTAGAAGCGGAACTCATCGATTTAGTAGTGGAAATGCGCACCAAAGGACATCTGCGAAAAATCAACCGCTCACATGATTCCGCTCGAAGGTGCGATCACTGCGGATACCGGTCCACTTGCGACCAGAGGCTATAGTGTTCTCCAAATCCTGAGATGCCGATATAATCTCAAAGTTATGAACTCTTCACCTTTCCAAACCATCGCTGTTGCAGCGCATCCGGAAATACCGCAGGCATATGAGGAAGCTGCCAAAATTGTCGAATATTTGCATGAGCGCGGTTTACAGGCAATTTTCGGCAACCTCTATGATGAAGATTTACATGCGACTGTGCAAACAAAAAAAGCTGACATGATGATTGCACTCGGCGGCGATGGCACTATGCTGCGAGCAGGTCAACTCTGCGCTCCCTTTGGTGTGCCAATCTTTGGCATCAACATGGGCAAGTTCGGTTTTTTGATGGAATTTCGCCATAATGAATGGCAATCAGCGATCGACAAACTATTAGCCGGAGATTCCTGGCTGGAAAACCGTATGCTGCTTTGTGCAGAGCATTGGCGTGAAGATGAAAAAATCGGCACTTGGGAAGTATTGAATGAAGTTGTGGTCAGCCGTGGAGAGATCGTCCGACCAGTAAACCTGGAGGCCAGTGTTGATGGTCGTTTTCTAACTACCTATGTCGCTGACGGGCTCATCGCGGCGACGTCCACCGGCTCAACTGCATACGCGCTGGCAGCAGGAGGACCAATCCTACCTCCTGAGCTTCGCAATATCTTGTTGGTGCCTGTTGCACCCCACCTCTCCATCGACCGTGCCATTGTACTGGCAGAAGGATCTTATGTATCCATCACGGTACATACCGACCACCAAGCTGTGATCAGCACCGATGGACAAGTTCCCATCCATCTTCGAGATGGAGATCGCGTCGATGCTCGGGCTAGCGATTACACCGTGCAATTTGTGCGTATCCAGGATCCAGGATATTTTTATAGAAATCTTACACCGCATATGTACAATAATCCTGCGGCGAAAAAACAACCATGACTGAATCATCAACCCTTTATTGTACTAATCACCCGAATAAAGAAACTAGCTTGCGCTGCAACCGCTGTGAGAAGCTGATCTGCAGTAAATGCGCCATCCACACCCCTACCGGATATCGCTGCAAGGATTGCGTGCGCACCCAGCAGAAAATATTCAATTCCGCCGAATTCTATGATTACCCCCTTGGATTTATTATCGCAGCAGTGTTATCCTATATAGGAAGTTTAATCGCCTCGAGATTCGGGTTCTTCGTTCTATTTCTGGCTCCATTGGCTGGTATGGGCATTGCCGAGGTGACACGATTAATCACTCGCCGTCGTCGATCAAAATACTTGTTCTACACAATCGCAGCAGGCACTCTTCTGGGAGCTTTACCCTCAGTCATCGGACCGATTCTCGCCTTGTTGTTTTTTGGACCTGAATTCGGATCAGTTTTTGGAATCATATTTTCTTTAATTTGGGACATCGCTTACGCAATTATTGTCACTTCAACCGTTTACTACCGCATCAGCGGCCTGACCTTCAACCGTTGATCGATCGCGAATATTATGCTAACTGAACTTTATATCGAAAATTTCGCCATCATCGATAAGCTACAACTTCGCTTTAAAACCGGATTGATCACCTTTACGGGGGAAACTGGCGCGGGAAAATCGATCATCATGGACGCGCTAAATACGCTGCTGGGCAGCCGCGCAGATAGCACCTTTATCCGCAGCGGGTCGGAAACTGCTCTTGTTGAGGCCACTTTCCGCATTCCCCCCACATCTATGGAAGCTATACACGCTGTCTTGGAACGCGAAGCGATGCTTGATGATCCCAACTTTGTTACCTTGGGTCGCGAAATCCGGAGAGATCGAGGCAATGTCGTGCGCATTAATGGTCGCATGTCCAATGTCAGCATATTGCGAGAGATTGGACAGCATCTGGTAGATATTCATGGGCAATCGGAACACCTCTCCTTGTTGCGTGTAAGTCAGCATTTGCGCCTACTCGATCGCTATGCTGATTTGCATAAAACTTTCGACGAGTATCGCTCGTCTTACCAACACTTACTAAAATTGCGTCAAGAACTCGAAGAGCTTAGAACAAACGAACGCCAGGCTGCTCAACGTGCCGACTTGTTAACTTACCAGATCAATGAAATTGATGCCGCCAGCTTAAAGCCTGGAGAGGAAAGCGAACTTGAAGAAGAGCGCAATCGCTTGGCCAATGCTGAAAAACTCTCATCTCTCGGTCAAAAAGCACTGGTTATCCTTGACGAAAGCTCTCCTGAAGAACCATCAATTACAGATCGACTTGGGGAAGTTGCTAAAGCAATAACTAATCTGTCTCAACTGGACGAGAGTCAAAATCTACTTCAAGAACAAGCCACAACAACCTTCGAAGAATTGTCAGAAATTAGTCACACTTTACGTGTGTACCTGGAAAACTTGGAGTTCAATCCCAAGAGGCTTGATCAGGTGGAAGAACGTCTTGATCTGATAAGCACATTGAAGCGAAAATACGGTGATTCGATTCAAGATGTAATCGCTTTCGGTGTAAGAGCAAAGCAGGATTTAGATGCCATCACGCATGCCAGCGAGCGCATCGAATTTTTAGAAACCGAGGAAGGAACATTGCTCACCGAGCTTGGCAAACGCGCCCAAGCTTTAGCGAATAAACGCCATGTCGCTGCCGACAAAATGCAAAAAGCCATTGAGATAGAATTGGGTGATTTGCGAATGTCTGGGGCTCGTTTCCAGGTCAATTTTTTGCAAGAACCGGATCCTGAGGGGATAATACTTCCTGATGGAGAACGCGTGGCTTTCAATGCTGATGGTCATGAACAAGTTGAGTTCTTCATCGAAACCAACCCCGGTGAGGGTTTCAAACCTTTAGTTCGAATTGCATCCGGGGGTGAAACTTCTCGGTTGATGCTGGCCTTGAAAAATGTGCTAGTGCAAGCCGATCACATCCCCACGTTGGTGTTCGACGAGATTGATCAGGGCATTGGTGGACGCGTAGGCACAGTCGTTGGGCAAAAACTCTGGCTGCTCGCCCAAAGACATCAGGTTTTTTGTATCACCCATTTGCCGCAACTGGCCGCCTTTGGACATCAGCATTACCGCGTTCAGAAGAGCATTTTGGATGGCCGCACAACAACCCAAGCCATGCCAATCGACGGCCAGGATCGTCTCCATGAACTAGCACAAATGCTCGGAGAGGTCAGCGAAAGTACGATCCATTCAGCAAGGGAGATACTTCAAATCGCCAAGCAACGTACATCAACTTAAATCATTATTTCCAACCCAGCTTCACACCAAAAAGTCAGCAGCG
>JACKQG010002214.1_pt1 | contig 25672 bp, 21 predicted proteins | sample 8237621 | NCBI WGS metagenome assembly JACKQG01 (sample SAMN15677084, study PRJNA649215) | marine metagenome | biome: marine; feature: Black Sea; material: saline water; isolation source: suspended particulate matter (SPM) from the Black Sea western gyre | collected 2013-06-09/2013-06-10 | depth... | reverse complement strand
TTTTTTTTTTTTTTTTTTTTTTTTTTTTTTTTTTTTTTTTTTTTTTTTTTTTTTTGCCAATCGTTTTTTACCCCACAAATGATGGTTTATTATTGAAAAACTATATTCTCCAATTTTATCGGCAACTGTCTTCATCACTTCATCCAAACGGTCTTGTTCATAGTTTGGGTTAACGATATAGAGACTTTCGTAATATCTCATAAAATACTCCTATTTATTATGCAATCAATGGTGCAATCACCAGTGATACCACAGACATAAGTTTAATTAAAATATTCAAGGATGGACCGGATGTATCCTTAAAAGGATCACCAACTGTGTCTCCAACAACAGCTGCTTTATGCGCATCGGATCCTTTTCCAACTAATTGGCCATTTATTTCTACTCCTTCTTCAATCATTTTTTTCGCATTATCCCATGCACCACCAGCATTGGATTGAAAAATAGCCATGAGTACACCCGAGACTGTAACCCCAGCTAACAGTCCGCCCAACGTTTCGGCACCAAAAATGAAACCAACAGCTACGGGAGATGTAATGGCAAGAATCCCTGGGAGAACCATTTCTTTGATAGCAGATTGAGTCGAAATCTCTATACATCGTTCATGATCTGCTTTGGTTAATCCTAATTCATATGTTGCTTTGTCGTCTTCTGACCAGGTGGATGCATCTCCTTTACCCAAAACGACAAGTGCTGCTTTCAATTCAGGAATATCTCGAAATTGACGGCGCACTTCTTCAATCATTGACATGGCCGCACGACCCACAGCACCCATAGCCATGGATGAAAACAGGAAGGGCAGCATACCACCAACAAACAGTCCGGCCATAACCATCGGGTTAGAAATATCAATACTATCAATTCCTGATTGAACCATAAATGCGGCAAACAAGGCCAAGGCTGTTAAGGCTGCAGATCCGATAGCAAATCCTTTTCCGATGGCTGCCGTTGTATTTCCAACTGCATCAAGTTTATCGGTTCTTTCACGAACTTCTGCTGGAAGCTCTGCCATTTCAGCAATCCCACCTGCATTGTCAGAAATGGGGCCATAAGCATCCACAGCCAATTGAATACCTGTATTTGCCAACATACCCAGTGCAGCCATGGCAATTCCATAAAGTCCTGCAAAATAATGGGCACCCATTATTCCCGCTGCCAAAATCAAAATTGGAATGGCGGTGGATTGCATCCCCACGCCCAATCCTGCAATAATATTTGTAGCTGCGCCTGTGGCTGATTGATCTGTAATGGATTTGACTGGAGACGTTCCTGTGCCGGTGTAATGTTCAGTAATCAAACCAATACCAAGTCCGGCAACCAATCCAATCACTGTTGCATAAAAAACACCCATACTTGTGAATTCGTGACCACCTTGCATAAATGTAGCAGGTAAAAACTTTTGAATTAAAACGTAAATGGCTGCCACCATTATAGCTGAACTGCCAAACTCCCCCCGGTTAAGGGCTTTTTGAGGATCACCACCTTCTTTCACAGAAACCATAAAAGTACCTATGATTGAAACAATGATTCCTGCGGCTGCAATTAATAATGGAAGCAACACAAAGTTGAAATCAAATTTATCAAACTGGTTTGATGAGCCCATAACAAAAATGCTTGCCCCAAGAACCATCGATCCAACAATAGATCCAACATAAGATTCAAAAAGGTCGGCACCCATCCCAGCAACGTCACCTACATTGTCACCTACATTATCAGCGATAGTGGCAGGATTCAAAGGGTGATCTTCCGGAATTCCTGCTTCAACTTTCCCTACGAGGTCAGCCCCAACATCCGCCGCTTTTGTATAAATACCACCACCCACACGAGCAAAAAGTGCAATGGAAGAAGCCCCCAAAGAGAACCCTGAAATAACATTCAAAACTGTTTTCATAGAAACAGAATCGTTTCCATAATACCCCGTATAGAAAATGAATAATCCGCCTAAGCCTAAAACACCGAGACCCACCACACTCATGCCCATGACAGATCCACCGGTAAAAGCAACATTCAATGCAGATGCGAGATTCGTCCTAGCCGCATTTGTTGTACGGTTGTTTGCCTTAGTAGCAACTTTCATTCCTAAAAACCCTGCCAAACCAGAAGCGACAGCACCCACAATAAACGAGAGTGAAATTAAAGCGCTGGAATCTGCTCGGCCTGAATTTGCCAATCCAAGAAGGACCGCAACAGCAATAATAAAAATAGAAAGAACACGATATTCTGCTTTTAAAAAAGCCATGGCACCATTAGCAATACTTGCACCTATCAATTTCATACGCTCGGTTCCTTCATCCTGACTGGTAATCCAACTTGTCTTCCAGAATGAATAAACCATGGCTAAAACAGCCGCACCCATCATAAACATATAGTTAGAATTCATGGATTAAGTTACTCCTCAGTTATGAATTAAAATGATTCATGGTATGATTTAAACCATGCACTAAAAGATTTTCCAAAGCATCTGCCCCGCGATTAACCATGGCTTCGGCATCTGCTTCATCATTTGATCTAAATGGTTTTAAAACAAATTTTTCCGCCGGACGCATATTTTCATCCGTTCCTATACCTATGCGAATTCTCGGAAACTGATCTGATCTCAATTGATAAATAATGTTTTCCATTCCACGATGGCATCCATCTCCGCCTTTGGGTCGAATACGAATGGTCCCCAACGGCAAATCCACATCATCCACTACAACATGAATATCTGTTGGAAGGAGATTCCAGCGATTCTCCACATCTTTTACGGCAATTCCACTAAGATTCATGCCTGTGGTTGGTTTGATCATCAACACTTCCCGTCTTTTATGCTGTGCAAAAACGAATGGCCCTTTTCCAGGTTTGTAGGACAATTTTTGTCGCCGGACCAATTCGTCCACCACCCAAAAGCCTGCATTATGTTTTGTATTTGCATATTTATCACCGGGATTTCCTAAGCCAATAATGGCAATCATGATTCTTTAAAGGATTCCTCCTGACCAGAATCACCACTGGAATCTTTTTTACTATCGCCTTCTCCATCTGCGGTTTCACCTTCAGCCTGTTCACCGTCTTCGCCTTCAACTCCTTCTTCGCCTTCAACCAATTCAGGTTCGGGTTCAACTTCTGCTTTCGGCGGATTACAGGTTACAATGGTTGTGTCCTCTGGTGATACTAAAGAAACATCCGCGGGCAAAACAAGATCTGCAGCTATCATTGCACTATTTAATTCTAATGTGGAGATATCTGCCATAAGGCTTTCAGGTACATCCGTGGGTAAACATTCAATTTCAATGGTGCTGGTTGCTTGGGTAATAAGTCCACCTTCACTAGCGCCTATCGATTCTCCTTCCAATACAATTGGAATTGAAACAGTCATTTTTTGGTCTCGACGTACACGCATTAAATCAACATGCATTACTTCTTCAGTAACGGGGTGGTACTGTGCCGCCTTGATCATAATATAAACGGTTTCTCCATTTATATTACACTCAAATACGCGTTGACCAGACTTGACTGCATGAAGGAATTCTTTTTTATCAATCGCCAAGTTCTGATTGGGTTCACCATGATAATAATAATTTGCGGGAATTTTCCCATTTCTTCTTATTTCCCGCGCTGAACCGGTTCCGATTCCAGGCCGTTCTTCAGTAGGAAGCTTGTAGTAGGAAGCCATTTTTCTTACCTCTAATTAAAATTCGAAAAGGGCGCTAACCGATTCGCCATCGTATACTCGACGAATCGCTTCTCCAAAAACCTGCGCCACACTTACAATTTCCATATTATCTAATTTTTTATTTTCCGGGATAGATACTGTATCCGTCACAATTAATTTCTTAATTGCTGATTCTTTAATCCGATCAATCGCTGGACCAGATAAAAGTGCATGTGTTGCAATAGCAGTCACACTTTTTGCCCCATTGTCTTTAGCTGCATTTGCTGCATTAACTGTTGTTCCGGCTGTATCAATCATATCATCAATGATAAGAACATCTTTATCTTTCAAATCTCCGATTAAATGCATGACTTCAGCTTTATTCGGTGCATAACGGCGTTTATCAATTAATGCAAAATGCATTCCTAACCTTTTTGCATAAGCTTGACTCATTCGTGCAGAACCCACATCCGGTGCCAATACAGTAGATTTTTTTGGATCAATTCCCAAATTTTTTATTGCATCCATCAAAACCATACGACTGTATAAATGATCAAAAGGTATGGTGGCAAACCCTTGAATTTGGGTCGAATGTAAATCCATGGTTATGATTCGGTCTGCACCTGTTGCGGTCATAAGATCAACCATCACTCTGGAAGAAATTGGCACCCGAGGATTATCTTTTCTATCCTGCCGTCCGTATCCAAAATAAGGGACCACAGCCGTTACTGTATTTGCAGAAGCCCGGACGGCTGCATCAATTATCAAAACCAACTCCAGAATATTTTCAGCCGGACTATTGGTAGGCTGAATAATAAATACGTCGCGGCCACGGATGTTTTCTTCAAACTTAATCCACAACTCACCATCTGAGAAGGTTTTGATCGATAATTCACCTAGTTTTATGCCCAAAGAACCAGCGATTTTTTGAGCCAAAACCGGATTACTCCGACCGGAAAATATTTTTAGATTTTTATCCATTTTATTTTGCTGGGGCGCAGGGAGTCGAACCCCGACTGCCTGGACCAAAACCAGGTGTCCTACCATTAGACGACGCCCCAATACTTATTTTGTATTGGAAATGTGATTCAAAAAAGGAGAATTAAGTGGGATTAGCCAGAATGGTCTGATGTGCGGGGTGGAAAAATGACTCAGCTTCTCTTGCAGAAGTGTCTTCGTCAAAAATCCCATACACAGTCGAGCCACTGCCCGACAGACTGGCAAACCGAGCGCCCAATTCAAGCAATTTCTGCTTTATGGCGCCAATCTCCGGATATGCTGGAATCACGATCCGTTCAAAATCATTCTCAAAGATCTCAAGTGAGAAGTTATCCTCACTAATAAAGCCTACAAAATTAGGTAAATATTCTACCGAATTCAATTTATTTCTTATTTTGGAATACGCCCAAGCTGTACTGATAGAATATTTTGGAATAACGAGTAAATAGGTACCTGCCACCGGATGGGAAAGCGGCGTCAGTTTATCGCCAATTCCTTCTCCAAGCTGTGTTTTTCCGCGTATAAAGAAAGAAACATCCGCTCCAAATTCTGCCCCAATCATTTCCAATTCAACGTTTGATAAATCAAGATTGTATAAATTGTTTAAGCCCTTTAAAACAGATGCGCCGTTTGCTGACCCACCACCGAGGCCACTGCCAATCGGTACATTTTTTTCTATATGAACTGCCACACCGCCAAGTTCAGAATATTTTGTTTTTAAGGCTTTGTATGCTTTGTGACAAATGTTGGATTCGTCCGTTGGAATCCAATCCACATTAGAAGATATGGTACAGCCGGTGTCGGTTTTTTCAAGTTGGATGCTATCGCCAAAATCCAACTCCTGAAATACCGTATATATATTATGGTATCCATCATCCCGTTGGTTTAAAACCTTAAGGCCGATATTAACTTTTGAATAGGATGGGCAATTCACGCCCGAATCTACCCTTTTAATATTGCAATGGCTTGGGCTGCAATACCCTTGCCTTCGCCGATATATCCCAAATGATCTGTGGTGGTTGCTTTGACAGACACCTGTGATTCATCCAGTTGAAGTGTATAGGCGATTTTATATTTCATCTCGGGAATGAAGCCCGCCAGTTTCGGCTTTTGAAGTATAATGACTGAATCGATGTTGTTGATCTCAAAGCCGGCGCTTCGCACCTTTTCTCCTACCACATTTAAAAAGTGTAAGCTATCCCCATTTTTCCATTGGTCATCTTCACTGGGAAAAAGTTTTCCAATATCGCCCAGATTGGCCGCACCGAGCAATGCATCCACAATAGCATGAAGAAGGGCATCCCCATCGGAATGACCCACGGCTCCCATTTTACTGGGAATTTTCACACCGCCAAGAATGAGCTTTTCACCCTCGGCCAATTGATGCACATCGTATCCTATGCCGGTCTTAATCATTTAATCTATTATAGATCGCTTCAGCGAAAAGCCAATCTTCTTCAGTTGTAATTTTGATATTCAAGGAAGAACCTTCTACAAAACCCACTTGATACCCAATCCGTTCCAATAGTGACGCTTCATCCGTGCCCTGAATTTCTTCTGCCTCAGCTAATTCCAAGGCCTCCTGCAACGCCGGTTTACAAAAAACCTGAGGCGTTTGGGCTCGCCAAATGGTTTCTCTCGGCAATGTTTCCAAAATTTGGTCTTCCATGACTTTTTTAATTGTATCCGTGGAAGGCTGTGCCACGATTACACCATCATGGTCACGGCAGGCGTTCACCGCTTTTTCAATCAAATCTTTCGTTACAAATGGCCGCACCGCATCATGGACACAAATGAGTTCCGATGAATCACTCGCTGCTTTAAGTCCGTTAAAGACTGATTTCTGGCGGGTATCCCCGCCGGCCACAACCGTCATCGGCTTCACAGAAATCATGGACTTGAGTTCCCGGCTCAATTGAGACATATCATTTTCTGGTACTACAACCACAATTTCATTGATTAATTCAGAATCAATAAACGGTTTCAGCGTATGAAACAGCAGTGGGCGGCCACCCATTATCTTGAGCTGTTTTTTCCCGCCAAACCGTTCTCCGCTACCTGCCGCCGGTATGACAGCTGTAATTTTCATCATGTGTTGCCCTGATAAATCTTTAAATAATCAGCATGGCATCGCCATAGCTCAAGAATCGATAATCATTTTTCTTGGCTAAACGATATGCTTTCATAATTAAATCACGATTCGCAAATGCAGATGTCATCATCATCAATGTACTCTTGGGTTGGTGGAAGTTCGTGATTATACCATCCACCATCTTGAAATCGTAAGGCGGATAAATAAACTTATCTGTCCAGCCCCGCTTGGGCGATACTTGAAATCCGGAAACAGCCACTGTCTCCAGCGACCTTACCGTAGATGTTCCTACTGCGATGACCTTTTTTCGTTTTTTCTTTGTTTCGTTGATTGCCAGCGCCGTTTTTGGATTCACTTCAAAATATTCAGAATCCATTTGGTGTCGATTTAAATCTTCCACTTGAACAGGACGAAATGTTCCCAAGCCAATATGCAATGTAGTAAAGGCAGTTTTAGCTCCCTTGTCATGAATGCGTTTAATCAACCCATCGGTAAAATGAAGACCTGCTGTAGGCGCCGCAACTGCGCCCCGCTCTGATGCAAAAACCGTTTGATACCGAATTTTATCTTTGGGCTCTGATTCCCGTTTGATATAAGGGGGTAATGGAGAAATTCCCACGCGATCAATGACATCATAAATATCTTCACCATCATATTCAAAACGAACGACCCGTCCCCCGGAAATGGTATTATCTATAACATCACAATATACATTTTTGGTAAACATGAGTTTATTTCCAATTCGCACTTTCCGTGCCGGACGAACCATGACTTCCCAAAGGTCGTTTTCCAACTCCCGCAATAAAAATACTTCCACTTTTGCCTCTGTACGATCTTTGTTTGCGTAAAGTCGTGCAGGAAATACTTTCGTATTATTCATAATAACCAAGTCGTTTTTTCGCAAATAATCCGGGAGGTTTGAAAATATTTTATGTTCGATTTCACCCGTATCGCGGTGTATCACCATCATCTTGGCTAAATCCCGACGTTTTGCGGGGTATTGTGCAATATATTTTTCTGGCAATGGATAGTCAAAATCCGCCAGTTTCCATTTTTTCTTCTTTTGTATCATTCAAATAACCTTTGTTGTTTTTTAGTAATTGTTCTTCCCAACAGGGCATAGGCCTGTTCCTGAGCGATGCGGCCTCTATTCGTTCGCTGAATAAAACCTTCTTTAATTAAATATGGTTCATAGACATCTTCGATGGTTGCTGCATCTTCGCTTACGGCCACGGATAAGGAATTCACACCCACCGGTCCACCGTTAAATTTATCAATCAACGCCGCCAAAATTGCCCGATCCATATCATCAAGTCCATATTCGTCAATCCCCAGAGATTCAAGGGACGCTTTGGCTACCTTTTCATCAATTTTTCCCTGAGCTTTCACTTGGGCATAATCTCTTGTTCTTCTCAAAATTCGGTTGGCAATTCGAGGTGTTCCCCTGGATCGCCGTGCAATTTCCATGGCGCCTGTATCATCAATTTCAACCTCCAAAATATCCGAAGATCGTGTAACAATCTGGAATAAATCCTGAGGATCATAGTAATCTACCCGCAGTACTACACCAAATCGATCCCGAAGTGGTGAGGTTAAATTCCCCAAACGTGTAGTGGCGCCAACCAAAGTAAAGGGTTCAATGTTGAGTTGAACACTACGAGCGCTGGGGCCCTTATCAATCATAATTTCAATCCGGTAATCTTCCATGGCGGAATATAAATATTCTTCCACCACTGAATTCAAACGATGAATTTCATCTACAAAAAACACATCCCTGGTCTGGAGGTTTGTGAGTACACCGGCTAAGTCCCCTGCCCGTTCTAAAACAGGACCCGAAGTTTGTTTAACGTTTACACCTAATTCTTTGGCTATAATATTCGAAAGTGTTGTTTTTCCCAACCCCGGAGGGCCAAATAGAAGAACATGGTCTAATGCTTCATTCCTTTTTACCGCTGCTTCGATATAGAGCTTGAGACTGTCAACCACATCCTTTTGCCCAATGAATTCATCCATGGAGCTCGGGCGTAGGGACTTCTCAATAACAAGATCATCTTCAAAAGGTTGCGGGTCTGTAATATGAATTTCAGTCATTTATGATCTCTAATAGATAAAAAGCGTGCACTTTCAGGGGTGGAAGGTACAAAAATGAAGGGGGGGTCGTCAAATTTTTGCAGCTTTATTCAGGAATAGACTCCTTTATTGAGGATAACCTCTGTTTGCGCACACTGGCAAATCTGTTAATTCCACCCCAAATACTCTCCGGATCAAGTTTGGATTCTGCAATAATCTCATCCAGTGATCCACCAGTTCGCCACCGGTTATCAAAATCGGGACTCATGCTGTATTCTTCAACCACGCGATTTGCCATCCACTTGTGCATGAGCCTTTTTGCCCCATTGGTAATGACCATGGCATCCATCCATTCTTGGTCAGAAACAATGGATTGACGATAGTCTTCCGTTTGCTGCTGAAATAATTCCCATGAAATGGCCGCCACTACTTTTACATTGGGTCCTTCAGATTTCAATCTGGGTAAAATATTGACCAATGAATGAGTTGAACTCGTTCCGCGAATAATCACGAGCCCTTCCTTTGGCCGATCCATATCATAATCCTTGATAATATATGCACCTTTCGCCGCATTCAAATGAGAAGCCATTCCTAATGCTTCACGATCAGGAATTTCGATTGGAGGGCGGGTTAAGTGAATCGCAACAATTGGGACATCCGTCGCTAAGGCTGCCGCTAAAGTGGGGGCCACTTCATTATGTTCCCACGGGTGAATGTTAATGACTTGCCCATCAGGAAGCAGTTGGGTCACACCCGGTGCAAAAATACCAAAATGGGTACGGCTATCTTCTGCTGTTTCCGGGCCCGAATGACCGGCAACCCAAATGAGTTTCCCTACTTTAAAATTGGAATCCTGAGCGACTTGACTAAAGAGCCGAATGGGGCCATATTTTAAATAACTGAAGGAACCATATGTGCTCATGGCACCAAAAAACCCATTATATTCCTTGTATGGATCTTCATTCAAGTTCACCGTTGCCAACCCGGCTAACATGCCTGCGTTGGTAAATTCTGTAATCCCCTGGGGCATGAGAGGACTATCAGGATTATCCGTTTTATCATACATGCCTAAATCGGGAGAACCATTATATCCTTTTGCAAATCCAGAGATATTCGTGGAGTCAGCCAGGTCCGCACTCATGGCAATCACCAAAGGCCGTCCATATTTTTGAATGGATTTTGAATTGATATAACTTGCGTATTTAGAAAATCCAACCCGATTGGGTGCTTTCGTCCCCGGCGCTGCAAATAAATCATCTGGAAGGGAATTCACATCAAATAGCGATTTGTCATTGGCGGGATTTTTGACAGTGATTTTACATCCTTCAATTTCTTCAGGGACGGAATTACCAACAGAAGTGAGTGTGTCTGTCAAGTAATCCACCAATGGCTGATTTGATTCCAAGACAGAAAAAACATTATTAAATAGCGATCGAGCTTGATCAACTTGGCCCTCCCAGGTCGGCGCTGCATCAGAGCCAAATCCATCAAAATTAATATTATAAGTTTCAGCAAAATCTGCTTTCGTTTTCCAGAATAATTCTGAATTTCGTTTATGGGCGGCGCCATGGCTGGCATTATCATATTTATAATATCCCCGCCCTTTACGCAATTTGGCATAGAGTACCTTTGGAATATTTGGCTCTGCTTTTTCTATCAAAAGGCGGTGATACGCTTCTGTGAGTTCACTCCAACTTTCACCTTCCATCGTTCCTTCTACATGCCACCCATGGGAGCCAAACCAATCATTTGGCGTGCCGTACATAACTGAACTGAATGGGCGGGAGTCGATACCAAAGTCATTCCAATCCATAAAATATACCAGGTTTCCCAATCCCAATCCCCAGGCAGAATTAAGTGTTTCATGGGATGCCCCTGCGGTAAATCCACCTTCGCCTTCAAAAGCAAATACTTTCACTTCTGGAACTTTCGCTAATTTTAATGCCAATGCTTCCCCGGCCGCCGCTGGGGAGCCGTGTCCGCTGGGACCTGTGTTAAATTTAAAAAATAAGGTTTTTCCTTCCATTTCTGCATGCCCGGGCAATCCACCATTTCGTCGAAGCGTAAGCAGGTCTTCCCAAACCAGCTGGAAATCTTCTCCTTTATTATGTTGGTATTTTGAGTCACCGGTCTGGCGGTATTTTATTCGCATCGCTTCATTCAGCACCGCCAATGTTGCATAAACCATGGGGTTGGCATGCCCCGCCACAAGCACGTATCGATCAGAAAATCGTTTGCCTGCTTCACGGATATCCCAGCGCATGGCTCCGGAAAGAAGAGTGGTTACCATGGCATGGACTTTTGACCTGGAGCCACCGGGATGACCGCTTTGCCGCAGGTTGAGCATAATATCAATACATTGATCAATTAAATCTTTGGTTACATCCCAATGGGAATAGTATTGTTGAAGTTCTTTGGGTGATTTCATTATTTTTTTCTCTTTCCATTCAATGCCGTTTTTAAAAATGATCCTGTATAAGACCCCGGATGTTTTGACAATGCTTCCGGTGTTCCGGAGAAAATGAGCTGTCCGCCTTCTTCGCCTCCTTCCGGGCCCAGGTCAATAATCCAGTCAGCTGTTTTAATCACATCAAGATTATGTTCAATGACAACAACGGTATTCCCCTGATCTACTAGCCGTTGGAGTACGGTCAGTAATAGTTTTACATCTTCAAAGTGAAGCCCTGTTGTAGGCTCATCCAGAATGTAAAATGTGCGATCTTTTGATGCGCGGGATAGCTCCGTTGCTAATTTTATTCTTTGCGCTTCTCCTCCTGATAATGTGGTGGCTTGTTGACCCAGTCGGATATATCCCAATCCCACATCATTGAGCGTGACCAACTTTTTCTTCACCTGGGGAATGTGTTTAAAAAATCCCAATGCTTCTTCAACGGACATACTTAAAATGTCCGCGATATTTTTACCCTTATATTTTATCTCCAGCGTTTCTCGATTATATCGTTTTCCTTTACAAACTTCACAGGTTACATAAACATCGGGGAGAAAGTTCATTTCAATTTTGATAATTCCGTCTCCTTCGCAGGATTCACATCGCCCCCCTTTTACATTAAAGGAAAAGCGTCCCGGTTTATATCCCCGAATTTTGGATTCCGGTAGCTGGGAAAATAAATCCCGAATAAAAGTGAATACACCTGTATAAGTGGCCGGATTCGATCGGGGTGTCCGCCCAATGGGTTTTTGATCAATTTCAATGACTTTGTCAAGGTATTCTAAGCCACTGACGGATTCATGGTGGAGAGGATAGGCTCTGGCGTGATTTAATTCCTTGGATAAAACGGGAAAAATTGTTTCATTTAACAGGGTACTTTTCCCGGAACCGCTCACACCGGTGACAACAACCATTTTCCCCAACGGAAATGATACCTCAATTTCTTTTAGATTGTTTCCGCGCGCACCAGTAACGGTGAGTCGTTTTCCACTTCCATTCCGGCGGTTTGACGGTATAGGGATGGCTTTTTTTCCCGTGAGATATTGGCCTGTTATCGACTTTGCTGATGTGAGAATTTTTTTAGGTGAACCTGAGAACACAACCTCACCGCCGTGTTCGCCTGCACCTGGACCTAAATCAATAATCTGGTCTGCTGACTCCATGGTTTCCTGATCATGCTCAACGACTACAATGGAGTTCCCCAAGTCACGAAGTTTTTTCAGAGAATTTAAAAGTCGGCCATTATCCCTGGGGTGTAACCCGATAGACGGTTCATCTAAAATATATAATACACCCACCAGTTGACTCCCAATCTGGGTTGCCAATCGGATGCGTTGCGCTTCACCGCCTGACAGGGTAGCTGCAGACCGATCCAGCGTTAAATAATCCAATCCCACATCAATTAAGAAACTTAATCGCTCCTGAACTTCTTTTAATATTTGGTGGGCAATAGCTGCGTCTGTGTTACCCAACTTAAGAGACCTAAAAAATGTCCGCGTATTTTTGATAGAATAAGAAGATAATTCTCCTAAACTAACATTTCCAATCGTCACTGCACGAGACTCTTCTTTTAACCGGGAGCCATTACATTCCGGGCAAGGGCGCATACTCATAAATTGCTCAATCCAATCACGAATATGGTTGGATTTGGTTTGTTTAAATCGACGCATGAGGTTTGGGATTGTCCCCTCCCAACCGCCGGTGTATGTCCCACTCCAACGTTCAGATGAATAATTCATTTTTAATTTGGTTGAACCGGTGCCATTTAATAATATTTCACGAATACCTCGATCCAGTTTAATCCAGGGTGTGGTAAAATTAAAATTATAGTGACGGGAAAGACTCTTTAGAATACTGCCATACCAATTCCCCCGAGGTTGCTCTCCTAAAGGAACAATCGCACCTTGAATTAGGGATTTTGTTTTATCCGGCACCACCATTTCCGGATCAATCTCCATGTGAGACCCTAAGCCATCACAGTGAGGGCAAGCGCCATAAGGAGAGTTGAATGAAAACATTCTGGGCGATAATTCTTCCATAGATACTTCGCAATGAGGACAAGCAAAATGCTCGCTGAATAAATGATCTTTTTTGGGCAATTCATGTACAATAGTTAACCCCGAACCAATTTTTAAGGATAATTCCACCGACTCTGTCAGGCGTTCTTTAAAATCCTCCTCCAGAACCAGGCGGTCAACCACCACTTCTATGGAGTGCTTTTTGTTTTTTTCTAATGTGAACTTTCCGTTGACACCATGAATGGTACCATCCACCCGAACGCGTAAAAATCCCTCTTTCCGCACTTCTTCAAAAACACCCTTATGCTGTCCTTTTCGTCCCCGCACCACCGGCGCCAAAATATAAATCCGAGCCCCTTCTCCAAACTTGATAATGGTATCCACAATCTGCTGCACGGTCTGGCGTTGAATCGGTCGACTGCAAATCCAACAATGAGGCTTCCCTATATGGGCATATAACAGACGCATATAATCATGAATTTCTGTGACAGTCCCCACCGTTGATCTTGGATTCCGTGCCGTCGCTTTCTGTTCAATTGAAATAGCCGGGGACAATCCTTCGATATAGTCCATATCCGGTTTTTCCATTAATCCCAGGAATTGACGTGCATAGGAAGAAAGAGATTCTACATACCTGCGCTGGCCTTCCGCATAAAGGGTATCAAAGGCTAAAGAAGATTTCCCGGACCCTGATAACCCCGTGATGACCACAAGTTTATTGCGCTCTATTTCTACATCAATATTTTTGAGATTATGCTGACGAGCACCTTTAATTATAATTTTATCTACTGTTTTTGCCATGAATATATTATGTTTATTTTCATCCAATTCTTGGACGGCCATGAATTTACAACTTTATTCGGAGTTGATCAAAAAACGATTTACTGAATTTTTATATAATTTTATGGTATTCAAGCCTACAATTTCATAAGATAGGCCATGAATTCGATTATAAATCACATCCTCATTCCCATGCCCCACATGCAGGACCCTTACTTTAACCGGTCTGTTGTTTTTATGTGCGAACATAATAAAGACGGTGCCATGGGGCTCATTGTGAATAAACCTTTTAGCGATCCCGCATTGAAAGGACTATTTGATAGTTTTTATGATGATGCGGATGAAATATTAAAATCTGTGGATCAGGTTTATTTTGGCGGACCGGTTATGGTGGAAAGGGGAATTGTGCTCCACAGCAGTCATTATCAATCAGACGATTCAATTAAAATTTCCAGTGATTTTTTTCTCTCCAGTCATAAAAAAACACTGGAGGATCTTTCGAAACAAAATGGCCATACAGAAAGCCGACTTCTTCTTGGACATGCAGGGTGGACATCGGGACAATTGGAACGTGAAATCGAAAATGGCGATTGGCTGGTTCAAGAAACAACACCTGATTTTATCTTTAATATGCCGGAAAAACAAATGTGGGGAATGGCAATTCGTTCTTTCGGAATCGATATAGCAGATTTTTCATCGTTTGGAGGACAGGCGTAATAAATACGGTATCGATAGAAACCAAACGCCGAACTCCACACTTTTATTGTTCAATTACTTATTGACCGGTTGGCAAAATCCAATGCAACCATTCGAGCGTTAATGCGATGATGCCGGTAGCGTCGTTATTCAGAGGGGACTTTGCGAAATCTAAAGTGTGCTAAAAAAATATGATTTTTCTGATTGCATATTTACGGCACTTCTAAAATAATACGACCCGCCCATAGGCGGTTGAGATTTCCACAGCGGCAGTAGTCCTCAACTGTAACCCTGGCGTCCTTTTCAAGTGTAATAAATCCCAGATTTATACCGTTAATTACAACCTCGATCGTATTGCCTGCTTTGCCTTGTCCTGGACCTGGGGAACCTTCCATCCATCGTAGTTCAAACTTTTTGATTCCCTGTGTTTCAACGTGCACCTTTCCATTAGACCATGTAGCATCCAGAACGGCTGGAACCGCATCAGGATAGATTGCCGCATCCGGTGGAAGTGACACCGTGAAATCGGTAATTTTGACCCAATAAGCCGAAGCCTCCCGTGCATCCTTTACTGCTTTGTGAACCATATTTGGTGTTTTCTGACGGCGACGCGAAAGCATCCACTTCACAGCATCGGGAAACACGGACGAGAACATTGTCCCATGCCCTTCCCCTTCCATCTCCCAGAATTCCACGTCAAATCCCCACGCAGCAAGTATTTCCATCCTAGACCTGACCAACTCTACTGACACAAGTTCGTCCTCTGTTCCATGAACAGCAAGAATGCCCAAGTTTGACAAGTTGCGATAAAGAGATTCATCGAATGGTGCTGTACCCGCTGAAACTGGATTAATCGCAGCATATTGATCAGCAGAAAATATACTGTGAAACCATGCACTATTCCCGACAGCAGACACCCCGCCAATGTAGACTTTGTCAGAATCTATAGTGTACTTGCGACGAACATCTGCGATAGCGGCATCAAGATTTACAAAATAATCGTGGTAGCCACGCACAGAACTGAGAGTGCCACTGTAATAGTCTTCTTCTTTCAACTCAAGGTATAGGCGGTTATAGAAATTAACGGTAATCATGATAAAGGGGTGGTCGGCCAGCGATGCGAGCCAAGGCAAAGTAGTGTCATCTTCCAATTTATTGGTAGGATGTGCCGGTTTCACAAATAGTGGAAGTGGTAATGCCGGATCAGCTTGGTAGTCCTCTGGAATGAATAGACTATAATCAAACTTTGTATTCTTAAGAATGGTTGTTTGATATGTTGCATGGATCCGATGCCCATGGCTTATACCAGAAACCCAACTATCCCGTTTCCATTTCGCATCCACGGCAATCAACGCTTCTCGCACGAGCACGGGATCAATTCCTTTCAGAGTGTCCAACATATCATCCGAGCAATTTGATGAAACCACCCCGGCAACTCTATCATACACGGTTACAGCTATTGTATCATCAGGTGGTATTATATCCGTAGCATTTTCATCCGGATTATCTGATTTACAAGAGAAAGCGATAATTGATATGAGCAATATCACACCTCTTAATCTCATCATTGGGTGGCGGTAATTAATCCATTCATACATTTTGTGTTTTATCCAATCATACTAACATTAGTGAAAATTTATACCAATATTCATGTTAATATCTAAATAAATTCTTTGGTGGTATTCCTTTTTTGTATGGTAAATATCACCATCGGATGTTTTGTTGTTAATCAGAATAATATTCCAGTTTGTGAATATGAAGGTAATCAAATTACAACAATAAGCAATGATGCTCTGCTTTGCGAATGGAAGATTGATTCTTTTCTTAATATGTCAAATTGCTCAGTAAAATCTGAACCACAGAAGTATTCAGCATCTGTAATTATTAGATTTGAAGAATCTTTTAAAGTAAGTAACCACTCCATGAATAATAATTTTCATGGGAAATATCGTATTATAAACAAGGAAGTGGAGTTTTACGAATTCGGGCACACTAATAAATATGAAACGCAACCGGGAAACAATTTTCTACAACAACCCAATATATGAATTTCACTTTTGCCAAAAATTTCCAAATACGATATTATGAATATTCCCAGTGATCCCGGTGAAACAAATATTGTCAACATTGGGTTTGGCCTGTCCTTTTATAATGTGAGTTATACATTGAAGCAAATTGACTTTATTACCAAAAGCAGTATTTAACTTATGAATCTACGTCCTAAAATTCTTTCTCTGGTCATCGGCACAATGCTTATATTTTTTATAGTATTAATCGTCCCCCTATACTGGTACGGGCGCAGTGCGATTGAAGAAGAATTAGATAAACGGCTTCTCACTGCCGCTGATATTATATCCCTGAATCTTGATCAGAAATATATCCGATTGTTGGTTCAGGAGCCGGCATTGATTCAGGTACGGCAAAAGTTTGAGGAACAACTTTCGCTTTTTCTTATACAGCAAATCGAAGGAATTGCCGTCTATAAATTAGATGGGACTCCTCTGGCCATGACCAATTCCGGCAGACCTATGGACCCAAGTGTTTTCCCCCTTCTTCAATCAGTTGTGCAATTTGGTGATCAATCTGTTACCAGGATTTCTAAAATATACGAATTGCCAAATGGCCAATTTTTAAAGGCGGCGGCGGCAAATATCGAACTGGAAAACCAACTTTCAGTAACCATTGTCATTTGGGGTGGTGTTGAATTCATGGATCAAATAGATCAATTGAAAGGAAGTATTTTTTGGATCACTCTATTCTCTATCCTGGTGGCCATCAGTCTATCAATACTTTTTTCACAATCTCTAATCCGGCCGGTCCACCGTTTATCGTCCTATGCCAAGACCATTCAAAAAAATATCCACGCTGCTCCCGTGGATTTAGATCGAAAAGACGAATTGGGAGCTCTGAACCGTGCTTTAATGGAAATGCACCGGGAAGTTCAGGGAAATGAACAGCGGAATAAACAATTGCTCTCAGGGATCGCACACGAAATTAAAAATCCATTGGGTGGGATGGAAATTTACAGCGGTCTTCTGGCAGAAGAATTGGAGACCGAAAGTGATCTCAGCACTTATGTAAAAAAAATTAACAAGGAACTGTATCATCTGAAGCAAATTGTATTCTCATACCTGGATTATGCCCGGCCTTTAAAAAGCGACCTTAAAATCCTTCAAATAGATCGGTTGGTTGAAGATGTACGACAAATATTGATTCCTGAATTTAAACAAAAGGAAGTTAATTTTCATCTTTCCGGGCAGGGTAAAATAACCGGAGATGAATCCAAACTGCGGGTAGTCATGATGAATTTAATGAAAAACAGTCTCGCTGCTGTGGAAGATAAAGGCTGTATTGATATCAAAATTGACATGGACTCCACTTCTCTTTCTATCAACATTACTGATGATGGGGTTGGGATACCGAAAGGTAAACTGGAAGAGATTTTTCAGCCATATTACAGCACCCGTGAAAAAGGCTATGGATTGGGTTTGGCCATTACCCAAAATATTGTCCACGAAATGAATGGCACGGTTTTTGCTGAAAGTACAGTAGGAAAAGGAACCACTATTTCCCTTACTTTTCCACTATAAGATAATGGTTAAAAAACAAAAATATAAAGTATTGGTTATCGAAGATGACCCCACCATTCGTGACGGAATACACACTGTATTGAAAAAAGATGGATTTTTAGTCACCACTGCCGACGATGGTGAAACCGGCAGTCTTCTTTTTCGCGAACAAAACCCCGATTTGGTTATTACAGATTTAAAACTGCCTGGGAAAAGCGGCCTCCATTTATTACATGAATTTTTAGAACAAAAAGCCTCCCTTCCCGTCATTTTAATTTCTGCTTACGGCACTATAGATTTGGCTGTAAATGCGCTGAAATCCGGGGCAAAAGATTTTATCGCCAAACCCTTTTCCATCAATGAGCTGCGGCAGAAAGTATCCCAAACCTTAGAATCCAACAAACCTGTAAAACATCCTTTGCCCAGAATAAAAGATGGTACAACGTTTCATGGGCTGGTGGGTTCATCCGAAGCGATGCGGTATATTTATGACCAAGTAAGAAAAGTAGCTGATATCGGCAGCCCTGTCTTAATCACCGGAGAAAGCGGTACGGGAAAAGAATTGATTGCCAGAGCAATCCATAATGAAGGTCCGCGAAAAGGTCATCAATTCCTGGCGGTAAACTGCGGGGCGTTTACGGAAACACTCCTGTCCAGCGAATTGTTCGGCCACGAAAAAGGCGCTTTCACGGGTGCGATCCGGAGACATAAGGGTATTTTTGAACAGGCAGATGGCGGCACGATCCTTCTGGACGAAATCGGGGAAATATCGCCCCAGATGCAGGTAAAATTATTGCGCGTATTACAAAATCAGACATTCCAGCGTGTAGGCGGTTCGGAGGAGATTAAAACAGATGTGCGTATTATTACCGCCACAAACCGGGACCTGAAAAAAGCCATTGGGAACAACGCTTTCCGGGAAGATTTATATTACCGAATCAATGTGATTGATATACAGGTACCCCCCCTGCGTGAACGTAGAGAAGATATCCCTGATTTGGTAACCTTTATCGCCAATAAAAAATGCCGTGTATTAGAAAAACCAATTCCAAAATGGAAACCGGCAGTTTTATCGAAAATTCAGGACTATGCCTGGCCCGGCAACATCCGTGAATTGGAAAATTTCCTTGAACGGGTATTCATATTTTCAAATCATAAAACTATTACAGATGCGGACCTTTATTTTGATCATCTTGAGGATGGGGATGTAAAAGGACCCCTTGCCCGGGTTTTGGGAAAAACAGAATCAGATTTGATTCGGTCAGCCTTATCCAAGGTGAATGGCATCAAACAGGATGCAGCGCGTATGTTGGGAATTAAAACCAGCACCCTCTATTATAAAATGAAAAAATATGGTATTTCTGATGAAAAATAAAAAATGCACCTTGATCCTATTTCCATTTTTATCCTGGCTGCTGCTGGTACATCCACTGAAAGCACAGGATGCTGAAGAGGCCTGGACACAAGTCATTTCGATTGATAATCAATTGACTTCCATTCGCCAATTAGAAAAGGTCACGGTCAAACAGCAGGAAAAAATCCAAGATGAAATACAATCAATACAAAAGGACAAAACCTGGTATAATGGTTGGGTTTCCGAAATGCAGTTGGCGAATAAAAATAGATCACTGGTCTTTATCGCCGACTCCCTTCAGCATATTCAAAAAACTATTTCAGACCTGACCGCGATGCGGAAAAAAGCTTTTATTTCATTTAAACAAGTGTACGAACAATTCATTCATAAAGACCAAAAAGCCTTCAGTGATTCAGAAAAAGAACAAGCTATCGTTTTGGGGAAATGGCTCATCAATCAGTCGAATCAGCCTATCGATTTGCCTGACTATTCCCATATTCTTTTGGGCCCATACGAAGATCAAAACGTGAAACGGCTGGTGATGGAAGATTTACAGATCGTCCTTCAGGCAAAGCTGGTTTTGGTTGGCGCCCTGATCCTTGAACAGGAATCAGGAACGGTTTTGGCAGATCGATTAGATGAATTTCATGCGGACTTGGGGCTTGAAATGATCGCCGACCTGGAATCTTCCCCAGGTGGTTCTCAAAATGCTTTTGCCGAATACAGTGCTGATGGAGCGTTTGCAGATAAAAGTGATATGGGTTTGTTGGCCGGAACACAAAGAAATGTTATGGCTGAAAGGACAGCAAATATCCTGGTCCCAGCCGGCCAAAATCAACTGGCTGATCTCCCAAAATCCACCGGGGATCGCCTGAATAAAAGTTCAAAGGGTGACCTAGTCTGGCTAAAGCAGAAACAGCAAACCTACCAAAATTTATTACAGGCCATTCACGCCGAACTTAACTATTAAAATCTAATCCTGCTTCTGTAAATTATTCACTCAAATTCATATCATTAACCCAAGGATATGTATAAAGTGAAAATCGAATTATTATCGAAACATAAAGAACATCTTTCACGCCGCCTCCTGTTCTTATGGAGTATCGTTTCTCTCCTGACAGCACAGGGGAATAAACAATTGAGTATTTCTCCTTATTATGACTCCAATGTACAGGAATCTTTCAACCAACCCCTATCAACATCCGGGCTCAAAATTGGGGGGAGATACGAAAAAAATTTTGGGAGAAAACAATTCAACACGTTTACCCGCATCCAGGGCCAAACTTACCTGGATACCCGATACTTTACAGAATCAAAATTTCTACTCTTGGCTGATCTAGATCATTATTACCGCATATCCAGGAAAACCGCCCTCCGGTTTCAATGGAATTATTTCCACAAAGTATATTTCGATCCAACCCGTTTTTACCGATGGGGAGATGGGGGTTTGTTCGTCCAGTATTCTCCGACCGATTCTTTTTCCGGAAAAGCAGGATTTCGTTATCGCCGATCTGCTGTTTCATCCGGAGAAACAAACCGTTTTCAGCAGCAGGCTTTTGAATTTCTTGGGCGATATACCCCTTCTTCCCATCTTTACGTGGAAGTGTTTGGGGGACCAACATCTGTAATTCACCGTGATTTTAAAGCGCTGGCAGTGGTGAGAGATACGGTATTGACTGTTTTAAGTAAAACTCAACAGGATGACGGCCGACACGGGGGGATTCATTTTCGCTACCAGGGTAAAATCATTTATGGTGCTCATGTAAACTATGAATCCGTCACTTCCAACAGCGTAATCGGAAATTACAGCATACTCAGCTTACGGCTGTATTTATCCGGGCAATGGCGGCAGAATACATTTTACCATATCGTCATTCAACAGATGGATAAGGCCTACAAAAACGAATCCGTTCAGGGTGTGAGCGGGTACAGGGATCCGGAAGAATTGATCCAGAACAGATCCTATTTTCGTTTAGAGCACCAGCTAAAACCTGACTTGCGTCACTATGTACAGCTGAGTGTTCTGCAAAATGAAACACTCCTTAACCAGCAATACTATGATAAAATTATCCTGGAAGCTGGATTAAAATTTGAATTTTAACCCAATTTAATGGGACCATCAGTTTTTTAGAATCACCCTCAGTTTTTTGAAATATTTGGACTGTTTTTTAACCATGCCCAATCTTTCTCTATCTTTATTAAAAGACTAACCACCGACGGGAATGGCCGATGAACCAAAAATAATTGCAATTTATGCAGGATATTGGCATGGTTATTGCCATTATATAAAGCAGTGGGTATTTGCGGGGGAATACCCCTTAATAATTATGGCTAATATCTATTTGAATAATCAACTGGAGGAAATTTAGGAATGAAAAAATTTATGAAAGCTAATAACCAGCCATTTTTCTCTGTCTCTCTGCCAACTCTCATGGTTTTGGCCGGGGTCTTTTTGATGGTGTCCTGCAATAAAAATCCAGTTAATACACAAGGTGGCGATGAAGAAGAAAGGATTCTATTCCTTAGAGGAGGGAAAGGTATCAGTGAAATATGCAGTATGAAACCTGATGGCTCAGATGTAATAGTTATCAACCGTCATAATTCTAGTGATGACGCGTATTATCCTGAGGGCTATATGTTTGCTCGTTGGTCGCCTGATAAATCAAAAATTGTAGTACAAGGAGGTCCGGGCAATACGTTAGACTATTGGCCCCTGTGGCTAATGGATATGGAAGGTAATCTAATGTATCGCTTAACCTGGAATGGTTGGAACCCGTTATGGAAGAATGATACGGAAATAATATTCAGAAGAGTTTTCACATCTTGGGATATATATAGTATTGACGTCAACACACAAGAAGAACAACTCATTTATCTTCAAAATGATACTTTAGCTATTGGTTTAACAGACATTTCTAGAGATGGCAAATTTACCTTAGGATTATTTAATAGTGCGATTCTTGATTCATCCGACAATTTAGTTTGGCCACCGCCTTCAATCGCTAAATTTGAAATTGGTTCATGGGAAAACTACAATATTCTTGTACCTAATGATAGTAAAGTAAGTCTAAATGTTATACCAAAATGGTCTCCGGATGAAACTTTAATTTCTTATTCGCTTATGGATGATTCTTATACTCGAAATCTTTATTTAATGACTGCTGAGGGAGATAGTTTATATCGCCTGACAGACGAAACGAATACTAATCCATACGCATTTACTTCTTATGAATGGTCTCCGGATGGCCAATATTTGGCCTATTCAAAACCAAACCAAGGGGAAGAATGGAATTCATATGTGGATATTTTTATTATAGATATCCAATCAGGAGATATTCAAAGATTAACCGATACAGCCAAAGATAGTATTTCTAACATTGTTATGGACTGGAAATGAAATTAATATTACCAATTATGAAAGCGTATTTTTCCGGTTTTACATAATTTGTCCCGATAAAGAACTTTAAAATTAAACCTATAAAAATAAACAATAGACCTAATAGGAGAAACTAAAGATGTAATACACAAAAATATTTTCACAATTCAGTTTTAGTTCAATAATCATCATTTTGACCTTATTTTTCAGTGAATCCTTTGCTCAGCACACCTGGGTGGATACCACAGATACATCAGGAAATGTAATCCGTATGAAGGTTAACGACAAAACCGGATCGCCTCATCGCATTTACGGATTAATGGTAAATTTCAACCGTTTTACGGATTAATGGTAAATTTCAACCGTTATGGGCACATTACAGAACAAAACGTCCAGGGACTCAGCAGACAATTTCTGACCGAATATGCTATGTTGCTGAAAATTCAACCGGGAGCTTTAAGGTTTGAAAGCGCTGTGAATCGAAACGACAGATGGTATATTAACTTTCAACAGAAATACAGGGGAGTTCCGGTATACAGGGCAAATATAGGTTTTACAATCCATGAAAACGGAAATGTGGTTTTGGTTGGATCAGATGCTTATCCCGATATTTCCATCGATGCTGCACCCTCCTTATCCTCAAGTGAAGCGCTCGATATTGCAAAATCCAACTTTGCGGGATTAAGTGGAACGGACAGTGTTGAAATAAGAAAAGAGCCCGAGCTTATTATTCTTCCGGTTGAAAATGATACAGTTTATGACTACTTCTTAACGTACAATATAGAGCTGGAATACATAGACTCTCTATCGGTTTTCAGCGAAGCCTACTTTATTGATGCTAATACGGGGAATATAATTAATCACTTTTCAAATTTATTGGATGGTTGGATCAATGGGACTGTTAACATTAACTATTGGCCGGAACATTATTATGATTCGCAATCTTCGAATGCTTACAAATACGCTAAGATAAAGATTACTTCTGTTTCGGGATCAACACAATACCAATACACAAATGCAAACGGATACTATATATTCTCCAATTTGGCTGGAAATCCACATTGGGTGCGTGCAAATTTAGAAGGCAATTACATTGCGCTCTATAATAACAACGATTCGCATACATCCGGCTATTTGTTTCCGAACGGAACACATAATTGGACCTGGGGTGTATCGGACGGTTCAAATGTTTACTATCATGCGAATTTGATTCACGATTTTTTCAAGAACTCACCGTTTAATTACAGCGGTATGGACTATCGGATGAGGGCCTACGTGAATGAAGGACCTAACGAAAATGGCTGGTCGAATGGTATTAATATTGGTTTTGGCAGCATGGATATCAATGGTGATGGAATTCCTGAACAATGGGCCCGGTCCAGTGATGTCGTTTATCATGAATACTCACATAGTACAACCTATCACCTTTATGGAAATAGATTCATACAGGATATGACAGATCCTAATCGAAATACCACCGAGGCTGCGGCAATGGATGAGGGTCTGGCGGACTATTTCGCTATCTCAATAAATAATGACCCTATACAAGGTGAATCTGTTGGTGTTAACAGAGATCATAGTGTTAATAATACAATGAGCCAGTATGGCGCTATTCCTGGTTACCCTTGGTATATGCTACAAGGAGCACACTTAAATGGTTTAATTATTGGTGGCGCCTGTTGGGATTTGCGCCAGTTGTTAGGACAAAATTATGTTGATGAATTGGTCTTTGAAGCGCTTCAGATGACGCCCCATGCTTATGATTTCAATGATTTTGCCTATAATATACTCCTGGCAGATGACAATGATGGGAATCTTTACAATTACACCCCAAACTACAATGAGATTAACCAGGCATTCGAGGTAAATCATGGAATCCCGGTTTATGATCCGCCTCTGACCCCAGCTACGCCCACGGGGTTGGATATGACAAATCAGGGGTCAATAATGCAGAATCCCCAATTGGTTTGGAATACAAGTTCAGGCGCAGCCTCTTATAATATTTACCGCTGTGAAGGGTATTACAACTCATGTACATATCAAGTTATTGGATCAACATCCTCTCCTTCATTCACAGATGTTGATGTAACAATCACAAGCGAAGAGATGGCGACAGGGAAGTACTATTACAGAGTAAAAGCTGTGAATAGCTATGGGGAATCTGGGTTATCGAATACGGTTTCCACTTGGGGTACATCATTTTTCAAGATGCGGGATGAGATTGTGGATATAAAAGATCCGATTCCCGATGCCTTTACTTTGGAATCAAATTATCCAAATCCATTCAACCCCACAACGATGATCAGGTATAGACTGCCTGAAGCCAGTTCTGTTTCCCTGGTCATTTATGACCTGAGAGGAAATGAAGTTACCCGGTGGGTAATGGCCAATGAAACAGCAGGTTTTAAGCGTAAAACCTGGGATGCCACAGATAAGAATGGTAACAAAGTACCGGCGGGGATATACTTGCTGAAAATGACTGCTGAATCGAAAGTAACAAACCGGGTTTTTTCTCAAACACTCAAAATGGCGCTGATTAAATAATAACAACTCCAATGCACGTTTGGCTTATACACCACAGGGGTATTCCAGGTAACTGGGGTACCCCTTTTTTATGCAACCATCAGTTTTTTAG
>JACKQG010002213.1_pt1 | contig 25689 bp, 23 predicted proteins | sample 8237621 | NCBI WGS metagenome assembly JACKQG01 (sample SAMN15677084, study PRJNA649215) | marine metagenome | biome: marine; feature: Black Sea; material: saline water; isolation source: suspended particulate matter (SPM) from the Black Sea western gyre | collected 2013-06-09/2013-06-10 | depth... | reverse complement strand
TTCAATGATTTCCAGCGGTCCTCCGTATCGAGTTGCAAAAGTCGGAAGCCCTGAACCCATGGCCTCTATAACGGTCAAGCCAAAAGCTTCAAAAAAAGCAGGCTGCACAAAAGCTCCCCTGCGATCTGCTAGAAAACGATACAGCTCTCCTGTCAGTTTCTTTTCCAGACGCACACCCAGCCAGCGCATATCTCCGTCCAGACCATGACGATCCATGAGTTCGTGCATGAGACGAATCTGCTCTTGCTCCTCCACGTCTCCCGAAAGCCCCGGATCTATGGCGCCACCAATAATAAACAGATTCACTTTCTCACGCAGGCGCGGACTGCTGCCGTACCAATCCACCAGCCCGGTCAGGTTCTTTATATGATCCAGTCGGGCCATGGTGAAAAGAATTGGTTTATCGCGATCTCTCAGCACGCCCCGGGCATCACCCCGCGGGTCCTCTCCATAGACAAGCTGATTAATTTCTTCATGGAGATGGTCAAACCTCCTCTCTTTTAATGAATAGTCAAAATAGACTTCATCATCAGCCCCTGGAGAGACGATATTAAATTTGGGATCAAACACATCAATGCCGTTTAAAACGCGGTACAGGCCCGGCATGGAAAAAGATGAATAACTTTCGTACTGACCTGCAATGTTTTCGCTGCCGGCAATCTCCTGAAATGTACTGGTGACAATAAAATCTGCCGCATTCATGGCAATAAGATCCGCTGTGAACTGACAGGAGAAATGGTACTTGGGATCCATATCCCGCCAATACAACGCCGAATACAGATATTTTGTTTTTTCAAGGGCATGGGCGATGTTGCACTGGGTAACCTCCAGGCTCTGTGACAAAAGATGGGCCACAAGATTACCATCAGAGTAATTGCCGATGATAAGATCCGGTCGACAGCCGAGCTCCAAAAGTATTTCATCCTGCACGTCCCGGGCAAACTGCTCCAGATACGGCCAGATTTCGAAGCGGGAAATCCAGTGGGGAATAACCTCTCTTTCTTTATTCCGAAAAGGAACACGGAGGATCTGGACATTCTCGGCACCATAAACCGCCTCCAGTCTCTGGTCGCAGGTGGTTCCTTCCGCTTCCGGAATAAGACGTGTGACGATAATGATCCGCGGCGTTATCTCCAGGCCCTGATCATAAATCCGTTTGCGCATCTCTTTTTCCAAGGCTCGAACCTGATCAAGGATATAGACGACCTGGCCGCCTGTATCAGGGAGCCCCAGAACATTCTCCTGGCCAAAATAGCCATGTGGGGAAAGGATCACAATATTAAACACCATGGGAATGCGGCTCAAAAACTTCTCCAGGGCGCGATAGTCAGGGGCTTCGAGGATATCCGCCAGCAGGCTGAAACTCTCCTGTATCCTTTTTACGGTTCTTCCCCAACCGGGCTCAAAACCAAGATCTTTCAGCTTCCCGGCGACATCTGTCCACTCCGCATCTCCCGGCACCCGGCTCAAGTGCTCCATGCCCTTCTGGAGGGCCTGCTGCAGAGACCGCACGCTGGAAATACTGTTACTGAGCATAAAGGGAATCCCCTGGTAACTGTGGAGCCGGAGAAAAGAAAGAATCAACTCATCGCCCTTGGCCAGGTCATGGGAAAGTCGGCCGCTCAGTCTGCGGTTCAGGAATTCCACCCCCCGACCAATGGAACGGGTCTGGGACATTTTGGGAAAATCACGTTCAAAGGGCCCCAGATCAATCTCAAGGGACCAACCGGCATCGTAAAAACCAACGAGTTCTTCCTTGAACTTCAAAAATTCTGCAGTGGATATTTCTTCAACTGTGACATTTTTAAGATGAAAGCGAAGATAATGAGTCTCGGCCACACCTGTCCGAACCTCCATACAGAATAAGGGGTGAGCCATGGCACCGTTCTGCGCCTTTGTAATGATTTCAGCAAGAGGTGAATCAAGCAGTTCCTCTGCGGCAATGTCGGCACAGAACAGCTTGAATTCATCCCACAAATCGGAACGGAGAAAAAGAGCCCTGTTGCATTCATGATACCTGTCGAGCAACATGGACATCTTGTCTTTATTTTCAGCCACAAATTCTATCAATGCCTTGACCAGCATATCTTCTCCTTTATCTGGATAGTTGCAGTAAGATAATTCATAATAACCCTATCGACCTTTTTCTTTATAGATAAAATAATCCACAGGAAAAACCATGATTTTCTCATGTAATCTCATCATGCCGCTACAATTTGCACTATAAGTATAATGGAGATATAGTAAAGACCCTGCAATCGTTGGTGCCTTGCCTGCCCTCAAAGACGATGCAGCCAACCCTCCAGAACCCGGCAAGGGGGTTCTGTTTTTTTTTGCGTAAAGATTCCGTTTTTATTCCCCATACTTCCTGTTGACTGCAGAGCAACCGCAGCTCATACATTTACCAAGATCAAGTTGACATGCTCTCTCAAGAAGGTATAGTCTTCAATATACGTTCTGCTCATTAAAACCTGCACGCACGTATCGGGGAGAGGATTTTCATGATCATATCCATTGGTGAAATTGTCTGGGATATTTTTGGCGACACAAAGATTCTTGGAGGGGCTCCGTTAAATGTCGCCTACCATCTTGCTCAACTTGACCGGCAGATAAAACTGGTCAGCAGGATCGGCACCGATGACCTCGCCTCTTCCACTCTCCACCAGATTTCTAGTCTCGGCCTTCCCGTAGAAGATATCCAACAAGATGACACACTCCCCACCGGCCAGGTTGTCGTGACGGTCGGAGAAAACAACGAACCGTCCTTTGACATCATCGCTCCGGCTGCCTGGGATGCCATTGAGACATCAACTTTCGAAGGCAGAGAAGCCCAAAAATACCACATGGTATTCGGCACCCTGGCCCAGCGTTCGGAAAAGACAAGAGAAACAATACGTTCATTATGGCCTGGAGCAGATATTCTCTTTTACGACGTCAACCTGCGCCCTCCCTTTACCCCGCCGGAACGTGTTCTCAATTCGCTCATCGCGGCCGATGTCGTCAAATTAAATGATAACGAATTACACGAGGTCACAGACTGGCTGCAACTCTCCTCCGGAGATCTGAAAGAAAGAGCACAGGCACTTTTTTCTCACTACAAACTACTGGCCCTTGTTGTTACCATGGGAAAATCCGGAGCTTTTGTCGTCACCCGGAACTGTCTTGTTGAACACCCTGGTTTTCCCGTTGAAGTAATCGACACTGTCGGCGCCGGTGATGCCTTTTTTGCTGCCTTCATTGACAGCATGCTGAAAAAGAAGAACTGGCACACCTGCCTGGAACTGGCCAATCAGCGCGGCGCCTATGTTGCCGGCTGTCAGGGCGCTACTCCACCGATGAAGTCCTTCAAACCACAGTTATGAGTATACTATGAACCCAAAAGGTCTCTATATCCAGCTATTCAGCATCCACGGCCTTATTCGCGGTGAGTCCCAGGAACTTGGCCGCGATGCCGACACCGGCGGCCAGATTAAATATGTTCTTGAACTGGCACGAGCTCTTGGCAAACATCCGGATGTCGATCAGGTTGACCTGGTCACCCGCCTTATCGACGATAAAACTGTCTCGTCCGACTATGCCCAGCCCGAGGAAAAGCTCTCTGAAAACGTCCGGCTTCTTCGCATTCAGTGCGGAGGGCGAAAATATATCCGCAAGGAACTGTTATGGCCTCATTTAGCCGAGTTTACAGACAAGACCCTGAAGCTTCTTAAAAAACAACAAAGAATCCCTGACATCTTTCACGGCCATTATGCCGATGGCGGATACGTCGCCATGGAGCTGGCCTCGGCCTTCGATGCTCCCTTTGTCTTTACCGGGCATTCACTGGGACGAAACAAACAGGAAAAACTTGAAGGCAGCGGCCTGAACCTCGCCGAAATCAACAAACGCTATAAAATGGATATCCGGGTTCAAGCCGAAGAGAACATCATAAAGAAATCCCACCAGATCATTACAAGCACCAGCCAGGAAATAAAAAAACAGTATGGTTTATATGATAATTTTAAAGATGGCCGTTATAAGGTTATCCCCCCCGGAATAGATCTGGACATATTCCATCCCTATTACCACAGCCATCTTGACCCGGAAGGCCATGACGAAGTTACCAAACAGACCCGTGTCACCTTATTAAAGGAATTGCACCGCTTCTGGCGCGACCCCGACAAACCGTTCATCCTCGTTCTCTGTCGTCCTGATCAACGCAAAAATATTTCCGGACTTCTGAAGGCCTATGGTGAAAATCAGGACCTGCGGGCCATGGCAAATCTTGCAGTTTTTGCAGGACTCCGCAAAAACATCATGGAAATGGAAAGCAATGAACGGGCAGTATTGACGGACATGCTTCTCAAAATGGATTTCCATGATCTTTACGGTAAACTGGCAATCCCCAAAAAACATGATTTTGCCACAGAGGTTCCTGAACTGTACCGTCTCTGTGCAGACAGTGGCGGCGTTTTTGTCAATCCGGCCCTGGTGGAACCCTTTGGACTGACCCTGATCGAGGCTTCGGCCTGCGGATTACCGATTATTGCCACCAATGACGGGGGCCCGGTGGACATTGTTGCCAACTGCCAGAACGGCGCCCTGGTGAATGTCGGCAACCCCGACGAAGTAGCCGATGCTATCAAAGAACTTCTGGCAGACAAGAACAAATGGGATGCCTGCTCAAGAAACGGCATCAACGGCGTCCGGGAACACTACTCATGGGAGTCCCATTGCGAAAAAACTGTTGACCGCTACAAAAAATTACTCCCCGGCTCCTCTAAGAAAGGGAAAAAACCCAACGGAAAACTGCCAATGCAAACATCTTTCGGTGTACGTTTAACCAACCTTTCAAAGCTACTCATCACCGATATAGACAACACTCTGGTCGGCAATAAAAAACGGCTTGCTGATCTTCTGGAACTTCTCGAAAAAAACAGTTCCGCCATAGGCTGGGGGGTTGCTACCGGACGTAGCCTTGCCATGACCCTCGACATTATGACAGAACAGAACATACCCATTCCGGATATCCTTATTTGCTCAGTGGGTACGGAAATATACTACGGCCCTGACCTGAGAACCGATAAAGGCTGGCAGCAGCACCTGAGCCATCTCTGGAAACCGGAGAAAATCAGAGAAGTTCTCGGGAAACTCGATTTTATTAGCCAGCAGGATGCAGAAGGCCAGCGACGCTACAAAATAAGCTACTACATGGAAGATGACCCTGAACAGCTTGCAGCAGTCCATTACCACCTCCAGGAGGCAAAACTACGCTGCCAGGTTATATACTCCCATGGCCAGTTTCTCGACATACTGCCGTATCGCGCTTCCAAGGGAAGAGCCATAAAATACCTCAAATACAAATGGGACATTGCCCCTGAAAACGTTATGGTGGCAGGAGATTCAGGAAATGACGAGGATATGCTGCGGGGCAGGACCTGTGGACTGGTTGTCGGCAACCACAGCAAAGAGCTTGAGCATCTCAAAGGACAGAATCGTATCTTCTTCAGCGAAAAAAAATATTCCGGAGGAATAATCGACGGCCTGATCCATTACAAGTTTCTTTAAATGACTGATAACAGGCTTGAGCGTATATTTTCTACCTGTTTCTCTTATACAGTTGTGCCATTTCAGGAGAATATTCCCCGCCCTGCTTTGTATAGACATAAAAGGGCGGCAGGATTTCCAGCTCCTCTCCGCCATTTTTCATGACCTCGATCAAAACAAGTTTTCCACTGCTGCCCGGATAACTATGGACCACCTGCAGCCGTTTAGGCTCGAGTCTTTTGTTCTTCAAGGCCTGAATCAGAACGGCGGCCCTATCGGCGGGGTATACCAGAGAAGCTCTCCCCCTGTTCTTCAAACAAAATGAAATTGCCTGAACGATATCACTGAGCTCACACTGAATTTCATGGCGGGCAATGGCCTGTTCATCGCCGGGGTTCAGCCGACCGCTTCCGGGACTGCCGTATGGCGGATTACAGACAACCTGATCAAAACTTTCCGGGTCAAGCAGAGTATCAATCCTGCGCAGGTCGCCACACATCAGACCAATACGTTCCTGAAAACTGTTCTGCCGCACATTCTGTTCAATAAGGGAAAAGAGCTGAGGCTGAAGCTCAAGGGCCGTAAGACGTATAGACGGCCAGCGATAAGATAAGATAAGGGAGATAATGCCGCTTCCGGCTCCAAGATCAAGAAACCGCTGGCCAACTCGAGGCTGCACAAAATGGGCGAGCAGAACCGGATCAAGGGAAAACCGATAGCCTTTCTCATACTGACAGCAATGAAGATCGCCATCAAAGAGGGTGTCTTTCGTTGTCCTGGGATGATTCACGGCTTTAGATGATTATCGATTATTTCGGATTGGGGATTTCGGATTTCGGCAAAAAACAATTCTAAATCAACAGAATGCGATTCCATAAAACTCCAACCACAAATCCCCAATCCGAAATCCAAAATCAGTTACCCTCTCCTCTCATCCTTCTCCAGAGTATTCAAAACCAGACCAGTGAGAACCTTTGGGTAAAAATAGGTGGACTTGTGGGGCATAACAAGTTTTTCATCGGCTATTTTCTTGACCTGGGAAACAGGTGTTCCATTCATGAGAAAAAGGATGGGACTCATATCCGTCGATGTACTCGCCAGCTTCACAGCCTCATCAAGCGCTTCGTCGGGATCACTGAAATAGGAAATAAGAGCTTCATTGTCGCATTTGTCATGACAGAGACCAAGACACCGCTCTACTACAAGATCCGACAGGACAACCACATCCAGCTCCTGGAGGGACAGGGGAACTTTCAGGCCGACAACCTCAGCCATGACTCCTTCTTTCAAGGTGAGCAGGAAACAGCGATCCGAGACAGGCTCATACATTCCCAAAACCGTCTCCTGGGCTGCATAATCATCCATGGCAGACAGCACTTCACCGACAAGCATTTCCCTGGTTCCAGGGCCCACTTCCTTTATATAAAAAGAGTCATCTACCTTGTTGACAAGTTCTTCAACATTTATATGCCCGGGATGGCGAACCAGCCTGTGGGTTGGCAATACTGAAAGACCCGGGTCCTCCATGGGACAGAGATACATCATGATGAAATTATAGGGGCTGTCTACAGCAACACTTCCATGTTTTTTGGCCATGATATCCCGCATCTGCAGGGCCGTGGTATACCGGTGATGGCCATCGGCAATATAGAGAGATTTTTCTTGAAACTCCTTGCCAACCATGGAGACCACGTTCTCATCGGTTACTGCCCAGAGCCGATGAAGACATCCGTCCTGATCCTCAACAGCATAGAGAGGATCACCGCTGACGGCTTCCTCCAGCGCAGAGACAATCTTCCCCTGATCATCCGAATACAGGGAAAAAACCTGGCTGAATTGCGCCCGACAGGCTTCGGTAAGACGCAGCCTGTCATCTGTCACACCGCGAAAGGTTTTTTCGTGGGGCTTGACTATTCCTTTCTCAAACTCTGCCAGTTCGACAAGCGCAACAAGGCCCTTGCGGGTGAACTTTTTGCCGCTGGCAAGAGTGTAATCAATGCAATACAGGTAAATAGCAGGCTTCTCATCTCGAACCAGAATCCCCTGATCCTGCCAGCTGCGGAAATGATCTCTGGCCTTTTCATACCTGTCCTCCGCGACCTTATCACCGGCATTTTTGGTCAGATCGAGCTGGATCATGTTATATGGGTTTTTTTCCAGCAAAGCGGCTTGCGCTTTGGCGTCAACCACATCATAAGGAGGCGTGACAACATCTTCCATACGATCAATCTTTTCAGCGTTAAAGCGCAGACCGCAAAACGGCACAACCTTTGCCATTATATTCTCCTTCAGATTAACAGTTCTGTGATTTTCGAAACTATAAGCTTTTTGGCTGCATAGTTAAAGAAATCGTATTTTTTTTTCTTATTCTGGATGGATACCTGTTATAATCAGTGACATCCATTCACATAAACAGCCAAACATATTACTGCATATACACATAAAAAACATCAAGGAGAAACAGAATGTTCGACATTTTTATAGAAAGCCATTTCTCAGCCGGACACCACCTGCGGGACTACCCTGGAAATTGTGAAAAACCCCACGGCCACAACTGGCATATCAAGGTAACCGTTCGGGCTACAGAGCTAGATTCTCTCGGAATGGGAATCGACTTCAGGACCATAAAAGAAGCTGTTAATATAATAATGGATGATCTGGATCACTGCGACCTGAACAGCCACCCTTCCTTCCTGGACAGAAATCCGTCATCCGAAAATATTGCCGTACACATTTTTGATTCCCTCCAGAACGTTCTCCATTCTGACAGGTACAGCCTCTTCTCCGTGCAGGTTGGCGAAACACAAAATACAAGCGTGATTTATTATGGCAAGCAGTGATCCGTCCCTGGCCGGGCATCCCCTGCTGAACATTACCGAAGTTTTTTATTCCATACAGGGTGAATCAACCTTTGCCGGCTACCCGTGTGTTTTTATTCGCCTTGCAGGGTGCAACCTCCGCTGCTCGTTTTGTGACACAACCTACGCTTATGAAGAAGAGGGCACCCCCACCTCCATTACCGATCTTCTCGAATATACCCGTCGATATCCGTCAGCTCTCGTGCAGATAACCGGCGGGGAGCCCCTGCTCCAGGAAGGAGTCTACCCGCTGATGGAACAGCTTCTTCAGGCAAACAGAATTGTCATGCTTGAAACAAACGGCTCTGTGAGCCTCAGGAATGTTCCGGTGGGTGTCATCAAAATTATGGACATGAAGTGTCCGGTCAGCGGCATGTCAGAGAAAATGGATCTTGCCAACCTGGGGATTCTGACTTCAGCCGATGAATTGAAATTTGTAATCAGCTCCAGAGCTGATTATGACTGGGCGCTTAATGTTATAGAAACCCATATCCATTATTATAACGACCCGGCCAATCTACGGAAAAGAATAAAAATACTGTTTTCACCGGAAACAGGAAACCTTAAGGCATCCACCCTGGCTGAATGGATCCTGACTGATGGCCTCCAGGTCCGCCTGCAGCTCCAGCTCCACCGGATTCTCTGGCCTGATAAAGACCGGGGCTGTTGAGGTTTCTTCATAAACAGAAGCTGTTAGCTGTTAGAGGTTTGAATCTGAAGAGAATGTAATGGAGCAGCTGCTCAATGGCTTGAGGAGTTTTATCGTGCAGAAAAACATCCATCTTTCCATTCATGGTCATGCATACCTTGGCCGATCTGTTCTTCTGCGCTTTCTTCTTTTCTCCGCCGTCTGGTTCGTCCTTACCGGTTCTGACACCGCAAGCTGGATTATTGGTCTGCCGGCAGTATTTCTTGCCATTGGAATCAGCCATGTTATCTCCCCTTACCCATCTGCCCCCCTGAGTTTCATCGGAGTCTGCAGCTTCTTACCCTTTTTCATCCGCCAGTCCGCTTTAAGCGGTATCGACGTCATGCGGCGAGCACTTTGCCGTCAATTGGCGGTCAATCCCGGTCTGGTTTCCTACACGACTTTTCTTCCTGAAGGATCTGCCCGTATTTTCTTTGTAAACACAATCAGCCTGCTTCCCGGCACCTTGAGCGCCGATCTCCAAGAAGACAGAGTCACCGTACATACCATCGACAAAAACCTGGCCATATGGGCCAATATGCAGAATCTCGAGCTTCGCATCGCCATTCTGTGGCGGGTAAAACTGCATAAAAGGGAGGCATTATGAGCTACCTTCACACTTCATGTGCTTTTATCATCCTCTGCGCAATAGCAGCAGGAATGATCCGTATTCTCCAAGGGCCCACCGCCGCCGACCGCATGATGGCTGCACAGCTGTTCGGCACCTGCGGGGTGGCTATTCTCCTTCTGCTGGCAAAGGGACTGGATACAATCGTTCTTCTGGACATTGCCATGGTGTTCGCTCTGTTTGCCGCTCTTGCCTCAATAACCTTTGTTCGCCGTGCCTGGCATGAACAGACAGGAGCCTCAAGATGATGACCTTACTGGACAACGTTGGTATGCTCTGTATCTTCATGGGCCTGCCCTTCTTCCTGACCGGCACAGTGGGGCTCCTCCGGTTTCCGGATATATACACCCGTCTGCATGCCCTTACCAAGGCTGATAATGTCGGCCTGGGACTTATCACACTCGGCCTTTCTCTCCAGGCCGACAACCTGTTCATCGTTGCAAAACTCATTCTCATCTGGATTCTGGTGCTGATCGCAAGTTCTGCATCCTGTCATCTGGTGGCGCGCAGTGCCATTCAGAAAAACATACATCCATGGGTAAAATGATGCCTTATTCTATTCTTACCGCCTTTGATATTGTCCTGATATCCACCCTGCTGTGGCTTGCCTGGAAGATGCTCCGTTCAGAAGACCTTTTCAAAGCCGTTGTCCTGTTTATTTCATTTGGACTACTGATGGCCCTAGCCTGGGTCAGGATGCGGGCTCCGGACGTGGCTCTGGCTGAAGCCGCCATCGGTGCAGGCTTAACCGGGCCACTGTTTCTTTCGGCATTACGCCGCATGGAACGCCTACACAAGGATGAACGCCGAGTGAATATTGACGAGGAGCGAAAAAGTGAGACGATATTCCACACACAACAAAAGGAAACGCCTTAACCCTGTTCTGCTGCTGGTTCTGCTGTTAACCGCCTCTCTTACCATCCTGCTTGGTCGGGCGATTCTGACCACAGATTACCAGACAGAAAGGCTGGGTGACGATGTGGCCCAATTCCAGAAGCTCAGCGGTGTGGAAAGCCCGGTGACCGCCGTCCTCCTCAATTTCCGTGGGTATGACACCTTGCTGGAAGTCATGGTTCTTTTGATGGCCGTTGTCGGCGTCTGGTCCCTGACACAGGCACCCTTTCCAGGAAAACCTATTGAGCCGGGCCCTGTGCAGCTTGCCGTGGTCCGTCTTCTCACACCGCTCATGGTGCTGTTTGCCTTCTACCTGGTCTGGAAGGGAAGCTCTCTTGCCGGCGGGGCTTTTCAGGGGGGAGCGGTTCTTGGCGGAGCCTGTGTGTTGATGCTGGTATCAGAACTCCCATGGATAAAAAATATCCCTTCACGCCACCTGCGAATCGGCTTGCTTGCCGGCCCTTTTGTTTTTCTTGGTACGGCCATCCTGTGTCTTATTCTGGAAGGGACATTTCTGGCCTACCCCCAGGGATGGGCCGGTTCTCTTCTTTTGCTGATTGAAACAGCCTGTGCCGTATCCATCGGCCTCACCCTTGCCTGCCTTTTTGCTGGTGGAAGACCAAAAGACGATCTGTCCAGAGGACGAAAACGATGATTACCAATTTGCTATACAGTTTTGGCGGGCTTATGCTTTTTAGTATGGGCCTTTTTGCCCTGATAGCCTGCTCACATCCATTACGGAAAATCCTGGCGATAAATGTCATGGCAACTGGAGTCTTTCTTATCCTTATTGCCACAGCCTACAGACAGATCGGCACCGGAGAGATTGACCCTGTGCCCCAGGCCATGGTCCTGACAGGAATAGTCGTTTCGGTAAGTGTGACTGCACTGGCCCTGATCCTTGCCTGCAGGGTGCAGGAGACATCCAATCACTCTCTTATTCAGCGGAAAAAAGATGACTTCACGAGGACGGGTACGTGATCTCTTTTGAGGGGCAGTCCTGGATAATTCTGCCACTGATCCTGCCGTTGGCCGCCGGACTTTTCTGTTTCCTCAGCCGGCGCTGGGCCTTTGCACTCTCTCTGACTGCGGCGCTGGGGAATCTTCTCAGCATCGGCGTTCTTCTCAATCAATTTCTCGATACAGGCCCTCTCACCTATAATGTCGGCAACTGGAAGACGCCTCTGGGGATTGCATTGCGCATTGACGGTCCGTCCATCCTGATGCTTCTCATGACGGCAGTAACCGGCCTTGGAATTACGCTGTATGCACGAGGATATTTTGCATTCAGAATTGCTGTTCCCAAGAGAATAGGCCGCCATGAACGGCAGGAACGTTTCTTCTGGCCATTGTGGATGACACTCTGGGCTTCTCTGAACGGCCTGTTTCTCTCGGCCGATATCTTCAACATGTATGTCACCCTTGAGCTGATCAGTATTCCGGCGGTGGCCCTGGCTGCCCTGTCAGGAAAACCGGCCTCCCAGATTGCCGCCTTTCGCTACCTGCTCGTCAGTCTGCTCGGTTCATTAAGCTATCTGCTTGGAGTCGTTTTCGTATACAAAACATACGGTGTTCTTGATTTGGTGCTCTTAAGCGGTAAAACGGCTTCCGGAGCAGGAATGGCCGCTCTGGCATTAATGAGTGTCGGTCTCCTGCTGAAGACTGCGCTTTTCCCCATGCATTTCTGGCTCCCGCCGGCCCATGCCAATGCGCTGGCACCTGTCAGTGCCATACTTTCCTCCCTGGTTGTCAAAGGGTCCTTTTATCTTCTGTTCAGACTCTGGTTCGATGTATTCGCTTCAGCTGTTACCGAGCCGATGGTGAACATTCTTGGAACCCTTGGCGCCGGCGCTATTGTCTGGGGGGCATTGCAGGCAATTCGCCAAAAGCGCCTGAAGCTCCTGGTTGCCTATTCGACTGTCTCCCAGCTTGGCTATCTGTTCATAGCCTTTCCCCTGGCATATCTGGACATGGGAACTCACTGGGGCACAGTGGCATTCATGGTGCTGGCCCATGCCTGCGCCAAATCCGCCATGTTTATGGCATCAGGAACCATTTTTCTGCATGCAGGCCATGACCGGATCAATGATCTGGCCGGAGTCAGGTCGTATATCCCTGTTACTGTCTTTGCCTATGCCATTGCCGGTGTCAATATCATGGGGCTGCCGCCTTCGGGGGGCTTTATTGCCAAGTGGCTGCTGATATCTTCCTCTATTAACTCATCGCAATGGTGGTGGGGCATTATTGTGATGATCGGAAGCCTTCTGGCATCTGTCTATATTTTCCGGGTCGTCTCCCGTTTTTTTGTCATCCCCGAGGGCTATAAGGTTCCTGATCGCCGACCGCACTCTCCCCTTTTAGAATGGCCGGCCCTCGTTCTTGCCCTGATTGCTCTCCTGTTGGGACTGATTGCCCCCTATCCATTGCATATACTGGAAACCGGCAATTCCCTGTTTTCAATGGTCTCCCCGAAAGGACTGCCGCTATGAACGCGCATGGCTGGCTCCTGGTCTGCATACTCCTCAGCTCTTTTCTGCCGGGCATAGTTATATTTGCCCTGCCCGAGGAAAAAACCGGTCTGCGCACGACTCTCAACCTCTGCGGTTCAGTCATGAAAATTGTCCTGATCATGGTCATGAATATCGGCATTTTTTCCGGCCGGATCTATGAAATCAGCCTGCCTGTCATTCCGGGCGTGGTACTGCTTCTTAATGCCGATCCACTCTCCGCCCTGTTTTCCACCCTTTCCAGTGTTTTGTGGCTGCTCACCACCATATATGCGGTGGGCTACCTTGAAGATTCCCCCAACCGAAGCCATTTTTTCGGCTATTTCAGCCTCTGTGTCACCGTAACCATTGGGATAGCCCTGGCAGGAAACCTGGTGACCTTCCTGCTTTTCTACGAAATGCTGACACTCACCACCTACCCTCTTATTATTCATCGCGGCACAGAAAAGGCCCTGCGCGCAGGGAGAAATTATCTTATTTATACCTTTTGCGGCGGGGGCTTATTTCTGTTTGCCGTTGTCTGGCTTCAGACCATAACAGGGCCGGCCTCTTTCACCACAACCGGCTTTTCCTCTGTATTGCTTGAAAGTCATCGCACCCAGTTGGCGGCTATCTTCCTGATGCTGATCGCCGGCGTTGGCGTCAAGGCCGCCATTGTTCCATTTCATGGCTGGCTTCCCCAGGCCATGGTAGCCCCGGCACCGGTAAGTGCACTACTCCATGCAGTAGCGGTTGTTAAGGCGGGTGCCTTCGGCATCATTCGTATTGTTCTTGATGTCTACGGCGTTGAAAATCTTTCCCGACTCCGTCTCCTGCCCTATCTTAATATCGCAGCGGCCATCACTGTTCTCTGGGGCTCTATCATGGCACTGCAGCAGGATGACCTCAAACGACGGCTTGCGTTTTCCACAGTGAGCCAGGTCTCTTATATCGCCCTGGGAATAAGCCTGGTTGATCAGCCTTTTGCAGTGATCGGCGGCCTTGTCCACCTCGTTCACCAGGGGCTGATGAAAATTACGCTGTTCTTCTGTGCAGGCAACCTGGCAGAAACCCTCGGGATCCATCGTATCAGTGAGATGAAAGGTGTTGCCCGACGCATGCCCCTCACCATGGCCGCCTTCAGCATAGGCGCTCTTGGAATGATCGGCATACCGCCAACTGTTGGATTTGTCAGCAAATGGTATCTCGGCCTTGGCGGACTGGCCGCTGGAAACTGGTTGCTTATTGCTGTCCTTGCAGTGAGCAGCCTGCTGAATGCCTTCTATTTCCTGCCGATACTCACCCAGGCATGGTTCGGCACACAGACGGCACCATGGCCCGAAGAGCGCAGCTTTGGAAGGTTTGAAACCCGGCTCTCCCTGCTTCTCCCTCCGCTCATTACCGCGGTCATTGTCATTGTTCTCGGCACCCTGGCCAACGCCCAGTTCAGCCCCCTTACCTGGGTTAATTTCATCATCAGGGGATATGGCCTATGACGGGCAGTGATCTGACACATATTTCACAGTCTCTGATCCTTTCGATGGTGGTCGGGGTTCCCTTGCTCCTGGCCGGTTTCTGCTCAACGTCCTTCGGCAAAAAAGCCGGTCGGTTACTGCCATGGACGATCCTTCCTGCGTTGATCACAACATTCTCTGTCCCCCTTGATACTGTGGTGGAAGTCCCCTGGTTTTTTATGGGCGGTCGTATGGGACTTGACGAAACAGGCCGGATTTTTCTCTGGGTGACTGCCTTCATCTGGGCTCTTGCAGGCATGAATGCCGGGCAACAACTCGGCACCGATCCCCATCGCGCTCGTTTTTACGGCTTCTTTCTCTCTTCCATGGCTGGGAACTTTGGCCTTATCCTTGCCCGGGACATGCTGGGGTTTTATCTTTTTTTTGCACTGATGAGTTTTTCGGCCTACGGGTTGATAGTTCATAACAGGACGGATGAGGCAAAAAAAGCCGGAATGACATACCTGGTGCTTGTCATGATTGGCGAAGTAGCCCTCTTCATATCACTGCTGATTCTTGCCGACAGCGCAGGTGGATTGGCCATGGAAGACCTTGCCGGCATTTCAGTCCACACGGCTTCTCTTCTTCTACTGTTCACAGGCTTTGGCGTCAAAGTAGGGGCCTTGCCTTTCCACGTCTGGATGGCTCCAGCCTACCAGGCAGCGCCGATACCTGCAGCAGCAGCCCTCGCCGGGGCAATGGTCAATGCCGGTCTTCTCGGCTGGCTTCGGTTTCTGCCGCCGGGGTACACTGTCCACCCTGAAGGAGCAAAGTTTTTTATTATTATGGGGGCTGCTGCCACCTTCTATGGAGTCATCATCGGCCTGGGGAAAAAAAGGGCCGGCAGCGTTCTTGCCTGTTCCAGCATCAGCCAGATGGGGCTGATGACCGTCATTTTCGGCCTGGGAATGACAGGTGCTGAAACAGGGCGGCAGGCTGCCGCCTGTCTTGTTCTGTATGCCGTACACCACTCTCTTGCCAAGAGCAGTCTCTTTTTTGGGTACGGAGCTGTGGTCACACAAGGTGACAAACTATCCCCTTGGCTCCTTGTCGGACTTCTTGTTCCAGCCATGGCACTCGCCGGCCTGCCGTTCACCAGCGGTGCCATTGCCAAGACAGGATTTAAAGAACTTGCCGCATCTCTTGGAGAACCATGGGGAAGTTTGAGCATGCTGTTTCTGCCACTCTCAGCAATTGCCACAACAGTGCTTGTTCTCCATTTTATCCAGGTAGTGAGAAAAACTACCCACGGAAAAATGGGCTATTTGGGCAACTCCCCATCTGCATGGACAATGAGTCTTGCCGCAGTGGCCTTAACACTCTGGATCTGGCCAACTTCCAGAACTCATGCTTTCCACTCTCTTGCGGGCATCAACATGTTTCATGCACTGTGGCCAGTAGCAGTGGGATGTTTGCTGTCATGGCTGTGGAACAGGAAGCACTTCAGGAACATATTCAAGCGCTTTTCCAATCTGCTGAAGCGTTTTTCCTGTGCCCGGCCTTGCAATACAATGCATTACCCTGATTTTCTTGACAGGTTGAAGAAAAAACTACTGACATGTAAAGAGTGGAATCCATCCTGTCATTTTCCCTGGATGGATTTCTTTCCGAAAAAGGCCGAAAAAGTTCTTGGGAGGTGGAGTGTTGTCGGATTATTTTATTTGATTATCTGCATTCTTTTGATGGCACTTTAAAGAGTAAACAGCAGAGCCTGCCATTTACCAGCAGACAGTCTTTGCTCCTCATTCCACCCCTGGGGACTCAGAAATGCTGCTATTTCATCTACCTGGCGACCCTGCAGCCCTGACACAATGAGTGTTGTCTTCCCTGCGGCGCTGAGGTACCTGATATCCCCACTCAAGCGATACAGAACAGAGGGTGTCAGGTTAGCGAGAATCAGGTCAAATATTCCTTTGATCTCACCAAGGCCGGCATCTGTGATCGTCACCTGACCTTCCAGCTGATTTATCTTTACGTTGCGGCTCGCAACCTCAACTGCGTGGGGGCAGACATCCATCCCGACAATGTCCCGGGCGCCGAGTCTGGCGCTGACAAGAGAGAGGATACCCGAGCCACAACCCACATCAAGCACTCTCTCAGGAAATGGCGTCCCTATAAAATTTTCGAGGAGATGCAAAACAAGACGGGTACTGGGATGGGTTCCGCTTCCGAAGCTGCGGTCAGCGTCAAGCACTATGGCATTATCGCTTTCACCTGGACCAGCCTGTGATTGTATCTGGAATCTGCTGGGAAAAAGAGGTGTTGATTCGACAGGAGAAAACGGCTGCACAAGACGGGTTTCCAGAATTTCAGCCTGCTCCGATTCTTCCCGGCAGCTGTTGAATGATTCGATCAGACCATCAAGCTCCCGCAGAAAAAAATCATCCTGCTGGAGAGGATCCGCAACAATATGAAGCTGACCGGCATCCCCGTCCCACCGGACATCTCCCTGCAGATTGCTCATGGCAGAACGCAACTCTGCCGCCGAAGCAGTGCCCGCGACCTGAATCTGGACATGTAATCGGCCCTGGCCGCTGACCCCGTTCCATTCAGAGATGTCCATTCTTTCAGTCCCTATTCACCATTCACAAGTGTTTTCCCACCAGCTTAATACGTGTGGCCAAACACCACTTCCCGGAAAAATCGTACGGTATCATTACGGCGATGGAGAATTTTAGACTGCTCCATCACCAGATCTGATACAGGCACCTGGGAAATAGCCATCTTATATTCAACATGGGAGCTGAAACGACTGTCAAGATACCAGGCATACACCAGCCCCATCATCATTCCCGGAGGAGTAAACCCGTCCTTGCCACTGATCAGCCGTGTATAGACACATTGGTTTTCAGGGTCCTTATTCATGCGGACAAAACCCATGAACTCCTCAAGCTCCGAGGAACTGAAGAAACAGGTCCGTGATGATTCCGGTTCAAGGGTAATCTGAAAAATCCTGCCGAGCTGTATACTGTCCCGCATGACCGGAAGCATTTCTTTTTTAACGGCGTAGTTGCCAAGCAACGACTGGCCAAGCCCGACAAGAAAAGATAATTCGAATTTCTTCTGATCTAAAACAATATCCTCACGGATTTTAATCAGGCAGTCAGAAGGGTCGTAATAGGAAAAGACATTATCCCATTCACGGCTCCGCTTCCATGCGTCTCTCTGTATTATCTCAATCCCCTTTGCAAAACGAAAATGCTCATACTGGATATCCCAATGATTCCAGCAGACTTCAAGAATCCTGCTGTGCAGATCAGTATCGAGATTCATTCTTCCCAGTTCCTCGGCAAGAATCTGCCGGCGCTGGTGAGGCGTGTGGTGACTCTCCCGTATTGCATGGATGGTGTGGCGGGCAGGTGCGAGAGAAGACTTCACTTCACGGGGAATATGATTCCGTACAGCCCAGATCGTCTTCACAGCCCCGGCCAGCGATGCCGGATCATGCTGCACCTTCCTGTCTTTCAGGGCCGTATCCGAAAATATCCTGGCCTCGATGGGGGCGAATCCCTCCCTCCAGACATTGCCGCGATCAAGGTAGATCGGAACCTTGTCCTCCACCGCATAACTCTGGAGGATACTGCCGGGGATATCCTGGAGGCCAAGGAGAAGCACCTGCTCAAAAAGGCCCTGAACACCGCCGGGAATATTACGATGGTATGCTGAAATTAATTCCGAGACATAAAACCTCCGGCCCGGATCCTCCCTGGATATATCGGTTTCACCCTGCTGGGCCCAGAGATTTGCCACCAGAATCTTTAACGCCCCGGCATTGGCTCTTATTTTCGCTGCAATCCCAGGGACCTGCAAGATTGGAATAATGCTCGTGTAAAGACTCCCCGGGGCAAAAACAATAATATCCGCCTCTTCAACAGCCTGGAGCACCCCGTCTGGAACATGGGGCTCTTCAACAAACTCGACAACAACACGATCAACGGGACAGCGGCGATGGGACTTGCCGCTTTTGCTTTCGCCGCTCACCACCACCCCGTTACTATACAGCATCTTGAGGTGGGCCGGGGTTGTCGTACAGGGAAGAACAGAACCGGAACGGGCGGAAATAAGGGTCGTCAGCCAGGTCAATCCCTTGATAATATCTTCGGAAGAAGGCTCACTGCCCTCCTGAGCCTGCCGGTAAATGGCCGCCACCAGCAGGAGATTACCGAGGCAATGGGGCCTTTCAAGCAGGGGAAGAAGACGCTTTTCGGAAAACAGCGAGGATATCAGCTCCTGCAGCCCTTCCGCCATTTTAACAGGCAGATCAGTCAGGGTGACATTTGCCTTGTCAAGCAGCGCAGCCTGAGATGCCGGCTTGTATTCAAATCGATAATTAAAAAGGGAATGAAGAATCTTTGCGGTTCGCCGGCATCCTTCACTGTCAAGGCCATAGCTTTTCTTGAGCTGTCTTTTCTGGAGAGAAGAAAGAAGAACGTGGCGCAGATCTCCCAGGGCAATAAGCGGCAAATCCTTGATCAGTTCGCCGGTGGAGCCTCCATCATCAGTGACACAGACAATGGAGGTTATCTGAGGAAAAACCTCCTTCAACCCCTGAAAAGGATCAGAAGACCATCCCGGGTTACGGCTGTCGCCGCCAATAACATTGGAAAGACCACTGCCGCCGCCAAAGACAACTACCTTCACACCGGAAGTGTCTGACCCGCAGATGGTCGAAGCCAGTTCTTCAAGCGCAACTGTGATATGGGCAGGGCCCTCCGGAGGGCCCATCAGCACCAGTTCTATGAGTTTTTCAACCAGATCCCTTCTGGGGATGAGATCAAAAGGCTCTATTTTTGTAAGCGCCAATTGTTTCAGGCATGACGCAACCGGATCACCTTGCATACTTTTTAAAGACCCGTTTCCTCCATCTGCTTATGGACTGCAGTCTCAGACTCCTTCAAAGCCGTCAGCTCCTCTGCAGTGAGTTCAAACTCAATAATTCGTTCAATACCGCCGCTTCCCAGTATAACAGGGACGCCGAGGAAACAGCCTGAAAAACCGAATTCACCATCCACATAAGCAGCACAGGGAAGAACCCGCTTGCTGTCAGTCAGGATTGCCTCTGCCATCTCAACGGCAGCCAGGCCTGGAGTATAGAAAGCGGAACCGGTTTTAAGATGGGCAACAATTTCTCCGCCACCGTGCTGTGTCCGGTGAACGATTGCCTTCAGCTGCTCTTCAGAAAGCAGATCAGTCACAGGAATACCGGAGACATTGGCCAGCCTCACCAATGGCATCATATTGTCGCCGTGGATACCCATCACCATGGCGTTGACATCCCTGGGAGCCACGCCAAGGGCGTCTGCCAGGAATGTACGGTAGCGGGCAGAATCCAGGACTCCGGCCATTCCGACAACCCTGTTCTTTGGGAAACCGGAAACCTTGTATGCAGTATAGACCATGGCATCAATTGGATTGGTCACGACAATCAGAACCGCATCAGGAGAATGCTTTGCAGCCTGCTCTGTGCATGATTTGACAATGGCAACATTCTTAGCCATGAGATCGTCCCGCGACATCCCTGGTTTACGGGCAAGACCAGCTGTTATGATGATCACATCGGAATTGGCTGAGTCGGCAAAATCATTTGATCCTGACACCCGGCCGGAGAAGCCGTCTACCGGCCCGGACTGGAGAAGATCAAGGGCCTTACCCTGGGGTACTCCCTCGACAACATCAAGAAGAAGCACATCTCCCAGTCTCCTGCTTGCAGCCCAGTGCGCTGCTGTGGCTCCAACATTTCCCGCTCCAATGATTGTAATTTTATTCCGCATGTTTCACCTCTTTCATTAGAAGTTTAAAGATTAAAGTTACTGGTGTCGTTAAAAGCTTAAAAATTTAAGGCAACGACGCTAAGGCGCAAAGGGAACATATTCTTTAAAGAAAAATTTTTCTTTTCTTTGTGGCTTAGCGTCGTTGCGTTAAGAAGCCTCTTATTCACTCCTGATCCATCAACGCTTCAACTCGTTTGAGATCTTCCGGGGTATCCACCTCTACAGAATCATGCTCTGTCAATACTACTTTTATATCATAGCCGTATTCAAGGGCTCGTAATTGTTCAAGCTTTTCAAACCGTTCCCATTCTCCTTCCGGCAGACTGACAAAAGTGAGCAGAAACCCCTTCCTGTAGGCGTAAAATCCCAGATGTTTATAATATGTCGGAGCCGGTGGATTCTGGGGATCCCTCTGAAACGGGATAGGTGCCCTTGAAAAATACAGGGCCTTGCCGTGGCGGTCGAACACCGTTTTCACATGATTCGGATCGTCAATTTCCTCTTTCCTGATAATTTTATAAATCAGTGTTGCCATTGGCAGTGCGGGATTTTCAAGAAGAGGCCTGGCCACCTGGTCAACCACCTCCATGGCAAAAAGAGGCTGATCACCCTGGATGTTCACCACGACATCCTGCTCCGATATATTCATGAGGGTCGCGGCTTCAGCAAGACGATCCGTCCCTGATACATGCTGTGCCCTGGTCATGACCACTTCGCCGCCAAAAGCCCGGACTGCATCAGCAATACGTTCATCATCTGTGGCAACAGCGACCCTGGAAAGAAGACGGGATTGCTTCGCTCTTTCATAGACATGCTGAATCATGGGTTTCCCCTTGATAAGAGCAAGAGGCTTCCCCTCAAAGCGGTTTGAATGGTAGCGGGAAGGAATAATTGCTACGACCTTGGGTTCCAGTTTATGTTCTAAATCCATTTTGAAAGTTTTAAGTTTTAAGTTTTAAGTTTTAAGTTTTAAGTTTAAGGTCGTCATGAAAACTACGCATCAACCACAGAGTACACAGATGGACTATTACAAGCCCGACATAGCTGTTTTCTGCGAGGCAGAGCAGCGTCAATCGGAAGCTGCCGAACTGGCACTCTCTCTTGGTCTTCCCTTCACCGTAACAGCCGGGGGCTATGCTATGCTCCTGGTCCTTACACCGGAGAGGCTGGAACTGCGGCAAAGCGGCCCCGGTGCTCCCGGCGGAATAGCTGTTGATTTTGCTTCAGGACTCCTGCGTTTCCGCCGGCTGTATGGGGGCGGCAGAAAACAACCGCTGGCAAAGGCCATCGGCCTCAAACACAACCTGTGTCCGACTATACTGGATGCTACAGCCGGACTTGGCAGGGACAGTTTCATCCTGGCAGCACTTGGCTGCACTGTTCAGATGATTGAACGGTCAAAAATCATTGCGGCTCTTCTTCAGGACGGCCTGGACAGAGCTAAACAGAACCCTGCAATCAATACCATTACAGGGAGAATGACCCTTGTCGCAGAAAACAGCATCATGCTGCCCCCTCTCCCCCAGCAACCTGATGTCATTTATCTCGATCCCATGTATCCGCACCGGACCAAGAGCGCCCTGGTAAAAAAAGAAATGCGCCTGCTGAGAGCTGTTGTCGGCGACGATACTGACGCCCCGTCCCTCCTGGAATGGGCTCTTTCTCAGCAGAAAGAACGTGTTGTCGTCAAACGCCCCAAAGGAGCACCGGACATCGACGGCCCCCCACCAACATTCGTCATCAAAAGCAAAAACAGCCGATTTGATGTGTATAAATGAGGTATAAGGTATAGGGTAACTGCACCGTAAACCTTAGGCCGCAGGCCTATAAAACCTCCGCCGCTTTGCCGAGAGCTGCAGTCATCTTTGCGAGCTGTTCCCCGGAAAGATTAACCGGAACCTGGTAGACGAGCAGGCGATTCATGATGGCAGCGGATGCCGGCAGCACATCAGCATCATACACTACGCGTCTTTTTGAATATTCATCGTTGAACGGCCATCCTGACCTGGCCAGGGTGGACCCTGCCAGGAGGTGTTCCCATTTGGGGTAAAAATGCCAGGTGTTTTCGCCAAAGGCAATGGCTCCGGCGCCATTTTCACGAAGGACGGCATTGACCTTTTTTGCGGTATCTGCATCCGGCAGAAAGAACCCGAGAAAAGTTGCCGTGTCGCCTTCCTCATCGAGAATTGTCCGGAAACTTACTCCTGGAATCTTTGCCGCTGCTTCTTTCAAGGCTGCTTTATTTTTCTTCTGGCTGGCGATCATGCCGTCGAGTTTTGCCAGCTGAGCAAGCCCCATGGCGCCCTGAAGCTCCATCATCCTGTAATTAAAACCTATGAAACTGCGCCCCTCTCCGCCGCGACCGCCAGGGTTGACTGCATGGTCGTGACCATGATCGTGGTATTCAGACATCTGCCGCCATAAATTCTCATCATCGGTGACAATCATCCCGCCTTCGCCTGTGGTCATTGTCTTGACTGCATCAAAGGAAAATGTCCCGCACAGACCAAATGAACCCAGACGCTTGCCGTCTATTGTGCCGCCGGCAGCCTGGGCGGTATCTTCAAGGACAGGAATGCCGTGTTTATCGGCTATTACCTTGATCTCTTTTATGCGGGCAGGAGCGCCGAGCATGTGAACAGGAATAATGGCCCTGGTTTTAGCGGTAATCTTCTTTTCCAGATCTGCCGGATCCATATTCAGTGTTTCATCTATTTCAGTGAAAACAGGAACAGCTCCAACGTCAAAAATAGCTTCCCAGGTGGCGACAAAGGTAAAGCCCTGGGTGATCACTTCATCTCCAGGGCCGACACCCATAACAGCAAGGGCAACTTTCAGTGCTGCTGTTCCGGACGTAACAGCCTGGCCATGGTTTGTTCCACAGTATGAAGCAAATTTCTCCTCAAAGGATCGCACCTTGAAAATGCCTTTTCGCTGTTCACCAAACTCGTAACGAAAAAGGACACCAGTCTCAAGAACATCCATGATCTCCTTCTTCTCTTCTTCACCAAATACTTCAAAGCCGGGCATAACCCATCTCCTGTTATTTTAAAAAACCAGTTTCATGTTTCAAGTTCTCAGTTTCACGTTCAAGTTCCATAAAATTTGCAGCATACCAAGCAGACACGTACATCTTGCAACTTGCAACTTGAAACTATAATAAATCACCACCCTTTATGGGCCGCCTCGTAGATCAGAATCACATCTTCCAGACTCGGCTTACGGGGATTATTTTCAACGGGCCGTGTGACAGTCAGGGCAATCTCAGCCATTTCAGGAATTTTTTCAGCAGGAATATCGAGATCAGCAAGACAGGTCGGAATACCAACATCCTGATTGAGTTCAAAGACGGCCTCAACTGCCGTCCGGGATGCTTCACGAAGAGAAAGTTCATCGATATCATATCCCATGACATAGGCTATACGGGCAAACTTTTCCGGATTGCCGATGATATTGTAATCAACCACATAGGGAAGGAGAACCGCATTTGCCAGGCCATGGGGGATATTGAACATGCCGCCTAAAGGATAGGCCATGGCATGAACCAGCCCAACGCCAGCTGTCGCCAGGGCTTTTCCTGCCAGCATGCTGCCAAGAAGCATAGCGGATCGTGCTTCGATATTATTCCCATTTGCATAGGCAACCCCCAGATTCTGACTGATAAGCTCAATTGCTTCCAGGGCGTACATATCTGAAATAGCGTGCGACTGGGTTGACACATATGCCTCAAGGGCATGGGTCAGTGCATCTATCCCGGGTGCGGCTGTAACATGGGGAGGAACCGTAACAGTCAGTGCAGGGTCAAGAATAGCAGCATCGGGATAGAGCGGGTCGCCGTTCATTCCACCCTTGCTCTGTGTTTTTTCGTTGATAAAAACGGCGGTAAAAGTGACTTCCGCCCCGGTTCCGGCAGTTGTCGGAACCATAATCTTGGGCACCCCGGCCTTCTTTATCTTGCCAAGCCCGAGATAATCTTCAGCTTTTCCACCGTTTGTCATTAAAATACTGACGGCTTTCGCCACATCCATGGCAGAACCGCCGCCGGCACCGACCACACAGTCACATCCGGACTCCATGGCCTTTGCTGTTCCTTCATCTGCAAGGCGAAGACCGGGTTCAGGGTCAACATGATCAAAAATCTCAAAAGGAATACCTGCTGTTACGAGCGGTGTCGTTATTTTCTTCAGCAAACCGACTTTTTCCAGGTTGGGATCTGCGACCAGGAATACTTTTGAACCACCGAAATCACGTACTTTTTGGGCCAAATCATCAATAGCCCCGACACCGAAATGGATCTGTGTTGGCTGGGTAACTGTAAATTTTTGTGTCGAAATCATCTTTTTCCTTCAATATATTGAATTTACTCTGTATCCTCTGGGTAAAATAAGAAATAATACTAACGCAGTGACAAGCCACAAGGCAACTAAAATCGTAACTGTTCAGGTGGGGCCGCCCAATTTGGCATAACCACCAATCCGTAACTATTCAGAAGTGCTCCATATTGGTTCAGTTATTACTTCGAAGCATACTTATGGGTATTCAAGAAGGCCCAAATGGAACAAGATGGGGTGCTCCTGAATAGTTACCTAAAATCGTATATTAATATCATGGACCACTTAGTTTCCAGATCAGAAAAAAAAAGGCGTGCCAAAAACATTGAAAAACTAGCCCAGGAGCTGGTTTCTCTTTCTCCGGTGATCATCAAAAAACTGCCATGTGACAGCTGGATGCAGACAGAAATTCTCGATGCAGCCAACATGAAGGCCGGAGCACGAAAAAGACAGGTGAAATACATCACAAAAAACCTGCGCTCCATCGACACAGACCCGCTCTTTGACTTCATGGCTGCACAGAAAGGATCACGCCTGAAAGACAAAAAAGAATTTCAGGAACTGGAACGACTGCGAGATGCCATAATAGATGAGGCCCTGGCAGCTGATCGCGACGCAAAACATGACGGAAGCCCCGTTGACCCCCACTACCCATCGGGTGCCATTGATGATGCCCTTGAAAGCCTCGCAGGCCTGGATGAAAACGATCTGCGAAGATCCGCAATCAGTTTTGCCAAAACACGAAAGATAACCCACAGCAGGGAAATCTTCCGCACACTGAAGGCCGCCTCTGAACGGCAGAAATGGAAGGAATAGATTAACCACAAAGCACACAGAGATCACAGAGAAATAATTGTTTTTTAAAACAGTTCCCTCTGTGATCTCTGTGTGCTCTGTGGTGAAAAAACATCTTAAGAGTTCGATCTAACTAAGGGGTACTTTGAAAAATTAGGATTTTCGTTCAAGATCAAGGCGTACGAAAAATTTTACCAC
>JACKQG010002212.1_pt1 | contig 25704 bp, 28 predicted proteins | sample 8237621 | NCBI WGS metagenome assembly JACKQG01 (sample SAMN15677084, study PRJNA649215) | marine metagenome | biome: marine; feature: Black Sea; material: saline water; isolation source: suspended particulate matter (SPM) from the Black Sea western gyre | collected 2013-06-09/2013-06-10 | depth... | reverse complement strand
CCGTCGCAGTGTTGGCAGGTCTGTATCCGTCCACCAAGGCCGCCCGCCTCGAGCCCCTGGAGACGCTCCGGCTGGGCTAGGAGTTTCAGACACCTAGCATTGGCCGCAATGAGCATCGACCTCTCCACCTACGGCTGGGCCGGCGGACCGCCGTCCGGCGAGGGCCGTCTGGGTCGGATTGTCAGGGTGGACCGCGGCGAATGCGATGTCGTGACGGCCGCTGGACGGGTGCGGGCGCTGTCGGACTCGCAGCGGGCTCAGGACCAGATAGCACCCGCAACGGGTGACTGGGTGCTCATCGATGATGATCCTGAACTTGGACCCTTGATCGCATCGGTGCTTCCCCGTTCCAACACGGTTTCGCGGCGCGATCCGTCCGAGCAGGTGGTTGAACAGGTTCTCCTGGCCAACGTGGATGCCGTGCTGATCGTGCACGGGCTGGACCGACCCCTTCCGCCCGGCCGCCTCGAGAGGTTCCTGGTCGTGGCATGGGACAGCGGTGCCGAGGTGGCGGTGGTGCTCACCAAGGCCGACAAGAGGAATGCGCCGGTGGATGAGGTGACGGCGACGATCCGTGCCGTCGCACCGGGGGTGCCAGTTCTGGCCGTCGGGCTTGGTGGCGGAGCACGCGCTGGGATCGAGCCCGTGGTCGCACTGGCCGGGCCGGGCCGGACCGTAGCCCTGCTCGGGGAGTCGGGCTCTGGAAAGTCGACGCTCGTAAATGCTCTTCTGGGCGAGGAACGGCTGGAGACCGGCGAGGTACGGTCAGGTGACTCCAGGGGTCGTCACACGACGGTCAGCAGGGAGCTGGTGTTGCTTCCCGGCGGTGGGCTCCTGGTGGACACCCCCGGGATCCGATCAGTTGGAATCTGGGACTCCGAGGAGGCGCTCGCCCGGGTCTTTGGCGATCTGGAGGACATGTCGACAGCATGCCGGTACTCGGACTGCGCCCACGACACCGAGCCCGGCTGCGCCGTGACCAATGCCGTCACCGCAGGCAGAATCGATGGACGCCGGGTTGACCGCTACCGGGCTCTGCGTACCGAACTCGATGAGCAGCGCTCACGGGAACTTGAGCGGGAGCGCCGTGGGGGTAGGGACAGGAGGAGTCGGCGGCGCTGACGCTGCCTCGGCTGGGGTGGCGGAGCCCTGAGGCCGTACAGTGTCTGAATCCACGAAGTCCAGACGGAGCACCGTCCATGTCCCGTAGTGATGCGATCGAGAGGTTCACCAGCGAGGCCGAGGCCTCCGGGTTGACCGTCGAGGTCCACAGGTTCCCCGACGGCACCAGAACGGCTGCTGATGCCGCTGCGGCTGTCGGTTGTGGGGTTGGTCAAATCGTGAAGTCGTTGGTGTTCATGGCCGATGTGCGTCCAGTTCTGGTCTTGTGCTCGGGAGCCAAGCGGGTGAACGAGGAGTTGCTTGCGGCGCACCTCGGTCTGGAGGTCCGCATAGCGGCGGCGGCCGAGGTCAGGTCCGCCACCGGGTACGCAATCGGTGGAACACCGCCTCTTGGTCATGCCGTGCCGCTGCGTACCGTTGTTGATCCGAATCTCCTCAAGTTCGACGAGGTGTGGGCTGCTGCCGGTACTCCCGACTCGGTGTTCCCGGTTGCCCCGAAGGCGCTTGTAAAGGCGACAGCGGGTGCGGTTGTGGCCGTCACTCACTGAAGTCCAGACCATGAAACGGCTGTTCACCGAACACCCGGCGACGGTCGGTGAGACCTACGTGCAACACCTGAGGCGTGCTCTCAGGTCTGCCGTGTCCCTTGCAGGTGCTGCGGTTGCGTGCACGGTGCATGCTCTGGTGCCGGCCTTCTTCGTGACGACAGCCAGCAGGATCGTGACGCGGTTGAATCACGAGATTGCGGGCCTCGGGTCCGACGACCGGTGACCGGATCGAGGGGTCCGCTTAGCGTTGAGGTGACCCGGGGAGACCGGGTGGAGAGCATCCACGATGTTGACGCCGTGATCGTCACTGCGACCGGGGTTGTGGTCGACTCGTGGGGGGACCCCGACAGGCTGGTCCTTCCGCGTTCTGCCAGCAAGCCCATTCAGGCTCTACCCCTTGTCGTCACGGGTGCCGCCGACGCCTTCGACCTGACGAATGTGGAGTTGGCCCTGGCCTGTTCCAGTCACAATGCAGAGCCGGCACACGTGTCGGCGGTAGCCAGATGGCTGGCTCTCATCGGTGCCACGCCAGATGACCTTGAATGTGGAGCCCACGCACCTCTGGTCGAGGAGGCTGCGGCCGACCTGTTCAGATCAGGTGGCAAGCCCGATGCCAGCTACAACAACTGCTCCGGCAAGCACGCCGGCTTCCTGACCGTCTGCAGGCATGTCGGGCTTGATTTCCCTGGATACCTGGAAGCCTCACATCCGTTGCAGCGGGATCACGTCACGCCGGCGCTCGAGGATTGGTGCGGGCTCGACCTGTCCGACCAGGTCCCGGGGGTGGACGGTTGCGGTATCCCGGTATGGGCGATTCCCCTGAAGAGCCTTGCCGCAGGTTGGGCCCGTCTGGGCTCGGGTCCGGTCGGCTCGCCTGAGCATCGGCTTCTCACGGCAATGCGGGCTGAGCCGTTCCTCGTTGCCGGTACCGGTCGCGCATGCACGCGGCTGATATCTGATTCGACCGGTGGGGTGGTGGTCAAGACCGGAGCCGAGGGGGTCTTTTGCGGAACGGTGCCGGACGACGGCCTTGGGATTTCCCTCAAGGTCCGTGATGGTGCCGGCCGTGCGTCCGGGCCGGCAATGGCGTGGCTTCTGCGTTCTCTGGACAGGCTGGATGGTGGCGACGAGGAGATGGTCGTGAACCGGGCCGGGACCGTGGTGGGTGCGGTCAGGGTGGTGGGCTGACGGGGTTCGGTTCGGAGTCGGCGAGTTCTATGACGGCTTCGTCAATGGCGGCATGGGCAGTTTCGATGCTGACCCCCAGTTGCCTCAACTCGAAGGCGAACCGGTTGGCGGCGGCCTGTACCCGCTCCTGACGTTCTCGTATCGGCTCTGAGTGCGGAGGCTCGTCGACCACGAAGGTTCCGCTGCGGCCCCGTCCCTCGACCACACCGTCGCGCTCGAGCTCGCGGTAGGTGCGGGCAACTGTTCCCGGTGCGAGCTCGACCTGCGAGGCCAGGTCGCGCACGGTCGGTAGTCGGCTGCCTGGCTCCAGATGTCCGACGGCGACCATCACCGAGAGTTGTGCACGAACCTGTTCGTAGAGGGGGATGGCAGCTGCTGCGTCCAGGCGCAGCACGAGGTGCCGTTTTCGGCCGGTCTGATCGGTCAGGTTGACGATGGTGGGTGATCTCACAGAGTGAATATTGTATCGGTACAGAACACATCAGAGAGTCGAAGAACGGTGCGATCCTTGCTATCTGGAGTGGTACATACGAGTCTTGTATCGATGTCACCTGATCCACGGGGACACAGACAGATGGAGCATCCAAAGATGAAGTTGGTCACGGCCGTAATAAAGCCCTTCAAATTGGACGAGGTAAAAGATGCCCTCTCGGCACTGGGCGTGCAGGGAATGACCGTCAGCGAGGTGCAGGGCTTCGGGCGACAGGGAGGTCACAGCGAGACCTACCGAGGCACCGAGTACAAGGTTCTCTTCACCCCCAAGACCCGTGTTGAGGTCGTTGTCGACGATGACGATGTGACCGGGGTGGTCGAGGGGATCGTCTCGGCCGCTCGAACCGAGAAGATCGGCGACGGAAAGGTCTGGGTCACCGACGTCAGCAACCTCGTCCGGATTCGCACCGGAGAGCGTGACGCCGACGCAATCTGAGGCGGTTACGGTCATCTCACCGGGAGCACACGGGCGGGACTGCCGCCCAGACAGGAGAGCCAGATGGCAGACGTGACCGTCTTCCACAATCCCCATTGAAACTCGTCCACTAAAGCCTTGGCGGTCGCCGAGGAACTGGGCGTCGAGGTAGACATCATCTTGTACATGAAGCAGCCTCCCGACGAGGCGCTGCTGCGTCGAATCGCCTCCGGCATGGACGGTCCGGTCGAGGACCTGGTCCGAAAGGACTCGCAGTTCAAGAAGCTGGAGTTGGATGCAGACGACTACGTGGGCGACCCTGATGCCGTCGTCGAGTTGCTGGCCCGGCGCAAGGCCCTTATGCAGCGACCGGTGCTGATCCGGGGAGATCTGTCCTCGACCGGCCCGCTCGAGGCCTGTATCGGCCGCCCCAAGGAGAAGCTCTACGAGTTCCTGGGGTCCTGACTGTCCGATTCATCGAGACGTCCGGGCCGGTTACGGAAACTCGGGCGGTCGTTTCTCGTTGAGGGCAGCCACACCCAGGGCGAACTCTGGTCCGGCCATGTGAACGTCAAGGAGGCGTCGGGCTTCGTGCACCGAGTCGGCCGCACCACCGTGCAGGTCGCTGTACACCTGACGCCGGGTGGCGGCAAGGCTGCTCCGGGCAACCGGCCCGAGGAATTCATTGATCCAGACGTGTACGTGTGCAACCAGGTCTCTGGCCGGCACCACACCGTTCACCAACCCCATCTCCAGGGCCTCTTCGGCTGTGAACACACGGCTTGTGAGCAACAGGTCGTTTGCTCTTCCAAGCCCGATAAGTCGAGGAAGGAGCCATGACAAGCCGAACTCAACGGGCAGGCCCAGCTTGCCGTGGACGGCGGTGAGCTTGGAGCCTGCAGCAGCGAACCTGATGTCAGCGAAGCACGCCAGTGCAAGGCCCACTCCGGCCGCAGCACCGTTGATGGCTGCAACTACGGGTTTGGTCAGGCCGAAGTGGAATGCGAAGTCGGCATCGAAATCAGGGCTCACTCCGAATCCCGGCATAGGTATGTCATCGTCGGTGCCGGGGATGTATCCGCCCTTGGCCACGTGTCCCAACAGGGCCTGTGAGTCGGCTCCAACGCAGAATGCGCCGCCGTCGGGGTCCCCGGTCATCATGATGACCTTCACATCGGGGTCGTTCTCGGCTTGTTGAAGAGCCCACCGGTACTCGGTGTGCATTCTCCCCGTCCAGGCGTTGTGGCGGTCTGGCCTTGAGAGGGAGATGACGGCGGTGGAACCGACGTGGTCGTAGAGCACGGTTTTCAGGTCCATGCCGCTGAAGGTAGTGGGCTGAGCGGCAGGTGGGGTGGTGCCGGTCCGCCTTCTCGTGGGACGGGAAGGTCCACTACGGTCCGGGCAGACACGCCGGGAGACCTGAGGTCGACCGAACCACCCAGCAGACAGGGGAAGCAATGCTCGCAGCGATTCTGGAGACGGTGCCAACAGACCAACTGGTGCTCAGAGACGATGTAACCCTTCGCGACATCGCTCCGGGCGATGTGAGGGTGAAGATCGCCCACAGCGGGGTCTGCCACTCGGACCTCTCGGTCATGAACGGCACGATTCCCCAACCTCCACCCTGTGTCCTCGGTCATGAGGGCTCCGGCGTGGTGACCGATGTCGGTGACGGTGTCACGCACGTGGCCCCGGGGGACCACGTGATAATCGCGTTCTCGCCACCTTGTGGAACCTGTGCATACTGCACTGGGCGCGGTCAGCCCAACCTGTGTCTCAACGGCTTCTTTGCCATGAGCGCATCACCGCAGTTCCGGCGCGGCGACGAGGTCGTGGGTGCAATGACCGGGTGCGGCACATTTGCCGAGGAGACAATCCTCCCCGGAATCGCCGTAGTGGGGATCGACAAGGACATTCCTCTTGACGTGGCAGCGCTGGTTGGTTGCGGGGTCACCACGGGCGTGGGTGCTGCAATCAACACGGCCAAGGTGACGCCCGGCTCGTCGGTGCTTGTCATCGGCGCCGGTGGGGTTGGAGTCGCTGCCATCCAGGGTGCACGAATAGCGGGTGCCGCCGAGATCGTCGCCGTGGACCTTCACGAGGGCAAGTTGGACAGGGCAAAGGCCTTCGGAGCCACCCACGGTGTCCTGCCAGCCGACCTTCCGGGCGCAATGGCAGAGGTGACCGGGGGAGAAGGCTTCGACTTCACGCTGGAGTGCATCGGCATGCCGACAACCATGCGCCAGGCGTTCGACCTGACCCGCCGGGGTGGCACCTGCTGCATCGTCGGCGTCGGCCGGGCCGAGGAGACCTTCGAACTGTCTGCCTTCGAGATGTTCTTCTCTGAGAAGATCCTGATCGGATCCATGTACGGCAGCGCCGATGTGAGGACCGATTTCAATCGTTTCCTGCGCCTCTACAAGGCAGGTCAGTTGGACCTCGAGGGCATGATCTCGCGCCGCATCAAGCTGGACGAGGTGAACGAGGCCCTGGGTGCGTTGGGAGACGCCGACGTGATCCGCCAGGTGATTGACTTCTAGGAACCCCGGAGACAGGAGCACCCGATGCGAATCGTCGTCGACTACGACCTCTGCGAGAGCAACGCCATCTGCATGCAGATAGCGCCCGATGTCTTTGAGGTGCGCGACGACGACTTCCTCTACGTTCTCAACGATGCTCCAGACGAGGACCGCCGGGCAGCCATGGATGAGGCAGCCCAGAGGTGCCCCAAGCAGGCGATCAAGGTCGAAGACTGACCCCCCGGGTACAGCTGCCGGCCACACGGGTCAAGGGGACGACCGATGCGTAGCTCGGTGACGATCGTGGGTGCCTCACTGGCCGGCCTGAGGGCGGCCGAGACCCTGCGTCGCGACGGCTTCGACGGCACGATCAGCCTCATCGGCGACGAGCCCCACGTTCCCTATGACAGGCCACCTCTCTCAAAGCAGTTCCTGTCAGGAGACTGGGAGGCAGACCGCCTCGCCCTGAGCCCCCCGGAGCGAATCACCGGCCTCGATCTGGACCTGCGCCTCGGGCAGCGGGCCACCGGGCTTGATGTTTGCTCACACACGATCGAGGTCGAGGGGACAGCAGAGGGCTACGACGGTCTCCTGATCGCCACGGGTGCACGATGTCGCACTATTCGGGGAACCGAGGGCATTGACGGCGTCTACACGCTTCGGAATCTCGACGACGGCCTTGCCATTAGGGCAGCGCTCCGGGACAGCCCCCGGAGGGTCGTCGTTGTAGGAGCCGGGTTCATCGGCGCCGAAGTGGCTGCCACAGCTGTTGGCTACGGGGTGCCGGTGACGATGGTCGAGGCGCTGCCTGCGCCTCTTGGACGGGTGCTCGGTGACACGGTCGGTTCCGTGGTCGCCGAGCTTCATGTCGACCACGGTGTGGACCTGCGCTGCGGGGTCGGTGTGGAAGAAATCTGCGGCACAGACAGCGTGGAGTCGGTGCGGCTCTCGGACGGAGCAGTTGTAGAGACCGACCTCGTTGTGGTCGGTATCGGTGTCGTACCGAACACGGAATGGCTCGAGGATTCAGGCCTCACCATCGACAACGGGGTGCTGTGCGACGAAACCTGCCTGGCGGCACCCGACGTGACCGCTGCGGGTGACGTGGCCCGCTGGCCCAACCCGCGCTACGGCGAGCTCATGAGGGTGGAACACTGGGACAACGCCGTGGAGCAGGGCGCACACGCTGCCCGACGGTTGATGCAGTCCAGTGAGGAGGCCCGACCGTTTTCGCCCGTGCCGTGGTTCTGGAGCGACCAGTACGACCGGAAGGTACAACTCGCCGGAAGAGCGCGGCCCGACGACGAGGTGAGGCTGGTGGATGGATCCTTCCAAGAGCGACGCTTCGCGGTCATCTACGGCAGGGGCGGCAGGCTGACGGCCGTGTTCGGGATGAACCGTCCCCGCCAGGTGATGCAGTTCAAGGGCCTCCTGGAGAGCGGCGCATCGTGGAACGAGGCCCTCGACTTCGCCGAGGTTCAGACCTGATCCGGCGAGCCACCTGCCTGATGGCGGTCCTGATGCTGGCCTCAGCCTGTGGGGTATCTGAGCCGGCTGGAATCGATGTGGAGGCTGTTGAACGGGCCGTTCCGTTGGCGCTGCTGCCGGATCACCCGGACCTGGTCACAGGTGTCTCATGCCCGGAGCTCGGGTCTGACGGCCTTGGCCCGGTTTCGTGCACGGCGGCAGTGGCCGGCCTGGCGATCCCGCTGATCGTGTCAAGACCCGACGCCGTCGGTCGGGTCAAGGTGGAGTCGCCGGTGGAGCTGGTGATGGCAGTCGAGGTGGCATTGCTCACAGAGGAGCGCCTCAACAACGACCTTGGTGTCGACAATGAGGTTGCCTGCGAGCCGGCGATCAGAGTGTCTCGTGCAGGTCAGAGGTTCGCCTGTACGGCAACCGAGCCGAACGGGCGTACCCACGCCTTGACAGCAGTCCTCATCGACGGTGCCGGGTCGTTCCGGCTGGAGCCGGGCGGGTAGACATGGTGTAGGAATCCCTGTAGGTGGAATGAAGTCCACAGAACCCGGGTTCCCTGACGGTCACCAGATTCTGAACACGATCCGACAGGAGCAGCCAATGTCTGTTTACGAGAGCCCGTTGGGGCAGCGCACGATCGACGACGCCGAGCCGGACGCCGCCGAGCGTCTGGCAAAGGTGAAGGCTGCGACCGGAGGGGTTCCCAACATGTACGGCAACCTGGCCAACTCGCCGGGACTGTTCGCCAGCTACATGGACGGAATGGCGCACCTGCGCCAAGGCTCGGGCTTCTCAGCCGTGGAGCTGGACGTCATCTTCCTGACGGCCAGCCGTCACTTCGAGTGCCACTACTGCATGGCAGCCCATAGCTTCCTCGCCGACCGTGTGTCCAAGGCGCCGGCCGCGGTGGTTGACGCCATCCGCGACGACGAGCCGATTCCAGATGAGCGTCTGGCGGCGCTGGCCGCGTTTACGAAGACGATGCTCACCTCGCAGGGGCATCCCAGCAGTGATGACGTTGCTGCCTTCGCGGAGGCAGGCTTCACGGATGGGCAGGTACTCGAGGTGATCTTGGCCATAGCCATGAAGACCATCAGCAACTGGTCCAACCATGTGTTTGACACCCCGGTCGATGACATGTTCTCAGGACGGGTGTGGAGTCCTCCGGAACCGGAGGTGCCTGAGGGCGCCCAGGAGAAGACGTGAGAATGCCACCGTCAGTGTTTGCCAGGTTCAGGCGGAACAATCGTTCTGAGGACCAGGCCCCTGACAGCGAGGCACACACCGGCCCGGCGCCGGTCTCAGACCTGACAGATGGTGACTTCTTCGACTCGCTGGACGGCCACGCCACAATCATCGACTTCTGGGCCCCATGGTGTGGACCCTGCAAGGTCCTGCACCCCGTGTTCGACGAACTCGCCCACGTTCACGCCGGTGATGGGCTGAACTTTGCCCGCCTGAACGTTGATGAGAGCCGAATGGTTGCCCCGGCACTCGGAATCATGAGCATTCCGACGATCATGCTCTGCGACCTGAAGGGCAACGAGGTGGACAGGCTGGTGGGCATGCCTGATCGCCGCCGCCTCGAGGATCTGATCGCCCGGGCGAAGGGTCTGTCTGCCTAGCTGCGGGAGGCGAGAGAGGTGCACCGTCTCCAGCGATGTCCGGACCAGCCGGCTAGTTGGAGAAAAGGCGCCGGGCCAGGTTCACGTTCACGAGGCGCCGCTCACGGTGCTGGGCGACCATGAGTCCACCCTGGGGAACGGGGTGCTCGTCCAGGAAGGCGTCGACCCCGGGTTCCACGTCCGGGTCTACGAGGGCCCTCACCCCTTCGAGCATCCGGGCGATGCTGTTTGACGGTAGCCGGGTTGTCAGGTCGCCCCAGTTGTCGGTGATGGTCCGCCACACAAGGTCCCGGTGGTAAGGGTGGTGCAGCGCCTCACGGATCAGGAACGGTGCGTCCTGGCTGCGGACGTCTCCTGAGAGCACCATCTCCAACACCTCCTCAACCTGTGAAAGGCCCGGAAAGCGAGCAAGTGCATGGAGGTGTCGCTGTTCAGCCTGAGCGTTGTCTGCCTCGCGGAAGCGACGACGGCATTCGCTGAAGCTGTCGCTGTCCCCGTTGGCGGCCACCACCGAGACCACCGCCGCTGCAACAGCCGGGTCGTCGGGTCGATTCTGATTCCAGCGCGACCTTGCCTCGGCGATCACCTCTTCATCGGCGGCGAGCGTTCCGGCGGCCGAGAGGATCAGGCCGCGTAGCTGTCGGATCCGGTCGTCCTCGTTCACACGTGGGGTCCAACCCAGGTCGGCCAGGGGGCCTGCCAGGAGGCCGCCCGCCTCCCGTGAGGACTCAACATGGAGGTCCGGCGCGACCAGATCGATTGTGGACAGTGCACGGATCACCGCCTGCCAGACGCCCAGGTCCTGATCGGCTGCAAACCTCGCTGCGACCTCGTGGAACCGTGACGGCTTAGCGGCACCGGCAAGCACAAGTGCCCAGGTGTCGTCGACCACGGCCGCGCGCTCGGCGGCCGACAAGAGGACGGGGTCACAGTCGGCCGGTGGATCCGAGCGGTGAAAGCCCGAGGCGTCCGCGTTGAGGGTCAGGAGATCGCCGTCCAGTTGCACCACTACCTCGTCCCCTGGTGGGAGCAGAACGCGTTGACGGCCACTGGTTGTGCGGACCTGCACCGGAATGGTCCAGCGGGTGCCGTCATCTGCAGCGTCGTAGCGAAACGGCTGCTGTGTGAGGGTCAGTTCCCGTCCCGCCACGGAGCCTTTCAGGAGCGGGTGCCCGCCCGTGAAGATCCAGCCGTGCATGAGGTCGCGGACCGGTTCGCCCGAGGCCTCCTCCAGGGCGTTCCAGAGGTCCTCGTTGACCGTGTTCCCGTAGAGATGGGCGGCGAGGTAACGGCGAACGCCGTCCCTGAAGACCTCCTCGCCCAGGTACTGCTCGAGCATCCTCACCACCGCCGCACCCTTTTCGTAGGTGAGAAGGTCGAACATGCCCTCGGCGTCTGCCGGTGTCACCACGGGGTATTCGATTGGGCGGGTTGAGGCCAGAGCATCGACGTCTAGGGCAGCCGATCGGGCCGAGCCGAACCCTGTCCATACCTCCCATTCCGGTCGGAAGGTCTCGACGGCCTTCATCTCCATGAACGTGGCGAAGGCCTCGTTCAGCCAGATGCCGTTCCACCACCCCATGGTGACGAGGTCTCCGAACCAGAGGTGGGCCAGTTCATGGCTGAGCACAGCAGCGACCCTTTCAAGCTCAGCCTGGGTGGCTGTGTCGGGGTCGACCAGGAGGAGAACTTCGCGGAAGGTGATGCAGCCCAGGTTCTCCATGGCTCCGAAGGCGAAGTCGGGGAGTGCAACCAGGTCCACCTTCCCGCCTGGCACGTCGATCCCGTACCACTCCTGGAACCATCGCAGCGAGTGGGCCGCTACTTCGAGGGCGAAGCCGGTCAGGTCCGCCTTCCCGGGGGGATGGACTACCCGCAAAGGAGTTCCATCCACGTCAACAGGTTCGGTGGCTTCAAGGTCACCCACCACGAATGCAACGAGGTATGTGGAGAGCGGAATTGTGTCGGCAAAGACAACCCGGTCGGTGCCGTCTCCGAGAGGGGTCCGCGACAACTCGGCTCCGTTGGAAATGGCGAGCATGCCCTCGGGCACCACCAGTGAGATGGCGAAGGTGGCCTTCATGTCGGGCTCGTCGAAGCATGGAAAGGCCCGCCGGGCATCGGTCGACTGGAACTGGGTCGTGGCGATCGGGTGATCCGAGCCGTCGGGGCCGGTGAGGGTGCTCAGGTAGAAGCCCCTAAGCCGGTCGTCGAGCGTTCCGGTGAAGTCGATCTGGATGAGGGTGCTTCCCGCGGGCAGGCCCTCGTCGGGGCTGAGGGTTATCTGCTCACTGCCAGGATCGAAGTTGATGGAGGCTTCCCTTTGTCCGTCTGGACCTCCGGTGGTTGCACGCTCCACGGACAGGCCCACGCAGTTGAGGGTGGCCCCGGCAGTGTCGGCAACGACCTCGGCGTCGATCGACACGCTCCCGGAGAAGGTCCCCTCATTCGGATCGCAGGAGATCTCGAGGCTGTAGTGCCGGGGAAGCACGTCGCGGGGGAGACGGTGGTCAGACATGGGCGTCCGATCGTACCGGTCGCTGCCGACCGGGGTCGGTGACGAGGCACCCGCCGGGGCAGAATGTGGGTCCGTCGAGCGGATCGGTGAGCATGGGGAGCGAGCAGGGGGTGAGGGTGGACCACACTGTCGACGTTGTCGGCGTGGGGAACGCAATCGTCGACGTCCTGGCATCAGTTGAGGACGCCTTTATCGATGAGCACGGCCTCACCAAAGGGGGGATGACGCTCATTGATGCAGACCGTGCTGGCTTTCTTCACGGTGCGATGCCGCCCGGCGTCGAGGCCTCCGGGGGCTCAGCTGCGAACACCGTCGTCGGGGTGGCTGCCTTCGGCGGTCGGGCCGCATACATAGGCAAGGTCGGAGACGACGCCCTCGGCGAAGTGTTTCGACGCGATCTGCGTGCGGTCGGGGTGGGTTTCGACGTCCCCGGAGTCAGTTCCGCCGACGGTCACGCAACCGCCCGCTGCCTCATTCAGGTCACCGATGATGCCCAGCGCACCATGAACACCTACCTCGGGGTGTCCGCCCACCTGGGTCCCGATTCGATCGACGTGGACCTGGTCGCCTCCGCCTCTCACCTCTACTGCGAGGGTTACCTTTGGGACAGGGCGGAGGCCAAGGAGGCGATCCGGTTTGCCATGGATGTTGCCCGCTCCGCGGGCAGGACCGTCTCGCTGACGCTCTCGGACGGCCTCTGCGTTGACCGTCACCGCGATGAATGGCTGGAGCTGATGACAGACAAGGTGGACGTGCTCTTTGGCAACGCAAGTGAACTCTGCTCGCTCTACGGAGTCGACACGCTTGATGCGGCAGCCGATGCGGTGTCTGAACAGGTGGACCTGGCGTTCGTGACGATGGGTCCACGGGGTTCGATCGTCGTGGCCGGCAACGACCGGGTGCACGTCGAGGCCGATGAGCTGGATGCCGTGGTCGACACCACAGGGGCCGGTGACCTCTATGCCGCGGGTGTGCTGTTCGGACTTAGCCGGGGGGCCTCGCTTGACCACGCTGCACGTCTGGGCAGCATCGCTGCGGCAGAGATCATCAGCCACATGGGTGCACGGCCCGAGGCGGACCTGGTAGAGGTGGCACGAACCCTCCTGGGTTGAGATGCGGCGAAATCGTCGGGTCCGCCCGCATCGAATCCGAATCCGTGACCGGGATAGCGTCAGCGGTCATGAGCGACATCTACACCTGTTTTGACATCGAAGTTGCCGACGGCGTAGCGACGGTCACCTTGAACCGGCCGGACCAGCTGAACACCATGACCCCTGCGTTCTGGAGCGAGCTTCCGAACCTGATACGCAAGATCGACTCCACTGGCGAGGCCCGTGTGGTCGTTCTGGCATCAACCGGCCGCCACTTCAGCGCCGGCATGGACCTCGCTGTGTTCGGGCAGGGTGGCGGATCAGAGGGCACCGAGATCGGGCGGCTGCGCGCCAACCTGCGCTCCAACGTCCTTCACCTCCAGGACACATTTACGGCACTGGAGAAGGCCCGGATGCCGGTGCTGGCCGCCATTCAGGGAGGGTGCATCGGTGGTGCGGTCGACATGGTCACTGCCTGTGACATGAGGTACGCCACCGAGGATGCGTTCTTCTGCATCCAGGAGATCAACATCGGTATGACTGCCGATGTCGGCACCCTGCAACGGCTGCCAAAGTTGATTCCAGAGGGTGTCTGCAGGGAACTTGCCTACACGGGCCGTCGAATGCCGGCAGCGGAAGCGAAGGCAGTCGGCCTCGTCAACGAGGTTTTTCCAGGCCAGGAGGACCTGCTGGAGGGGGTACAGGCCGTTGCAGCCGAGATCGCCTCCCGTTCACCGCTGGCTGTCTGGGGTTCCAAGGAGATGATCACCTACGCGAGGGACCACTCAACGGCCGACTCGCTGGACCACATCGCCACCTGGCAGGCAGGCATGTTCCAGCCGACAGACATGCTCGAGGCGTTTGCCGCCAAGGCTGAGGACCGGCCTGCTGAGTTCGACAACCTGTCGCCGTTCGAGGGCGGCATCTCGGACGGTGTTTGAGTAGCTGCCAGTCAGGTTGCCTGCGTGTCCGCCGGCCCGCCTGTGCCGGCGTCTCCGAACCTGAGGTCTCCGAGGCGAACCAGGGCGCCGGCGATCCATCCACCCAGACCGGCGAAGTGGTCGTCCATGGCGGCCCCGTCCTCGAGGGTTGCTTCGTCAAGTTCGTATGTTCCCTCAAACGTCAGGTCGAGAGCCCAGATCGGGTTGTTGAGGTCGTCGTAGATGGTCTCCACGGTGGTGCCTGACCTCTCCAACTCAAGGTCACCAAGAACCGGTGGTTCCGGCGGAAGCGAGGCGAGCACGTCGGATGGGGTGGGTGCAGCATCCAGTTGCTGGAGGCGGAGCACGATCTCGACGGTGATCTCGGGTGGTTCGGCGACCTCTCCCTCCAGGTACCAGGTGCGGTAGGAGGTCTGCGACCAGGTGGGCCACTCCAGGGTCAGGTCACAACGCACCCGAGGGGGGTCGCCCTCTCCGGGCATGGCGTATGAGGTGACCCAGGTGAGGTCGCCGAGGAGGACGTCGGTCTGCAGCCTCTCCTCGAGGGTCTGGCGTTCGAGACGCGCCGATTCCAGCGCCTCCCGGAGGGAGCCGATGGCATCAGAGAATACGTGGTCCAACATGAGGGCATCAGGCTACCGACCAGAACGGGGTCGGGCCGGGGCGTAGGGGGGGTGGCTGGTGGGGCAGACTGTCCATCCATGCGACGGGCGGCCAGACCGATAGATCAGAGGACCGCTGCCAGGATCGCCCTGGCAGCCCAGGGGTTCTGTGACCCGCCACCTGCCGGTCGGGTCGACACTCGCCACTTCCGTCGTGTTATGGGTCGGCTGGCGTTGCTCCAGCTGGACTCTGTGCAGGCCGTGTGCAGGTCCCACTACCTGCCCGTCTACAGCCGTCTGGGCGTCTATGACAGGGACGCACTCGACGACTGGCTCTGGAACTCCGGCGAGATGTTTGAGACATGGGCGCACGAGGCATCGATCCTGCCGGTCGGTCTGGAGCCGTCGCTGCGGTGGCGCAAGAGGCGTGCCGCCGAGGGAGAGACATGGTCGGGCCTTCACGCCATGGCAACGGGGCACGCAGATTACGTGGACGCGGTCATGGCCGAGGTGGAGGAGCGTGGACCGGTGAGGGCAGCCGACCTGAGCGACCCGAGGCCACGTTCCGGGGACTGGTGGAATGGACGCTCGGACGGGAAGCGGGCCGTGGACTGGCTCTTTCGGATCGGCCGGGTAGGGAGCAGGCGAATCGGCAACTTTGAGCGGACCTATGAGCCGCTCAACAGGATCGTGCCAGATCAGGTTCTGGCTACGGCCACCCCGACCGAGGATGCTGCGCAGAGAGACCTCTTGGAGGTGGCTGGCCTCAGCAATGGAATCGGCACAGCAGGTGACCTTGCCGACCATTTCCGTATCGGTGTCAAAGAGGCACGCCCCAGGCTGGCCGAACTGCTGGACGAGGGTCGGCTCCTCTCCGTGGAGGTGGAGGGCTGGGGAGAACCCGCCTTCCTCCACCCGGAGTCGGTGACGCCGCGGACGGTGTCGGCCAGGGCGCTGCTGTCACCGTTCGATCCCGTTGTCTGGTGTCGGCCGAGGGCGGAAAGGCTGTTCGGCTTTCGCTACCGGATCGAGATCTACGTACCAGCCGAGAAGCGGGAGTACGGCTACTACGTGTTGCCGTTTCTGCTGGGTCAGGACCTGGTGGGCAGGGTGGATCTGAAGGCTGATCGAGCAGAGGGCGTCCTGCGGGCCCGTGGGGTATTCGCAGAGGATGGGATCGACCGCGATCACGTGGCAGTCGAGTTGTCACGTGAGCTGGATCGGATGGCGGCCTTCCTTGGCCTTGACGGTGTTGAGGTGGGCAGACGAGGAAACCTGGCTTCAGCCCTGCGGTCTGTTCACCGCTGAGCCGTCAGGGCCGAGACCTGAGCCAGGAGGCGTAACGGGTCACGTGACCGAGTGCGGCCACGGCACGGTCGGCTGACGTGTAGCAGAGCTGACCCGATTCACGAACCGCCCCGACCATTGGATTGTCCGGTCTGGCTGTGGCCAGCTCGGAGGCTACGAGCACCGGTTTGGAGTAGTCGGTCGAAGCGTCGGCAGCGGCCTCGGCGTAGCGGCGTTCCTGTCGATCGTGGTAGCCCACAATCCGCTCCAGGCCATGGTCGGGGTAGAAGGGTCCGTCACGGGTCAGAGCGGCGGTGTTGCCCTGTATTCCCAGCCCCAACTGAAGGACGGAGTCGACAGCGGGGTGGCCGGCCACCAGGTGCAACAGGTCGGGGATCGTGTCGCGGGTCTCGCCGCCGGCCAGGTCCACCGGGTTGTTCCTACTCCAGCGAGGGGGGAGCATCTCGTCGATTGAGGCGAACAGGTCCTCTGGAAGGGTCGTGAGGGTCAGGTCGGGGTGTGCCGTTACGGCATCGGCGGCGATCACTCCCCAGCCTCCAGCAGTTGTCAACACAACGACCCGGTCGCCAGACGGCAGTGGCTGGGTTGCGAAGGTGGCAGCAGCGTCGAATGCGGCTTCGATGGTCGGTGCGCGGAGCAGCCCTGCCTGTCGGGCCATGCCGGAGAAGATGCGGTCATCGCTGGCAAGCGACCCGGTGTGTGATGCAGCTGCCCGCTGTCCACCCGAGGTGGCTCCGCCCTTGATCACGACAACCGGCATGACTGCGCTCACGTGCCGCACCCGTTCGAAGAAGTTGCGGCCGTCGGGCAGTCCCTCGATGTAGCAGAGGGCCACATCGGTCTCCGGGTCGTCTGCGAACCACTCCAGGTAGTCGACGAGGCCGGTTGCTGCAGCGTTCCCAGCCGACACCGACCGGCTGATACCGATTCCGGTCTGTCCTGCAAGGTTGAGAAAGGCCGACACCAGGTTTCCTGACTGGGATGCCACGCCGATTCGCCCTCGGGGAGGCCAGGGAGCGACTATCTGGGCGCACAGGCCCACCGGCGTGGAGACCACGCCCTGGCCGTTGGGGCCGGCAAGCACCAGTCCAAGTTGCTCTGCGAGGGAGACCAGGCTTGCTTCGGCGGCGATCCCCTCGGGTCCGGATTCCGAGTATCCGCCTGCTGCCACGAAGACGGCCTTCACACCGCGTGCGGCTGCCGACACGAGGATGTCCTCGTTGACCGACACGGGGGTGCAGACCACGAGCAGGTCAGCACTGCCCTCAGGCACCTCGTCGATCGAGGCCAGAACCGGCCTGTCCAGAACTGTTCCGGCTTCGCGGCCAATGGCGAAGACGGGGCCTTCGTAGCCACACGTCAAGATGTTGTGGAGCGTCACAAAGCCGAACTTTCCGGGGTGGCTCGAGACGCCGGTGACGATCACGCCTCGGGGATTGAACAGGGGGGTGAGGTCTGCGGCCATCAGGTCTGATCCGCCAGTTCCACGAGGGCGTCAACAGCTACGGCCCGGCCATCGGAGATGATCAGCGGGTTGAGGTCAATTGACCTGATTGTTTCGTCCAGGGCCAGAGATCCGAGGGCGCAGAGCGTGTCGACCAGGGCCTCACGGTCGACGGTTGGCTCTCCCCGGAAGGGTCCAAGCAGGGCCTGGGCATCGAGGTCCCCGATCAACTCGTGGGCGTCCAGCCGATCAAGTGGAGCGAGGCGGAATGCCACATCGGCTACCGCCTCAGCGAGCACTCCTCCGACTCCGAGCATCACGCATGGTCCGAAGCTGTCGTCCCACACCAGGCCTGCAATCAACTCCCTGTTGCCGCTGACCATGCTGGAGATGATCAGTTCTACCTCGCCGTCCTCGGGAGTGGCGGCTGCCAGCAGCTCTGCCCCAGCCAACTCCACCTCGTGGGCGCTGGTAAGGGTCAGGCGCACGAGGCCCCGCTCGGTCTTGTGCGCGATTCCAGTACCGCAGAGCTTCACGGCAACCGGAAACCCCAGACCACGGGCTTCGATGGACGCCGATTCCGGGTCTGATGCAACACCCCAGTCGGAGACGAGGACTCCGGCCGCGGCCACAACCCTGCGCGACTCTGACTCGGAGAGGGTTCCCATGGCGGGGCGGCGTCAGGCCGAGAGGTCTGCGTAGCCGGGCTTCACGATCTTGTTGATTATGTCAAGCCGTTCATCAAAGGGAAGGAATGCGCTCTTCATTGCGTTGATGGTGAGCCACCTGAAGTCGTCGAGGCCCCAGCCGAAGGCCTCGTGGAGGGCCATCAACTCCGATGTCATCGAGACGTTGCTCATTAGGCGGTTGTCGGTGTTGACCGTGACCCTGAACCCGAGAGTTCGAAGCATTCCGATCGGATGTTCGGCGATGCTGTCGACGGCGCCGGTGTGAACGTTGGAGGTAGGGCAGAGCTCCAGTGGGATCCGTCGGTCCCGCACAAACGCCGCAAGGCGTCCCAGGGCCGGTGGGCCGTCGCCAACGGTGATGTCGTCGACGATGCGCACCCCGTGGCCCAGGCGTTCGGCGCCGCAGAACTGCACTGCCTCCCAGATGGATGCCAACCCAAACGCCTCGCCGGCGTGGATGGTTACATGGAAGTTCTCCCGCTGCAGGTACTGGAACGCCTCGAGGTGCATCGTTGGCGGGTAGCCGGCCTCGCGGCCTGCGATGTCAAACCCGACCACGCCCCTGTCCCTGAAGCGGACTGCCGCCTCGGCGACGCTTACGGAGTCGGTATCGGTGCGCATGGCCGTGATGAGGGTCCGCACGGTGAGCGGTGTCCCATCGGAGCCCTCGTGGAAGCCGGCCAGGACGGCCTCGATCACCTCGTCTGTCGCCAGTCCACCGGCGGTGAGGAGGGTCGGGGCGAACCTGATTTCTGCGTACACGCAGCCGTCGACAGCCAGATCCTGGGCACATTCGAACGCGACGCGGTGGCAGGCATCGGCTGTCTGCATGACACCGACCGTGTGGGCGAACGTCTCCAGGTAGAGCCCCAGGTCGCGGCGGGCGGCTCCCTCCCTGAACCAACTGGCCAAGGCATCGACGTTCGTGGTCGGCAGGCCGCTGTACCCGTGCTCGTCTGCCAACTCCACGACCGTCTCCGGGCGCAGGCCGCCGTCAAGGTGGTCGTGGAGCAGAACCTTGGGTGCCCGACGGATGGTGTCAAGGTCGATCGGCATGTCGCAGCCTAACCCCGGGCGGCTGTCCGGTATCAGACGAAGCCGCGGAGGGGAAGGTCGGGGCGGCGTTGCAACCAGTTGTCCGCTGGGTAGTCGGCGGTTCCGTCGATCACGTGGAGCGTGTAGGCGAGCCGTGGGTCATCGGAGGTGTTGCGGGCGCTCCAGTGGGGGAGCAGCCCCGAGAAGGCGATCAGGGTTCCGGCCTCGACCTCAACTGGGATGAGGGCCTCCATGTCGTAGGGAACGGGGTCCAGCACGTCGGTGGTCGTGCCTGCTCCGTCAAGGCGGAACCGCGACCGGGCCGGCTGGCGGTGACCACCGGGAATGACCCAGAGGCAGCCGTTCTCAACCGTTGCGTTGTCGAGGGCGAACCAGAATCCGGCGACGGTCTGGGGGTCTGTCCACAGGAAGCTGTGGTCGCAGTGGCAGATCACCTCGCCGCCGATGTGGGGCGGCTTGAAGATCACCATCGACTGCAGCAGCAGCGGATCCACGAAACCCAGGTCGGATACGAGGGCCGACATCTCGGGTGTGCGGGAAAAGCGGTCGAATACGGGATCCAGGTCATGCATGGCGTGGCCCAACTTGTTGAGGCCACGGTCCATCGGCACCTGCAGTTGACCATCGTCGTCGAATGCTCCGTCTTCGAAGAAGGGCCGTATCAGGTCGCCAGACGTCAGGAAGTACTCGTCCTGGGCGTGGGTCTTCTCAGTTGTCGAAAAGACGGTGGTCGCCTCGCCCGGAGACCTGGCGAACCCCTCGACCATTTCGGCAATGCGTTGGGTGAGAACTCCGATGAGATCCGGTCGGACGAAGTCCGGCAGAACCAGGTAGCCGTTGTCTTGCCATGCAGACAGCTGTTCGTCTGACAGGGACACGCCGATCTACTCCTGGCCCTTTCGGTAACGCATTCCGTCTGCCGCCGGCATGCGGAGGCGGCTGGTTGCGAACACAAGGACAAGCAGGGTCGCTATGTGTGGGGTGACCGGCGGCAACTCGCTCATGACGCTCTCGGTAACCGAGTACCACCAGAGCATCAGGGCGGCAATGGCAAGCAGCACGGCTCCACCGACTGGCTGGCGACGGCGTAGTGAGCGGAGCGCGATTGCGGCCACGGCCACGCCGGTGAGGAGGAGCAGGGCGTGGACAGCGGTGCGGTCCCGCAGTTGGAGAGCATCGGCGAAGCCGAACAGGAGAGACCCCAGCAGGGCACCGAGAGGCTGCCAGTTGCCGAAGATAACGGTCGCCAAGCCTATGAAGCCGCGACCCTGGGTCTGGGCCTCGCGGTAGATGCCGGTCTGTTCGATGGCGATGAACGCACCGCCGAAGCCTGCCATGCCCCCGCTGATGATCACCGCCGCATACTTCATCCGGTAGACGTTCACCCCGAGGCTGTCAGCTGCAACCGGGTGCTCGCCACATGAGCGCACCCTCAGGCCGAACGGTGTGCGCCAGAGGATGTAAACCGTTCCGGGTACGAGGGCGAGGGCCAGCAGGGTCGCCCACGAGACATTTGAGGTGATGCCGGAAGCAACAGCGAAAAGGTCGGAGACCAGGAACCATCCACGGTCGGCGATCCACCCGAAGATGTCCGGGCTGGCCCAGCCGAAGACCTCGCCTCCGGACAGGAAGGGAAAGTCGACGTGTCCGACACTCTCCACGCGTGGGGACTGGGTGATTCCACCACCTGTCCGGGTGGCAAAGATCTCGCGGGACAGGAACCTCGTAATGCCGGGAGCCAGGATGTTTATGGCTACACCGGAGATGATGTGGTCCACCCCGAAGCCGACCGTCGCAACCGCATGGAGCAGGCCGCCGGCGGCGCCACCTGCGATTCCGATGGCTATTCCCCACCACGGTCCGAACTCCAGCGCACCCCAGGCGCCGAACCATGTGCCCAGGATCATCATGCCCTCGAGGCCGATGTTGACCACGCCGGCCCTTTCGGCCCAGATGCCGCCCAGGCCCGCCAGGAGGATGGGGACGGCGCGTCGCAACGTGGATCCAGCGGTTCCGGCGGAGATGAGGTCGGTGGTCTCGGGGCGAGCCAACTCCTGGGTAACTGATAGGACGAGGACGAGTCCCAGGATGGCGATCATCCAACGCAGGGCGCGTGATTCCTTCAGGGGAACGGGGTTCATTGGTCGACCCCGGCATCTGCCCGGTCGTCGCCGGCGGGTTGCGGCACTGCGGTGGCGATGGCGGTGTCTCGGGCCTCCTGGGCCTGGCGAACCCTGCTGACCACCTCGTAGGCGACAACGGCTGAAAGGACAACGACGCCCTGGAGGATGGAGACGATCTCACGAGGGGCATCACCCCGCACGTCGAGTATCGGAGCTGCGCTGTCAAGCCATCCGAACAGGAGCGCTCCGACGGCGATTCCCGCCGGATGGTTCCTTCCGATGAGGGCCACGGCGATGCCTGCGAAGCCGAGGCCCTTGGTGAACGAGAGGTCGTACTTGAAGTCGTCTCCCAGTATCTCCGGTAGGCCGATCAAGCCGGCTACGGCACCGGACAGGAGCATGGCCCTGATCACGGTGGCCTTGGGGTCGACGCCGGAGGCCTCTGCAGCAAACGGGTTGAGGCCTGTGATGCGCAGGTCGTAACCGGAGCGGGTCCGGGTCAGGTACAGGTGGAAGACGATGCCGACCACCGCGGCGACGATGATGAATCCACCCAGCTCACGACCACCCTTGATGTCGCGGGTGAAGGTCTGGAGGAGCCCGTTCAGGTTCGGGAACCGTCCCGACTCAGCGATCTCGCGGGTCTTCAGGTTCAGCGTCGTGTCGTTGGGGTCGGCCAGCCATGTCCGCATCAGGTAACCCACCATCGCCCAGGCGATGGCGTTCAACATGATCGTGGAGATGACCTCGTGGACCCCACGGGTGACCTTCAGGTATCCGGCGACCCCTGAGAACAGCGAGCCGACGAGCATCGCCACGATGATGATCACCAGGATGTGCAGCGGTGCGGGAAGGGTCATGGCTGCGCCTGCTGAGGCAGCCAGAAGGGCGGCGATCGTGTACTGGCCCTCGACACCGATGTTGAAGAGGTTCATGCGGAAGCCGATTGCCACTGCGATTCCGGCCAGGTAGAGGGGCGTGGCCCTGTTGCTGGTCTCAACGAGGGTTTCCAACCGCATTCCGAACGAGAGCATCTCGGCCCAGGCGTCGATCGGGTTGGTGCCGACTGCAACAAGGACAGCAGAGGAGATCAGAACCGAGAAGGCAAACGCCGAGACCGGTGCGGCAAGGGCCATAACTACACGCCTGGCGGTCATGCCGGCGACCCCCCGTCGTCTACGTCGGCACCGGTCATGTGGCTACCGAGAAGGCGTGGCGTGGTGTCGGCCGGGTTCAGCTCGGCGACGATTCTTCCGCCCAGCATCACGACAAGGCGGTCGGCCAACCCGATCAGCTCGTGCAGGTCAGCGGAGACGAGGAGAACGGAGAGGCCCTCGGCCCGCACGCGTCGGAGCTCCTCCCAGACAGCAGCCTGGGCACCCACGTCGATTCCCCGTGTCGGGTGGGCGGCGATGAGGAGCAGGGGGTCGGCTGCGATCTCACGACCGATGACCAGCTTCTGCTGGTTGCCTCCGGAGAGTGCCCTGGCGGTGATGTCGATTCCCGGGGTCCTCACGTCGAACCGGTCCACGATCGATTCGGTCGCGTTTCGGGCACCTGACCTGTCAATGAGGGAACCCTTGGCGAACGGCTCGACGGTCTGGTGGCCGAGCATTGCGTTCTCCCAGAGGGGGGCGTCCAGGAGGAGGCCCCGTCGGTGGCGGTCCTCGGGCACGTAGCCGATTCCGGATTCTCGGCGGCGTCGCACCGCCCATTGGCCGATGTCCTCGCCGTTGAAGATGAGGGATCCGCCCGCCAGCGGTCGCAGGCCGAGGATGGCCTCGATCAGCTCGCCCTGGCCGTTTCCCTCGACGCCGGCCACCCCGAGAATCTCGCCTCGGTGGATGGCAAGGTCAACCTCGCTGAGGGCCTCGCGTTCGTCCTCGCCGATCACAGACACACCCGCCAGTGCAAGCGTCACGTGGTCGTCGATCTGGTGGGTAGCGGTGCTGGGTGATGGCAGGTCGCCACCGATCATCAGCTCCGCAAGCTCCTGAGCGGTCACATCGCCTGCGTCCACGGTCGTCACGGTGCGACCGGCCCGCAGCACGGTGATCGTGTCGGCGATCTCCAGGACCTCGGTGAGCTTGTGGTCGATGAAGATGATGGTGTGGCCCTGCGCCTTCAACTCGCGAAGGTTCCTGAAGAGTTCCTCAACCTCCTGGGGGACCAGCACGGCGGTGGGCTCGTCCAAGATCAGGATCTTCGCCCCGCGGTAGAGCACCTTTATGATTTCTACCCGCTGGCGTTCTCCTACCTCGAGCGTCTCGACCATGTCGTCGGGGTGGATGTCGAGGCCGTAGGAGGCCCCCAGTTCCTCGAGGCTTGACCTGGCTGCAGCGACGTCGATGGCCCCGCGCCTCTTGGGCTCTGCACCGAGGATCACGTTCTCAAGGACGGTCAGGTTGTCTGCCAGCATGAAGTGCTGGTGGACCATGCCGATTCCCCGGTCGATCGCCTCTCCGGGTGACGAGAAGCTGACCTCGTCACCTGCAACGGTCATCTGACCCTCGTCGGGAACCAGCATCCCGTAGAGGATCTTCATCAGGGTCGACTTGCCGGCGCCGTTCTCTCCGACGACGGCGTGGATCTCACCTTCGGCCACGCGAATGTGGACGTCGTCGTTGGCAATGACCCCGGGGAACCGCTTGGTGATCCCGGTCAACTCGACGGCGATTGCAGGGGTCATAAGGCGATCAGGATAGGTGCCGGAGCGGCTCAGTAGAGGATCTTGTCGAAAAAGGCCCGGGTGCGCTCGTGGGCCGGGTTGGTGAAGATCTCCTCGGGGGGTCCGGCCTCAATGATTTCGCCCTCGTCGATGAACACCAGACGGTCGGCAGCGGCTCTGGCGAAACCCATCTCGTGCGACACCACCACCATCGTCATGCCCTCGGCGGCCAACTCCAACATGACGTCAAGGACCTCTTTGACCATCTCCGGGTCGAGTGCCGATGTCGGCTCATCAAAGAGCATCACCCGTGGCTCCATTGCCAGAGAGCGGGCAATGGCGACCCGCTGCTGCTGCCCGCCGGACAACTGGCGTGGATAGGAGTCGGCCTTCTCGGGTATCCCTACCCGGGTGAGCTGGCGCATGGCCATCTCCTCGGCCTCTGCCCTGCTGCGGCCCCGGACCTTCCGCTGGGCAAGCGTGATGTTCTCCATGACCGTGAGGTGGGGGAACAGGTTGAACTGCTGGAAGACCATGCCTACCTCGGCGCGGACGTGGTCAATGTCGGTGGACGTGTCCGTCAACTCGAAGCCGTCGACCAGCACGGTTCCTGCAGTCGGGATCTCGAGCAGGTTGATGCAACGCAGGATCGTGGATTTGCCTGAGCCGCTTGGTCCGACGATCACGACCACCTCGCCCTCGTCGATGTGGAGGTCCACGTCCTTGACGGCGTGGATGGTCCTGTCGAAGGTCTTGGTTAGGCCACTGAGGGTGATCATCTCAGCGCTCCCCCTGACGATCGCGTGTCATCCGCTTTTCGAGGAGCCCTAGCAGGAGGGAGAGGCTGAGGGTGAGGATCAGGTAGATGAAGGAGACGACGAAGTAGCCCTCACGGAACTTGAAGGTGCTGGCGGAGAACTGGCGTCCCCGCTGGGTGATCTCGAGGACCCCCAGAACCGAGAGCAGGGAGGTGTCTTTGAGGATGGCGATGAAGTCGTTGCCGAGGGGTGGGATGATGGCCCTCATCGCCTGGGGCAGGATCACCGAGTTCATTGTCTGGCGTCGGGTCAGCCCCAGGGACCTTCCGGCCTCTGATTGACCCGGTGGGATCGACTGGATGCCTCCCCTGAAGATCTCGGCCATGTAGGCGCCGTAGATGAGCGCCAGGGTAACGGTCGCCCTCATCTGGAACGAGAGCTTGAACTCCCAGCCAAACCAGGCGTTGAGTCGGCTGTTCAACATCTCGGTCGTCTCTGGGACAACGATCAGCGCAACCGTGAATATGAGGGGCAATATGGGGATTCCGCGGATGAACTCCACATAGGTGCGCGAGATGTTCCGTGCCACGACGTTGCGTGACAGTTGGCCCATTCCGGCAGCCAGGCCGACAACCAGAGCGATGGCGAAGGCCTGGAGAGTGGCCGTAACGGTAAGGCGGAGGCCGGGGGAGATGCGGTCCCATGCCAGTTCATAGTCCTCGCTGGTGGCGATCTGCCAGGCCATCCAGAGGAGGATCGCCGCAATGATCGCACTCCACCATGGGAAGGTGTCCCACCAGGGCCTCTCGTCGGTAACGCGTTTGGATCCGTTGCGTGGGCGGGACTTCTGGTCGGTCTCAGCCCCCTGATCCTGCGTCAACTACTTCCCCCATTGTCGGATGAACAGATCAGGACCATAACCGCCCCCTCGACGGTTGGAGAGGTTCGGCGACTCAGGGGTCGAAAACGAAACCGGGCGGGGCCGAAGCCCCGCCCGGTATTCAGTTATCTGATCTGGTCAGGTGGTCAGCCTGCTACGAAGCAGGCGCCCTCGTATGTCTGTGCGAGGGTGATGTCTGACACGATCGGGCCGCCACCGAGCAGCACCGAACCAGTCG
>JACKQG010002210.1_pt1 | contig 25726 bp, 24 predicted proteins | sample 8237621 | NCBI WGS metagenome assembly JACKQG01 (sample SAMN15677084, study PRJNA649215) | marine metagenome | biome: marine; feature: Black Sea; material: saline water; isolation source: suspended particulate matter (SPM) from the Black Sea western gyre | collected 2013-06-09/2013-06-10 | depth... | reverse complement strand
GCAGTAATGGAGTGCTGCTGTTACTTGCTCAAAACTAAGCTCATGATACTTATGAAGCACGCCTTGAATCGTTCCAACATCAGCTAATTGATCTATTATAACGGTAACAGGGATACGCGTATTTCTGATTACTGGTTTCCCGTTGCAAACTTTTGGATTAATAGTTACAAGCTTATTCATGTATACTCCTTATCTGAATGGGACAAATATAATTTCTTTTCCTCAATTATGCAAGTTAAAAATGAAGCTTTTTGATATTCATTAGGGTTTAATTTTTGAAAGTTTAGTTCTAAAAATATATTGACATTTAAATTATTTTATTATATCTTTTAAAACCAAAAGGAGAAATTATATGGCAACGACAGCAAATATAAAAAAAGATGATATCATCAATCACTCATTAGCCATTGCTTCCAGCGTTGTTAATTTACCTGATGAACGAATGTGGATAAATTATGATAGGGAAGCTGATGTTATGTATTTAAGTTTTCGAAAACCACAACGGGCTACTAAAACAATAGAAACAGAAGATGATATTTTAATCAGAAAAGATGGCAATAAAATTGTGGGCATAACGATTATGAATGCAAGTACAAGGGGTAATTAGTGTCCAAACGGTGATCTTCTTGCACATTGAGCAAAAAAATATTGAATTCAAAAAAAGAACACTTGAAAGGTAATTTGGTAATAAAGAAATTGGGTAATAAAAAATTGATCAGTATTGTGAATTTCCAATTACCTAATAAACTAATTACCTTATTACCCAGTCACCCAATTGCCCATTTCAATTAATCACCTCCGGCATAACCCCACCTGTGGAAAAATCAAATTCTTTCGCTCCCGAAACCTTCTTACCAATATAATGTAAATAAGGCGCTAAAATCTCGTTTCTTTTTGATGTTGTACCGTCATAAATAATTGATACAATGGGAATGCCAACATCTTTTTCCAGCTTTTCAAACATGGATTCACTGACTAACCCGGGGCAACAGAAAATCGGGTTCACATGAATGATCATCGCAAGATCGGGATAGTGATTCAGCAAACTATAAACTTTCAAAATATTTTGTGAGGTTTCTCCGCCGTGTTTAAAGGAGAGCTTATATTTTTTCAAAGAGTCATAAACGGTTTCGTCGAACCTGGGAAATTCCTCCTGCAAAATTTCATTGGCAATTTGAAAAAAACGGTTTTCAAATTTTTCCAATACATCCAGAAATAATTTATCCCGCATCATCGTGAAATAGTGACCATTATCTTTCAAAAGCTTGGTGTGTTTTTGAGTCAGCATTCTCAAAATATATGTGTAAGGTGTGGTAACAACTTCTGCGCCATATTTTTCTAATTCATGGATAAGTTGTTGATTAAAAACGTCATTATCACGGACGTATAAATCGCCGATAATGCTGACTTTTGGGCGTGTACCATAAGATTCGCTCACCGGAATTTTTGTTAAGTTAGACACAATTTCCCTGAATACAATTTCTTTTGACTTACCTTTTGCGATACATCGAAACATTTGTTGCAGCGATTCTTCGATGAGTTGATCGGTTTGTCCTGACACAAGTTCGTAAGGGCGGATTTTACATGCCATTCTCCGCAGCAATCCACCCAGCAGGTAACTGCAATAAACATCGTAAATCACTTCATACGAACACTCTCTCATTTCAAACTGGGTGGCAAAAATTCGCACATTTTCAAATCCCCCGCCTCGCTGTTCCAATAACATTTTTGTCATCAGCGGGTATTGCGGAAAGTTGCAAGCCATCCGGGATATTGCATTCAGGAAAATCGAAGTATTTGCCGGGTCAAGATTATATTTTTCTATCGTTTCGATGGCAGCTTGTGCATTGGCGGTAATCGGCAAACATTGTCCATCGTTCATCCTTAAACTTGAAATGATGCTTGTCGATGTTTCTTCGATCAATTTTGCCTGGTAACCCGCATGTTCAAAAGCAGCACAGATTAAGCTGCAACTCAACGGGTCAAAATTAGGAACCAGTATCGTGCCCTGGGTAACCGGCTTCCGTTGAATACTCTTCCGTTTTTTTGGCGCGCTGAATTTTTGCTTGCCCGATAAATGATTGCGAAACGATCTGACAGCAGATTCAATTCTTGTTTCATAGCCCACATCAGAGCCGTGTTCGTCCAACTGTAAAATCAAGTAAGGTTGCTGATACGAGTCCAAAATCTCTCTGAAATAATTGATCACAAATGAATCCGGGGAACATTTGAAGGCAGTTAAAAAAACAGGATAAAGCCCCGGCATTCGCACAATATATTCAGCCGCCTGCAAGACATTTTCCCCGTATTTCCAATGATTCCACTCATGAAATTCTTCAAATACATTTTTTTCAACATTAAAGTTTGGCAGCATATCCTGGAAAAATGTTTTTATCCCCAACTCGTTAAACTTTTGAGGAATATTTTTATTCATCACTTTGTCCATAACCAGGTATGGTCTGCCCAAAAGTACAACTGAAATCTCTTCTGAATTTTGTATCTGCTGTTGAAAGAATTCTACCAGTTTATTTTTTTGAGCAGAAAACCAGTCCCATGATTGATGATAAGTCTCCTGCAATTCATTTGGCGTTTGAAAAACTTTTAAATCCCCCGGCAAATTTTCATATATTTGTTGAATGTTGTTGAGCGCTGGTTTGGAAAAGTCGATAACCGGAGAAATATACCTGGTTTGATCCTCGTATGAATCGTTATTCTGAACCATTGCCACAGCATAATTTGAATAATAACAATAAAATTTTGCGTCATCCAAATTGCCGCCTTCAAACATGTGCGGCAGAAAAATGTAATCAGCCCGTTTGCTTAACTCTAAAATCTGACCGTGCCAGTAGGAAATGGGTGCGCAAAATTCAGCGCCGGCTATTTCCTTGCCCTGTTTCATAGAATCTGTTTTGGAAAAAGAAAGAACAACCGAATACCCTAACTGAAAAAAGAAACGCTGCCAAAAGGGAATGAACTCCTGCATATAAAGTGTGGTTGGAATGCCGATAGTAATTTTATTTTTTTCTTTGATGTGTGGAAATTCATCCAGGTTAAAAGTGAAAAGTTTATGTCTCAAATTAAGAACATTGAGCCCAACACTTTCCTTGATTTTTTCCAGCGAAATATCCAATTCCATTGATTTAAGTTCATCCAAAATTGATTTGGGCGGTTGTGATGTTTCGATGCTTTCCTGGTAGTTTTTAGGATTTAAAATTCTGCGTCTGCTGCTCAACAAGTCAAAACCTGATTTATTGACAACCCTGCGGCTATTATCGGTTTCATCTTTTCCGCACAAATATCCCCAGACAATAGTTTCCTTCCCAATTTGAATCTTATTGAGCTTGCAATGGTTTTTACAACTTTCACAAATTTCATCTGACACCTTTGGTTTTGCCCGATAAAATTTGATACCACGAAATTTTGATTTTAAAATATTTTCTTCTTTCAAAAGCAGGCAAATGCCCAATGCTCCTGTGAGATGACAATATTTTGAGACAAAGATTGGTTTTTGTAATTTTTGTTCAAACGCCATCACCAATGCTTTATTTTTAGCAGTTGCTCCCTGGAAACAGAGAACATTGCCAATTTTATTCAAATGAGCCACTTTGGTCAAATAGTTGTCCCTTACAGAATGAAGCACAGCAGCTAACAATTCCTTTTTTGAATACCCATGGCTCATAAAGTGGTTTAAATCTCTTTCCATAAATACGGTACAGCGGTCACTGGTTAACGGAGAAGATGTTCCGATTGCCATGTCTGAATACTGGTTTAACTGCACATCCAATCGTTTTGCCTGCTCTTCGATGAAACTGCCCGTACCCGCGGCACAAACATAATTCATCACTGAAAAAGTAACCTGTCCGTCTTTGAGAACCGTAAATTTGGCATCCTGACCCCCGATCTCGATTATCGTGTCAACTTCCGGATTCAGGGAGTAAGCTGCGCGGGCATGCGCTGTAATTTCATCAATTGCCATATCTGCCTTTAGCACCTTTTGGATGAACTTTCGACCCGATCCGGTTGTGCCAACACCTTTGAATTGAAAACGAAATTTATTTTCTTTTTCAATTTCCCGGAGTGTGCGCAATAGAGTTTGTGTCGCTTTTATGGGCTGTCCTTTTGTCCTTGTATAGAGTCCGAATAATATATTTTGCTCTTCTGACTCTGCTTCCATTACCAACGCTTTTGTGCTAGTAGAGCCGATATCAATTCCCATATAAACAGGAATTTTGCGGCGACTATTTGGCTGGTTATAAATGTCAACTTCAACTCCGTTTGATTCATAATTTTTATGCCCGGTGAAATCGGCAAATACTGAAAGCTTTGAAGTCAACGGTGAAAAGAAATATTGCTTATTTTGGCTTTGTGATTTCAATAGTGTCTTTATTGAATAATTTGTATCTTGAGTTGATTCCGCAGATTTGTTCAAAGCAGTCAGCGCACAGCCAATTGCCCCGGTGTAAACAGAATTTGTGGTAATTTCAATCCTGGAACCGATAATTTCCGAAAGATACGACATCACCTTTTTATTTTTGCTGACGCCGCCAACGACAAAAACCGGCTCGTGCAAATCAATCCCTTTGATCAAAGTATCAGCGATATTTTGAGCCAATCCCTGGCAAAGCCCGGCAGAGATGGCTTCGATTGAATGTCCCTGCTGCTGGCAGTGAATGAGATCGGTTTTGGCAAACACCGCGCAGCGGGTGGCAATTTTAGGGGGATCACCAATATTTTTTTCTGCTAACTTGCTTAATTCAGCGCTATTTTTTAAGCCGAGACGTTCAGCTTGCTGATCCAAAAACGCGCCGGTTCCGGCAGCACAGGAAGAGTTTGCTATGAATTTTTGATACTGGTTATTATTATCAAATAAAATAAGTCCAAAAGTCTCACCACCGATGGTAATGATACTGCCAATATTTTTTCTTTGAAATCGTACGCCCTCAATCAGCGCAACTTGTTCATTAACACTAATACCCCGCTGAAAAAAATCATCGGATTTGTGATTGTACGCAATTTGATTAACCCGGGATAAATCTACTTTTTTGAGAAGTTCAATCAGTGAAGCAGAAATATTACCTTTGTGAATAACGTAATATTTTTGAATAACTTTTTTTGCTTCATTCATTAAAACCAAACTAATGGATACTGAACCGATGTCGATGCCGAGATAGTGTTTGCCTTCTTTTGCGATACCCATAAGTGAAATGTCCGATTTTAATTATGGCAGGTGGTAATTTAGCTTTTAAAAAAATTTGCAGAGATGAATCAAATTAGTCAACATCAGGTTTATTAAAGTAGTTAATCCAATGGCGGCCACCAGCCTACACTTACCCACATTCTTCTGGCCACTACAATTTCCGAATTGTTCATTTTGAGAGCCAATACCGTTGCACGACCACAGGGTGTTTTCCCAATAATTTCTGTACCATTTTTTGACCACGAAAAATGTTCATGCCAAATTTGTTGACGAGGATTGAATAAATTCACAACATTGCCCGTTTTAGGATCTCGAGCATTGGTTTGAACGCCTTTGAATTCGTTACAACAACGACAGGCTAACCACAAATTATCTTCTGTGGTAGTACCACCGACCGCAGAAGGAATAATATGATCAACTGTCATACACATCCCCATCAACTCCTCTGTGCGTAAACAGTATCCACAACGATTTTTTGCTTTTAAAGCAACTCGATCTCTTAAAAAAGGTGATATGTATTGGCTCATTGTTCAGTGATTGTTTGTTGGCGGAGTTCGGGTAGAGTAGGGAGACGCTCACCTCTAAAACGTAGTAATACAGCGGCGCGTGCTTTACGAAGCATCACGCGGTCTGCTACCCGCTGAATATCTGATAATTGTTTTTTTTCAGCGCTTGGCAAATCGCCAAGTTGATTTCGATATAATAAAGAATCCAACATCTCCTGTTGATCCGGCGGTACTGTTTCTAAAAGTACTTGACGAAGTTTTTTGTTGCCCTGTGTTTCCAGGTCAATCAATTCTTTAGCCAAACTTGAAGGCAAATCATCCAGCGGAGGTAACGAGGAATGAAGCGCTGTGAGCAAAACTTTTTCAATAGGTTTGTGGCTTGTCCGTGCCAGTCGGCGAACTGGTCGATAAAGACTATCGGGTAAAGTTAGCGTTATTTGTGGCATAATAATTTTCTACCATGTTAGTTTTACATTTATAAAATGAAGGTAATTATTAATCAACTTCTTCCAAAACCTTTTGCTGCAAAATCAGGTTAACATAAGTTTCAGTAGAAACTCCTCGTTTAGATGATATTTTAGATATTTTTTCAGCTAAAGATTGTTCTAAACAAAAATGCCTTCGAATCAGTTGAACATCAAATTCAACTTCTTCACTTTCATCCAAATGTTCTACAATATCATATTGATCAAACTCGTCAGAGATGGATAAAAGTTTTTCGGTTGATAATGTTCCTTTATTTTTACTTTTTTCTTTTTGCATAATAGAATTATAATGATTAGCAATTTAAAAATCAAGCTATTATTTTAAAATTAAGTAACACCTCACTTATTGGTGGATTTACGAAGATGTCGTCCACCTTTGGTCACCATCAATCAGTTTATTACAATGCATTAATTGCAGCAACCATAATCATACTTAACTACCATAGAAGGTGGGCGACATCTTTATCCCACCTGTAACTAAAACGTACATTTACCGCTAAGTCTGGGTTCAATGAAGATTAGCTGTCTTGTAATGAAGCAATTAAATAATTAAAAAAAAGTTAATGATAAAAATTTTTTCCTTGCAAATTCTATTATCTTTTGTTAAATTAAATTTAGACAATTATTAAAAATACTAACAATCACCTGAATTGAACCAGAATGGCTACTGATAAACTATTCCACTTGTATTCCATGCAATATGGTAAATCGTTGCTGAAACTATTAGACATCAAAGATTATAAAGACTATAAAGCTGCGAGTTACACCGTAAAAGATATCGAGCGTCGTTCCGATGTTGTGTTTGAGAATCAGCGGGGAAAGGAACGCGCTATTTGGGTTGAATTTCAAGGCTATCGCGATGAATTTGTATTTTATCGTTTGAATATTGCAATTAATATGTATTGTCAGGAGCGGGATTTTGTTGGTGAGATAATGCCAATTGTAATTTTTTTAAAACATTCTTACCATAAAGCTGCTCGAATGCTTGTTTATCATTTTCAGAAGAGGCAGTATCTTTTTTTTGAACCTGAAGTGATTGTTTTGGGTAACAAGTCTATTAAAGAATTAAAGGAATTGAAGGATGTTCACCTGATACCACTATATCCATTATGTGACATCTTACAAGACGAGATCAAGGTGCAGTCATCTGGTTGGGCAGAAGAAATTAAACAAACAGATCAACTTTCAATTCATGAGAAAAATAATATTCTTTCATTATTAGGTGGATTTATTTCCCACCGAATTAAAAAGTTAACGCTGAAAGACATTAATAAATTATTAGGAGATTTTAAAATGGAAGATACTCAAGTAGGAAAGGATTTAATAGAAATCGGTCTTGAAAAAGGCATTGAAAAGGGGAAAAGACAAACATTATTAAGCCTATTATCATATAAGTTTGGAAAAATTCCTAAACCAATCATTAATCACATTAATTCAATTTCAGATAATAAAAAATTGGATGATTTAGCATTAAAGATTATCGAGTTAACTGAATTGGATCAATTAAAAAATTTACTGAATTGATCTGAAACATCATTAACTTGACTGACTCAATATTTATTTTAAATATTTGACTAATTTAATTCCACCTCTAAATTTCTCTCTTCAATGATTCAAAAAACACCCCTCGCTCCATGACCTTCGCTATAATGATATTCTGATTTAAAAGCGTGCCCAGGTATTTATTAACTTCATTATGATGTTTTCCCAGCGTTGAACACAAATCATCCAACGTGCATGGTCTTCTTTTTATTAGTTGCAAAATGGTATTTTCAATATCCGTTTTATAAGCGGCAATTTGAATTCGCGACGTAAATTTGGCAATAATCTCTGTGTCCCAATCCAAAAAACCGGCTATTTTTTGTAATGTCTCTTCTGTGGCAGGTTTAACCCGGTTATCGGTACCGGGGCGGTCAAGAGTGTTGAGTTGTACCCTGGTTGGCTGAATGCGATGAATCGCTTCACGCAAAAGCTTTATTTCATTTTCTGTATCGTTAATTCCCTGAATGATAAAAACCTCCAGCCACATTTGTCCTTTATAATTTTTTTGAAAACCAGTTAGACCTTCAATGATCCTCTCAATTTTTAAATCACGGTCAGGGTGATTCATTTTTCTGAATACTTCTTCCGAAGCAGCATCCAGGGATGGCAGCACCAAATCGACATGTTTTAATTCTTCAGCCAGCCCGGGAAGAAAAAATAATGTGCCATTGGTGATGAGCGCTAATTTGTATTGCGGAAATTCTTTTTTAATGAACCTGGTAATAGCTCCAATTTCCGAATGCAATGTTGGCTCACCAGCGCCTGAAAAGGTAATGTACGCTAATTCGGGATTGTCTTTAAGAAATTCATTTAATTCAGATAAAATAGCATTTGTGGGAACGTATTCCTTTCGCTCAAGTGTCAGGCGGGTTGTTCTGCCGCATTCACAATAGATGCAGTTTAAGGAACAGGTTTTATGCGGCACCAGGTCAACGCCCAGGGAAATGCCAAGGCGCCGGGAAGGTACCGGGCCGAACAGGTGTTTATACATGGTTGTCCTTCAATTTTAAAAATTAAGAGGAACTATTCAGCGTATGTTTCCTGATTATTATAACTTATACAAACCCCCTCAATCTTTCAATCTCTGCTGCTAACGCAACCCTTCCATCATACGTTGTAATATCTGCCGTAAAAGATGAATTCAAAATTTTTACCTGGGTTAGACAGTCATTGAAATTCAACAGCGCAAAATAATTTTCAGCTAACAATAAATGAAGGTCTTTATAATTTAGTGTTTCATCATGAAGGAATGCCCAGGTTGTGTTTTGGTCTAACGCGCTGATTGCAGAAGTAATTGATGATAAATAATTCTTTCCGGCATTATAAACAAATGCTGATCCGGCATGTCCATCTTCATAAGATGAATTCAGTGAAATACAGGAAGAAAAGTAGGAGATGCTATTAGCCAAATTTTTCAGGCGGGCGGATGCCCAACCGGCGCCGCAATAGGCTTCAACGTAATTCGCGTCTTTGCTAATTGCCTCCTCAAATTTATCCAAAGCGATTTGATAATCCTTTGTGCCAAACCTGTCCCACCCCAGTTCTGTTAGTTCTTGAGCGTTATAGTTTTCAGTTGGTGTTGTGCCGTTGTCAACATCACATCCAGCCATTAATAAAATTATTAAGCAGACCATTGTGTATTTTAAAAATTTCATATCGTATTCTCCCTGAAGTATTTTTTTATTTCAAAAATAACATCTTTTGCGTCTGTGAAAATTGATCTGCTGATAATTTATAAAAGAATATTCCACTGGCAACGGAATTGTTGAACAAATCCTTTCCATCCCATTTAATGTTATGAGAACCGGCAATTTGGTGATTGTTGAAAAGCGTCTTTATTAAATCTCCGTTTATATTGAAAACCTCAATTTTTAGATCGGTGTTTTCCTGCAAATAATAGGAGATATTCGTGTTGGCATTAAAAGGATTGGGATAATTTTGAAATAGTTTGTAACTCGCTGGCAAAGTATTGGAAATTTCAGCATGGGGATCATACATCAGTCTGAATTTTCCCAGTTGGCTAATTTTACAACTAACCACATTTTTACGGAGACAGACGTCGCTTTTAATTTTCGTCCACAGATTGTTTTGAAAAACATAAATGCTTAACCCGGATTCTTCCTGCTCAAATAACATGTCGTCGTCATAAGAGAATCGCATATTTACCTCTTGGTCAAAAGAATAATTAACCGGACTCAGCTGGTAAATTATTCCAACGGAATGAAGATTGCTTTGTCCTGTTAGATCATCTTCAGAAAAAATTGTGAAATAACAATCAGAATGAATAGCGTTTTGAGGAACAATCAATCGCATTTTTTCAAGCGCTATTTCTCCCCCCAAACTTGCCTTAAGCATTTTAACCGTAAAATATTTCGTTAGCGTTGATTCAGATTCTCCCTGAATGGTTGCGATTACTTTGAGCGCAGCAGTTCCGTTCCTGGTGAAAACATATTCGCCTTTATAAAGCAAATTCTCCAATTGGCTCATTGAAACAATCTCCGGGGTATCCGAGCCAAATTGTATTGAAGCCGTTGGAGAATTTTGAAGCGGATATTTTGTGATTAGGTAAAAATCAATGTATTGCGTAAACGCGGGATTTTGAAAAATGGACAGACTTAATTTATCTTCAGGGGGATTAGCAGAGAGATATTGAACAGCGCTAAATGCATCTAATTTACCGTAGCCCCATTTGCCACTTGGTACAGTTGAAGTGTAACCATCGGCTTTTGCAGTATTTATAATTGCGTCTCTCGCCTGGATGGCATCAATGTTGGGATTTTGCTGGAACATTAAAGCAATCGTTCCTGCGACATGAGGGGCGGCGAAACTTGTTCCCTGGCTGAGCGCGTGTGCGCCATCACTGGCAATTAATCCATTTGGATATTGTGAATTGCCGGTATTAAACATGGTATAATCTGAACCGGGCGGCGCGTCCGAAGAATAACTTGCCGTTATCATTTCGCCGGGAGCGCATATTTCAGGTTTGGTGCGCCCATCTCTGCTCGGACCCGGGCTGGAAAAATCCGAGGCTTTTCCCACAACAAGAGAAGTGATTTGCAGAATCTTATCATCAAGATCAGTCCATTTGTTTTTAGTAATGTATGCGCCAACAGTTACGGCATTGAAAGCAGTTCCCGGGGTGCCAACAATCATTGAATAATCAATGTTGGAAGTTAAGGATGCATCCATTGATGAGCCGGCAAGCCACAGGTTAAATGTACCGGAACTACCCTCAATAATTACTTTCCAGGTTCCGGGTTTCGGTGTTTTGTCCGTTGAATAATCGTAAACTTGAATTTGAATTTGTTTGTCACCATTTAAATTACTCGGGCCTCCTTTGGCATTGGAAATAAAAACCGCTCCCTCATCCGTATCTTTTCCAAACTCGTTACCGCTGGAAACAGGACCAATAACATTATTTCCGGGAGTGAAAATTTTTACTTTATAACTTTGTGATGCATCATACCATCCTTCAAAAATCACATAGTCATCCATGTTGCTGTTGTTCGGTGTAAAAGTAGGAATATTAAATTCTGTTTCATACTTTGTAACACTACTGCTAAATGTACCACTGGCATGAATGGCTTTATCGCCATCATTGCCCGCAGAAACAACGACGGCTTTTCCTTTTATCCCAGGTCCAATTAGGTTATCAATTGCCTGCTCACTAAGGTCTTTACCGTCGTGGGGCCCTTCGCTGCCACCAAGACTCAAATTAACAACATAAGCTTTGTTCAAAGCATTTGCCACGCTATCAATGAATACTAATGCATTAATATAATCCGCATCGACAAAATTTCTACTACCCTGGGTTCGGGTGGCTTTTATAATTACCAGGTCCGCTTCGGGCGCAACGCCGACATAAGTATGAGCCTGAACACCATTGCCGGCAGCGTTTCCGTTTCCAGCAGCGCTCCCTGCAACGTGCGTGCCATGTCCCACAACGTCGTCTTCGCTTATTGTTCCTGAACCATTCAATGCTGCATTGATTTGCGCTTCGCTGTAAAGCGTGCCGCCAAAAGGTCCTGAACCGTCGAGAATATCATCACCGTTTGTATCTCCCGGATCGCTGAAATCAAGCAGCGCCTTAATGCGTGTTGTCCCGTCTGAATTGCGAAAGTCCAGGTGCTTCCAGTCTATTCCTGTATCAACAATGCCAATGATGACGCCCTTGCCGGTAAGATCATATTCCGAGCGAATTTGTGGAACACCGATTTCCGGCATGCTGAGATCATTTTTAATGGTTACCATTTTTGCGCACTGAATATATTTCACTTCAGCAAGAACGACGAGTTTTTCTACCATGGCAATCGGAATGGAACAGGTTACAATGTCACCGACTTTTGAATAGACTTTGCCGCCTAAATTATTTATCTCCGGGCGAGTCAATGAGGTTTTAATGAAAACATTAATATAGTTTTTTCTGATGGAGGTTTTTCCCAATGTTTGATTAAATACCAGGGATTTCATTTCAGGGTTAGTGATTATTAATGTTAGGCGCGGATCAAGTTTTTGATATTCAGAATTGCTAAGTTCACCAGCAACAATTATATTGGTGTTAAATATAATTATCATTAATGAAAATATAAATGCGTCTTTAATTTTCATTTTTTAAAACTCCTTGATGGTCGGGATCTCGATGGTATCTCTGGAAGTGGCTTTTAACTTTTTGGAGCCTTGAATGTAGTCAACAAACTTCATTTTGGCAAGATCGAATATTTTTCGCGCCGGTAGAGAGGCAGTATAAATATGACCAATATTGGCAATTATTTTAACTTTATTCCTGCGTAACACCTGAAGGTGTAAATCAGTAATTTCTTCATTTACTTTAAAAACAATTATAATCGGCCGATTTAGTTGAGAAGCGGTTTGCTGGTTTTTTATATGCAATCTCAAGCCGGGATCAATCTTTTTCTCGGACTCAATGTCTTTGCAGAAAAAGAGAATCGAACAGAACAATAAAAGAACGGATAGTTTTTTGAAGAAAAAATAGTTCAGCACTTAAACTCCTTCATTATGAAAATGCACTCAATTTTAATAAGGGAATTTGGTAATTTGGTAATAAGGTAATGAAGGTAATTAGTACATTAGCCATGATCTAACTTGGGTAATAAAAATTATCAGTTTATAAATTCCCAATCACCCATAAACTAATTACCCAATAAACTTATTACCCTATTACCTAATAATCTTTTTCTCAAAGATACGATAAGTTTTATAAATTTCGGCGCCGATATTTTTGAGCGCTGTATTCATTGCATCGTTGGTTTCGAGGATCCAGGAAAATTCGCCCCAGGTATATCCTTTGGCAACAGCGTTTTCATAAGTGTCCAAATAAAAGACTGAATCGATGCCCCGGCTGCGATACTCCGGGATAACCCCCATGATAATAACCCTGGCGCGGTTAATTTTTCTCGCATGCCATAGCAGCTTGAATATTCCAAAAGGAAATAACCTGCCGTTCAGTTTAATCAGCGCCTGGTTAAAATCGGGGCAGGCAAGAGAAAATCCTATCGGTTTTCCATCAAGTTCAGCAAAAAAAACTATATCTTCATCAACAATATCTTTTAGCTCATCTGCTGTGTGTTCAATTTCACGCTCGGTCATAGGAACGAAACCCCAATTTTTTTCCCAGGCATTATTATAAACCTGTTTCACCAACTCTATTTCGGTATCCAAATGTTTTTTGCTGATCTTTCTGAAAGTTACTTTGCTCCGTTCCTTAATTCGTTTTACAACTTTTTTTACCCGTTCCGGAATTTCCGTGTCTTTGGCATTCATTTGCCAGGCCCATAAATCCATCGCTTTGGTAAAGCCGTATCGCTTAATAAAGTCCTGGTAATATTTCGGATTGTGCGTCATTAAAATCGCAGGAGGCGTTTCAAAGCCATCAATTAACAAGCCGCAGGGATCATTTTGAGAATAGTTCTCTGGTCCGCGCATGCAGTCTAATTTTTTTTCTGCTCCCCATTCCATAGCTCGTGCCAGTAGTTTTTCTGCTACTTCGTAGTCTTTAATCGTTTCGAAAAAACCGAAAAAGCCCACGTTTTCATTATGGACTTCATTGTGCCGGTTATTTAGGATAGCGGCAATAGTGCCAACTGTTTGCTTTCCTCTTTCCGCGATGAAAAAGTCAGCTTCCGAATGTTCAAAAAAAGGATGTTTGTTTTTGTCTAAGTTGGCTTTTAGTTGGCTTATTAAAGGCGGCACCCATTGCGGATCATTTTTATAGATTTTCCATGGCAGTTTTATAAAATTGTTCAAATCTTTTTTAGTCTTTACAGGAATCACTTCAATAGAATTGGTGTTCATTTTTAGTCTCCTGAATGAAAGTTTGATTACAAGCGTGAAAAAAATGTTGAAAAAAAAGGTAATTTGGTAATAGGGTAATTGGGTAATAAAAAATTGTAACTATTCATCATTATTATGAATTCCCAATTACCTAATATACAAATTACCTTTTATCAGACAAACAAGCTTTCGTAAAGCTGGAAAATTAATTGATCAGACCAAACTTCTTACCAAGTCTGTTAAAAATCGCCAAAACACGGTCTAATTCATCATCTGTGTGCGTAGCCATGTAGCTGGTTCTTAACAGTGCATGTCCCGGCTCCACAGCAGGGCTGATAACCGGGTTGGTAAAAATGCCTTGCTCAAATAATAATTTCCAGAACCCAAAGGTATGCATGTCTTCACCAATAATAATAGGAATGATGGGTGTTTGGGTGTCACCAGTATTAAATCCCATTTCGTCAAAAGCCTTTTTCATTTTTGCTGTATTTTTCCAGAGGTTGTCTAATCGTTCCGGTTCAGCTTTAAGAATATCCAACGCTGTGTTTACCGTTGCCACTGCTGATGGAGGCATACTGGCGGAAAATATAAGGGACCGGGCATGGTGTTTTATATATTCAACAACCTTTTTTTCTCCGGCAATAAATCCGCCAAGGGAGGCAAAAGACTTACTGAAAGTACCCATCATCAGGTCGATGTCATTCTCCAGGTCAAAGTGCTCTCCAGTGCCTCTGCCATGTTTGCCAAGAACGCCGCAAGAGTGTGCATCATCAATCATCAAACGGGTATTGTACTTTTTCGCTAATTTAGTGATTTTAGGTAAATCAACAATATCCCCTTCCATACTAAAAACACCATCTGAAACAATTAATTTACCACAGGAGTTGTTATTGTGAGTTTGCAATAAGCGTTCGAGGTCTTCCATGTCATTGTGTTTGTATTTATAAGTTTTTCCGAAAGCAAGCCGGCAGCCGTCAACAATGCTGGCGTGGTTACCACGGTCTCCGAAAATCAGGTCATCTTTTCCCACCACGGAGGAGATGGTGCCCTGGTTGACTTGAAATCCTGTTGAAAAAACCAGGCAGGCTTCTTTGTGTACGAAATCTGCTAACTTTTCTTCAAGTTCTTCGTGTAAAGTCAAAGTCCCGTTCAGAAAGCGGGAACCTGTACATCCGGATCCAAAAGTATCAAGCGCATCAATTGCAGCTTCTTTAATTCTGGGATCTTGCGTAAGCCCAAGATAGTTATTGGAACCAATCATTATGAATTCTCTGCCATCAATCATCACCGTTGAACCGGCTCCTGATTGAATCGCTTTAAAATAAGGATAGTACCCTTTGGCGATTGCTTCTTCTGCCCGAGTGTCTTTGTAGCACTTTTCAAAAAGGTCCAATTTGCCGCTCCTCTTCTCTTAATTATTATTTATTTAATTTTTGTAAAATATAAAAATCATTTTGATTATAATCAAGTGTAAAATTGAAAATTGCAAAAATAATGAATCAACTATTGATTTATTCAAAAATAGTTTGTACTATTTATTATGTGAAAAGTTACTCTTACGAAAACTATTTTGAAATAAAAATGTTATATTGTTAGAATGAAAAGGTAATTTGGTAATAAGGAAATTGGGTAATAAAAAATTAATCTGTATTGTAAATTCCTAATTACCAAATTAACAATTTACCTAATTTCCTTATTATTGACACAATTACCAAAACCTTGCCATTTCAAAACAACTGATCAGGAGATAAATGAAAGCATTAGTTACCGGAGCCAACGGGTTTATCGGCAGTTTTCTTGTGGAAAAGTTGTTGGAACAAGATTTTGAAGTCACTTGTCTTGTCAGAAAAACAAGTAATTTAAGATGGATAAATAAACTGCCCGTCCGATTTGAATTTGGAGATGCAACAAATTATGACTCACTCATTAAACCCGTTAAAGACATGGATTATATTTTTCATTGCGGGGGAATTGTTAGGGCGCGTAAAGAAAATGACTTTTTCCGGGTGAATTATTCAGGAACAGAAAATCTTCTTGAAGCGTGTAGAAAACACAATCCGAAATTAAAGCGATTTATTTATGTTTCCAGCCAGGCAGCAGCAGGACCTGCTTTTGATGGAAATCCTGTTACGGAAACCGACCCGGCTAAACCAATATCAAATTACGGCAGGAGCAAATTAAAAGGTGAAGAAATAACGCTGGAATATGCCAAACATTTTCCTACGACGATTGTCAGACCGCCATCAGTTTACGGTCCCAGGGATAGTGATATTCTTACGATATTCAAATATGTCAACTCCGGGTTTAAACCGAAAATCGGAAAGAAGGAGAAAAAAATAAGCATCGTTCATGTGAGCGACCTGGTGCGAGGCATAATCTTAGCGGCTCAACATAAAAAAGCAGAAAATGAGATTTTCTTTATTGCAAACGAACAAAACTTTTCCTTGACAGAATTTATGAATCTAATTGCGAATGTCGTGGATAAAAAAGGATTGGTTATTACTGTTCCGGAGTTTATGTTAGATGTGGCTGCTTTTTTTAGTGAAAACCTGGCTCGAATAACCGGTAAGGTTGCCATTGTAAACCGGGATAAAGTGCGGGAGATGAAACAACAGTACTGGTTAGTTGATAGCAGCAAAGCAAAAAATCTGCTCGGATTTTCGCCAATTATTGATATGAAACAGGGATTGAAAGAAACATATTTATGGTATCAACAGCAGGGATGGCTGTAATTATTGTATAAAAAATAGTGTGTTAAATTTGGGAACAACTAATGAAAAATAAAAATAGAATTGAAGAAGAGAACCGCAAAATGCGTTACTTGAGATTCATCGTTGATACGACATTCGCACGATTACACCAAAACGATTTATCAATATTAGATTCCATTCAATTGATCCGCTCAACCAAACAAATTGTTTTAAACCTGTTCCCTGAAAAGGAAGCTGTCTATGATTTAATCTATAAGCCAAGGTTCAATAGAATTTTGGAGGAGAGGGTGATGTCGAATTAGCATGGTTGTGTTGAAATTTTTGAATTATCCCCCATTCACTTTTCACCTGATAATTTCAATTCAACAATAGTCCAATTAAACAAGCAGAAGAATCCCTGTATGGTTAATCTATTCTATTACTCCCAAAAATTTTATTGTCCAAAATTGTTGGTTTACCCCCTTGTGTCTTGGTTGCTATTGCATTATTTGGATTTAACCCGATGGATATGTGCCAGAAAATAATGAGTTCTATGTCATAAAAAAAGTCGCGGCCCAGAATTTACTGAGCCACGAATGGGATATGTCGAGCAGAATTATATGAGAGCATAGAGGAGGTAAAATTATATTTAATCAACGTCTTTTCCAATGACCTTTTACATAAACCCAACCACGTGGTTTTTTTACCCAGTGAGCTTTTACCCAAACTTTACCCTTTTTCGGTTTTGTCCAATAACCTTTTGTCCAGACATATTTATTACCACTCCATTTCCAATTTCCCGAAATCCAGACAGCACTTTTGTAAGGTTTATGTCCAATTTTTACAACTTTTGCTGCGGGTGGTTTTTTAGCTACATAAACAATTCGTGGTGCGCAAAAAGCTAAATTCATGTAGAAAAAACTCAACATTACTATTAAAGATATTAATTTTAAAAGGAAAATTAAGTAATGCCAACGTATGATTTTAATTGTAGAAAATGCAGAAACAAATTTGAGTTGTTCAGAAGTACCCGGGATAATTCAACGGTTACTTGCCCGGTATGCGGTACAGTTGCAGACATTGTGATAGGAAAAGGATCGGGTATAATATTTAAGGGAAGCGGTTTTTATTTGACCGATTATTAAAAGAAACATGTTGTTTTGTGATAAGATGAATTTTAATTCAAAGACAGAAGATGACTTTTTAGAGATGTGAAAATTCACTGACATTACTTTTGACCCTTGCTTTTTAATTTTTGAGCCAACGAGGAAATGCCTAAAGTTTCACGGAATTTTTCAGCTTTATCAAGACGTTTGTTTATATCTTTATCTAACTCAACACTATGGTCAGCGTAATATGCCAATGCAGAATAGATTTGACCTAAAGTCAAATATCTGTGTTGAAAATGAATTTCTTCCGGACTCCATCCATACGCCAGGCGTTCAACAACTAATTCAATTACTTTTGTTTTAGTTCCAGCGATAATTGGGACATCTTTGGAATCAAAAGTAATATGCTCATAACAAGTTTCAACAAGTTCCATGATTTTTACCTAGTTAGTAGTAACGGAAATGAATTAATTTAAATTTAACAAATAATCATCCAAATATCAAGCGAAATCTCTAATGCAGTTTATTATAAATGCAATAAACAAACTTTCACATTAGTATATAAGAAAAATAAGTAAAGGACAAAAATAATGAATGAATCAAAAGTTGAAGTAACAGGTTTTGAAGCCAGGCATTATGATACATTGTTGAACGTTTTGTCCCTGGGCAGTTATATTCCTTTTATCAAAAATGCAATTTCTAAAATAGATCTTCAGCCAAACGACCGTATATTAGATTTGGGCTGCGGTACTGGCAGGAACAGTTGTCTGATGGCAAAATATCTCGGGGAGAATGGCAGTATTGTCGGGCTCGATATTGGAAAAGAAATGATTGAGCAGTTTGAAAAGAAGTTTGAAAATTACCCGAATGTGGAAATACAAAATCTTCGGATAGATGAACCGTTGCCTTTTGAAGATGAGTTTGATAAGGCATTATTATCTTTTGTGTTTCATGGCTTTCCAAATGATAAAAAAGAAATAATAGTGCGGAATGTAAAGAAAGCGCTAAAACCTGGCGGCGCTCTTTACATTTTAGATTATAACGAATTTGATCTTGAAAAAAAGCCATACATTTTTCGCAAAGCATTCAAAAAAATTGAGTGCCCATTGGCGCAGGATTATTTAAAAGTAACTTGGAAAGAGAAGCTAATCGGTTGGGGATTTGAAAATTTTGATGAACATTATTTTTATCGGAGAATCATGAGATTGTTAAAAGCTGAAAATGGAAACAGGAAATAGAAATATTTAGAAAATGAAAACAACAGAAATTTATGCTGCATCCTAAATGAATCTTCTGCATCTAAACCAAAAGACAAAATAAAAGTATCCTCTCAATTATTGATGGTAAGAACAGGGTTTTGTTAAAAACATTTTATCGCAGAATGATTTGTAGCAGAATAATTCTGCTACAAATTATTCTGCTAACATTGATAACGAATTTATATCAACAAGCTGTTTTTACAGACTACCACCAAATATTGAGAGGATACAAATAAAATTTAATGTTATATAATTATAAAGAAAAAAGAGCAAAATGTAATTCAAACTAAATGGTAAAAGCTCGAAAGTGATAATATGTTTAGGGGGTGGGATAAAATAAGTTACCCATTTTAATCTCACAAGTCATTATTTATCAATATTGAGAAAATTTTAAATGTCCAAGTAATTTAATCCAACCCCCCTTAAACAAATGATTTAAGTGAAAGGAAGAAAAAATGACTAAAAATTTAACTAAAGAAACATTTTTGGAAAAAGTATTTAATTTTGAACAAAACAAAGAATGGAAATTCGAAGGCGAGTTGCCATGTTTAATAGATTTTTATGCTGATTGGTGTGGTCCGTGTAAAATGGTTGCGCCAATAATGGATGAGCTTTCAGAAGAGTACAAAGGAAAAGTAAATTTTTACAAAATCAACACTGAAAATGAACAAGAATTAGCCGGTGCTTTTGGAATCAGCAGCATTCCCTCATTATTGTTTGTGCCAAAAGAAGGGCAGCCGCAAATGTCAGTTGGCGCACTTCCCAAAGATTCTATGAAAAAAGTTATTGAAGATGAACTTTTAGAAGCAAAGGTGGAAGCTGAAGCTAATTAGGTTCAATTTGCCGACAAAGATTTTATAGATTAAATTATTTTAGACAGGCTCCAGTGTGTGAGCCTGTTTTTTTTTCTATTGTTACTTTTTTTCTCCCACAGAATAAAATAAAAGTATTTTTTTCTGTGGCAGTTCTCCTTCGGCGAACCTGTCCGCCGTTTTTTTGACGGATCAATTAATAATAATCTACCGAAGGAAGATTCAAGTTCTGGGGGAGAATATATTTTTAATTGATGTTATGATTTGCCGAATAGTTACCAAAGTTTTATTAAGATTCATATCAAAAAAAAACATTGCTTTATTTTACCAAAATCCATAAATTACAAATATCTTTTTACCCCGCATTAGTCATTATATTTTTAAAGCACAGTCTGTATCTCCTTATAAAAATAATGTAACTGTACAGGGTAGCGGGATAACCTGAATTATTCACACATGAAGGAATAATAATCAAAAATTGAGTTCCAAACTTCATTTGTGCTTAACTAATTATAATTAATAAGATTATTCCTGTTTTAAATTTTGTTTAGGAATAATTCAGGTTACAAATTTATTTCAATCTTAAACATTTCAACTTAGTTTTATCAACTTTTAAAAAACAAAAAAGTGGTTTGATATTCTCATGGATTTAGCAAAAAATTTTAACGACAAAGTGGTTCTCATTACAGGCTCTTCGCGGGGGATTGGCAGGGCATGCGCAAAAACTTTTTCAGAATTGGGCTGCAAAATAATAATCCATTATAATAAAAATGCGACTGCCGCGATGGAAGTTAAAGAGTCAATGAATACGGAAACACAGATTTTACAAGCTGACCTTTCCCATGAATCCGGTTGTAAAAAATTGATTTCCGAAGCTGGCGAAACTTTTGGAAAGATTGATATTCTTGTAATTAATCATGGCATCTGGGAAAGAGGTGAGATTAATAAAATTACAACAAATGATCTTAATCGAACAATTGATTTGAACTTGAAAAGCCTTTTTTATCTTACCCGTGAAACAATCCCATTTTTTCCTTCTAACAAAGGTGGTTCGATTATACTTATTTCAAGCACCGCAGGGCAAAGAGGAGAAGCCAACTATTCTCAGTATGCAGCCAGCAAAGGCGGCGTAATTGCTTTGACGAAATCATTGGCTGTGGAATTAGCGCCGCGGAAAATAAGAGTCAACGCAGTTGCCCCGGGCTGGGTTAAAACTGACATGGCAAATGATGTTTTGCAAGGGGATTACCTGAAGGAAATTATCGCAACAATCCCGTTAAAAAAAATAGCAGCGCCGGAAGATATTGCTCCATCGGTAGTATTTCTGGCATCAAATTACGCCAATCATATCACTGGGGAAATATTAAATGTAAACGGTGGCAGTGTTTTGTGTGGATAACGGTCGATTTTTAATTGTGGATTTCGGAATTGTTTTATATTTCAAGTTTTGCAAAAATATTTCCCCATAACCTACGCATTAAGAGGATTGTTTCATGGCTAATACGCCCAGACGTTCCAATCGCAAAGTTGTATATTCCCTGGATCAATATTTATATGAAATCGGTGAAGTTCCTCTGCTTTCCCCTGAAGAAGAAATTATATTAGCCAGAAAAGTTCGGGATGGTGACCAGGAAGCATTAGAAACAATTACTACAGCCAACTTACGTTTTGTGGTTAGTGTGGCGAAACAGTACCAGAACCAGGGTCTTACTCTTGGTGATTTAATTAATGAAGGCAACCTGGGGCTGATAAAAGCTGCAAATCGATTTGATGAAACCCGGGGATTTAAATTTATTTCTTATGCTGTTTGGTGGATCCGCCAATCAATACTTCAAGCGCTGGCGGAACAATCCCGAATTGTGAGGCTGCCACTGAATCGTGTTGGAACGATGAATAAGATCGGTAAAGCCTTCAGTGAACTGGAGCAGGAATTTGAAAGGGAGCCATCTCCCGAAGAAATCGCTGAAGAATTAGAGATCAGTAATTTTGAAGTCTCGGACACGCTTCAAAGATCAGGCAAACACCTTTCATTGGATGCCCCGTTTAACGAAGAAGAAGAAAACCGATTACTCGATATCATTGAAAACCAGGCCCAACCGGCTCCGGATAATACGTTAATTAATGAATCGTTAAGAATTGAACTTGACCAGGCGTTATCAACATTAACGAGAAGAGAAGCAAAAGTCGTTAAATTATACTTTGGTCTCGATTTAGAAACACCACTTACCTTGGAAGAGATTGGGGAAGTAATTGAACTAACCAGGGAACGAGTCCGGCAGATTAAAGAAAAAGCGCTCAGACGACTTCGGCATGCATCGCGAAGCAAGCTGCTTAGAAGTTACTTGGGGTAATTTGAGTATTTTGAGTCTTTGTTTGAATAAAAAAAGGTAAATAGGTAATAAGTTCATTAGGTAATTAGGAGTTCACTATACTGATATGATGTTTATTACCCAGTTACCTTATTACCAAATTACCTTATTACCAAATTACCTTATTACCAAATTACCTTTTCCCCCTTCGCTGAGACCTCGCCTCACAAAACACAATCGCTGCCGCAACTGAAGCATTTAACGAATTCACTTTTCCGCCCATTGGAATGCTCACCAGAAAATCGCATTTCTTTTTAATTAAGGGTCTTATTCCTTTTCCTTCGCTTCCAATAACAACACCCAGCGATCTATTTAAATCAGCTTCATAGAAGAATTCTTTTGTTTCATGATCCGTTCCCGCTATCCACATTCCTTCTTTTTTCAATTCGTCGATTGTTCTTGCTAAATTTGTTACCCTCACAACAGGAATGTGAGCAACTGCCCCTGCCGACGTTTTAGTAACAGTTTCTGTCAACCCGGTCGCACGGTCTTTGGGAATAATAATTCCATGAAAACCAAATGCTTCAGCTGAGCGGATTATGGCGCCCAGGTTATGCGGATCCTGAATTTCATCCAAAATAGCGATTAATGGTGATTCTTTTATTTCGTCTGCCCGCTCAAAAATATCTTCAATTTCGCTGTATGAAACTTGAGACAAAACAGCAACAACTCCCTGGTGACCGCTGTTGCCTGCCAATTCCTGCAGCTTGTTCTTTTCTAATTCCCGAACAGGTATGCCTTTTTGCCGGGCGGATTGAAACAGGTTTGAAAAGAAAGGTGTTTTTTTGCCTTTGATTATATAAATTTTATTAACCGGCTGGTCCGATTCCAAAGCCTCTATTACCGGATTTTTTCCGTAGATGATCATGATGAGTTTTCCTGTTTTTGTGTAATATAAATCTTTAAATTCTAATTGTTAAGAGGAATTATAATCTCAATGTAAAACCTCAGTCATGGGTGGGCAGCTTTACTAAACCTTTAAGGTTTAGTAAAGTTCTTACCACTTAAAAATGAGGTAATACATTTTTCCAAAATTTTAGCTTGACATTCAGCTAATAATGTATTACATTTTTTTTAAGTAGCACTTATTAAAATATGAGAATCTAAGATGCTGACATCAACGATCACACAAAAAGGTCAAATCACGATACCCCCCAAAATCAGGAAATATTTGAAATTAGAGGCAAACGATCAAGTCGTCTTTATCCAGCGCGGGGAAAATATTTTTCTAAAACCAGTAAAGAACATTTTAGATATTCGAAGCTCGGTTAAAGTGGACGGAAAACAAAATTTCTTTTTAGTGCGAAAACAAACTCGAACAAAAGTAGCTTACAAAATCGCAAATGAATAGCACTTTAAAATTAGAAAGATAAATTGTAAACATCGCAAATGCAACCTATTACTCTCCCCACTCCTGCAATTTTTTCTGAATAAAATCTATTATCGCCTGGTGTTCCTCATTACCTCTTCTCTTAACCCGCATCGGCTCCCCAAAAGCAAAGTAAACTTTTTTTGCCGGATCAATTTTTCCAAAATCCTTTAACCGTTTCCCGTTTCCCCAGGCATCGGTTTTTAAAACAAGCGGAACGATTGGCGCATTTGCTTTTTGGGCAAGCTTTACCCCAATCGAACTAAAATGGCTCGGATCAAACTGGTGTGTTCGGGTTGTTTGGGGAAAAACGATGATTGATATTCCCCGGCTCAATCTGTCGATCCCGCCTTCCATCACTGTTTTCAAATCCTGCCGGGGATTTGTTCGAGTAACTGCAATGGGATCGCGTGAGCGCATCACATGCTTAAACACGGGGTAGTCCAGTAAAGGCTGTTTGACAATGAATGTTACATCCCGGATCGGTTGAATAATAATTGGCAGCACAACTGTTTCCAGCATACTCATGTGATTGCCAATAATAACGCACGGTTCTTCTAACTGCTCAATAAAATTGATCCCGGAAATCTCAAAACTTACTCCTTTTTTTTCTAATGAGCGGAGTACGGCGAAGCTGCTTTTGCACCAGGCAAAGTTATCATATTTTCCCCGTTTTGCTTTTTGGCTCGCTCTGAAAATAATTGCCAGAAATTTGCTATAAAAAGAGAATGCCGGAAAGGTTTTTGATAACAGGGAGATTTTCTTTGCTGCTGTTTGATAAACTGAATTAGAATATTGTAGCTTTGTCGTCGACATAAAAAGTTTCCTCCCGCACAATAATGAATTTTACAAATTAAAATTTTTATCGCACCTTCACTATTTAATTATATCTTATTTTTGATCGATTGAATATAACCAAACATTTGAATCATGTCAAGTAAAAAATAGCTTTGCTAAACATCTTAGGTTTTGTAAAGTTATTTTTTTGCTTGACAAACCATAAATATTTAATTATATTGTCAAGGCTGAAAACAGTAACCTTCCTCGAAAACTAACTATTATCGAAAAATTTCTTTTCTAATGCTGGGAAAAATTTCGTTAAAGTAACTTGAATATTCACCATTAAAATTATAGGAGATACGTATGAACTTTTAACTTATTCTCACCTTTTATAATACAATCAATCATTTTCATAAACCGGACATTATAAATTTTTAATCAAAGGATGAATATGACAAAATCAAAAATTATTTGGACAAAAATTGATGAAGCGCCGGCATTGGCAACCCACACTTTTCTCCCTATCGTTCAAGCCTATACAAAGGGCTCCGGCATTGAAGTAGAAACAAAAGATATCTCTCTTACAGGCAGGATCATTGCAAACTTTCCTGACAACCTTACTGAGGAACAAAAAATTCCCGATTTTCTGATGCAATTAGGTGAACTCGCAAAATCCCCGGAGGGCAATATAATAAAACTGCCCAATATCAGCGCTACAATTCCTCAACTGCAAGCTGCAATTAGCGAACTGCAGGAAAAAGGATATGATATTCCGGATTACCCGGAGGAGCCTAAAAACGAAGCTGAGAAAGCCCTTCAAACCAGATTTGCCAAAGTTCTTGGTTCTGCAGTTAACCCGGTTATTCGTGAAGGTAACTCTGATCGCAGAGCAGCGGCTTCAGTAAAGAAGTTTGCTCAGAAGTTCCCTCATAAAATGATGAGGGATTGGCCAGAGACAGGGTCTAAAGCACGTGTAGTCCACATGAATGAAAAAGATTTTTTCGAAAGCGAAAATTCAACTACCATTGAAAAGGCGTGTGATGTGAAGATCGAATTTGTTGACGAAAATAAAAATGTAACCGTACTGAAAGAGAAAATATCACTATTAGATGGTGAAGTCATAGATACTGCTGTGATGAATGTAGCTGCTCTGCGAAAATTTTATGCAAAGCAGATCGACGCGGCAAAGAAAGAAGGCGTGCTGCTGTCTTTGCACCTCAAAGCGACCATGATGAAGGTATCTGATCCCATCATGTTCGGTCATTGTGTTTCGGTTTACTACAAAGATGCCCTCGAGAAACACGCAGATTTACTCGA